>Ga0129302_1001401_pt1 | contig 17923 bp, 10 predicted proteins | sample BlaSprsedimmetaG_FD_94476 | JGI IMG/M metagenome (GOLD analysis project Ga0129302, IMG submission 94476) | Hot spring sediment bacterial and archeal communities from California, USA to study Microbial Dark Matter (Phase II) - Blank Spring... | ecosystem: Environmental > Aquatic > Thermal springs...
CGTCAGGTAATCTCTCTATACATGCATCGTCAATCTGGGGTACCCCCTCCGGCCATTCCTGACCATCCAGCATGGTGTTCCATGGAGAAATTCTCCCGAATTCAAAATCTGACAGATTCAATGCTTCGGTTCCAATGTTGGTAATCTCACAATAGGACTGCTCAGCACGATCCATCTTCGCTTCCGTAATGATTAATGTCTTTATCGTATCCTGGGCCATCAATATCCCACCTGACACGATAAGCATCATAAAAAGTAATTTTAATCTCATAGCAGATAGATTTTTAGTTAAACGTTAAGTTGATAATTGATTTAAATTATAGTTTTAAGCATGATTATCGTTGTTGATCTTATATTTATTAAGATACGTAGCAAGATATGAAATTTTTTTTAACCTGTGCGACAAAATAAAGTAAATTATTATTCTTTAAATAGAGAATTTAAACTATATTGAAATTAAATCTTATCCAAATGAAAACGATCATCATCACATTATTGCTGGCCATAACCATCAGCATCCATGCCCAGGATGCAGGGATTTCAGACCTGGGGACCGGTTATAACTTTATTGAAAGTCAATGGTATACAGAATCCGAGGATCTTGAACTGCTTAAGCTTTTTGACGGTCTGCGGGTCGCCGATGTATCGGATGGGATGGATATGGCGGGTCTTCCCAACACGGGACTTGTGGATCCCGCTATCCACCCTTCCTGGGTAAACCTTGAATCCCTTTCACATGTCATCAGGGGAGTGGCATTGACGGTCCGCTATGTGCCCACCCGTAAACCCGACCGTCCCGGACCGGGCGAGGAGTTTAAAAGCTGGGAAGGTAATTTTTATGGTGCCTACTCCTCTGAAGCATTCGTCCCGCTTATCCATAAGGGCGTGGTGATCGTGATCGACGATGTAGAGGAAAAAGACATCGGTTCCATTGGCTCCAACAATATCCTGGTATGGAAGGATCACGGCGCCGTGGGGGTGGTGACAGATGCTTCGGCAAGGGATACCGACGAGGTAGGACTGGAGGAGGTCCCCCTGTACCTTCGTAAAAAGGGAAGAGGTATCCGGCCCGGCCGGAATGAGCTGGAGTCGGTCAACCGTCCCGTGTCTATCGGCGGTGTGCTGGTTTGTCCCGGAGATGTGGTGGTGGCCGACGGGGACGGCGTTGTCGTGGTTCCCAGGAAAGTTGCCGCAGAAGTAGCCGGCTATGCCCGTGAAGTTCTTGCCGGGGATAAGGCAGCCAGGAGACGGCTTTATGAAAAGATGGGAATACCCCTGGATAAAACGGTCGAATAAATACTATACCTGAAAAAAATCCAAATTAAATCACAATCATGGTAACCTGGATGCAAATAAAAATAGCCCTGATAGCCGGACTCCTCCTGGTCAGTGTGCAGGGTTCCGGAGCAGATCCTGAAATCCTTGACATAGGAGCAGCCGCTCCCGGCTTTGAACTGATGGGAACAGACGGAAAGACCTATACCCTTGAGAACTTCAGGGAAGCGAAGGTCCTGACCATCATTTTTCTGGCAAATCATTGTCCCACCGCACAGGCCTACGAGGAACGGATCATCAAATTGAGTAATGACTATCCGCCGGACAGGATGAGGATCGTAGCCATCTCTTCGAACCACCCCGAAGCTGTCTGCCTTGAAGAACTTGGCTATTCAGACCTGGGTGATACCTTCGAAGATATGAAGATACGGACATCCGACCGTGGATTCAACTTTCCTTACCTCTATGATGGCGATGATCAGAAAGTCGCATTGGCATACGGCCCAACGGCAACACCCCATGTGTTTATCTTTGATGAGGAACGGCACCTTCGTTACCGGGGACGGTTCGACGATATGGAAAATCCTTATAAAACACCCGTGCACCACGATGCACGCAATGCCATCGATGCACTGCTTTCCGGGAAACCTGTTCCGGTCGAAATCACCAAGGCATTCGGCTGTTCAATGAAGTGGCTCTCCAAAGTTGAATGGAGGAAGAAACTCGACGAGGAATGGGAAAACAAGCCTGTTAAGGTGGAACCAATCGGAGAAGAAGAAGTTAAAGCACTGGTTGTCAACCATGGGGAAAAACTGCGTCTGATCAACCTGTGGGCCACCTGGTGCGGCCCCTGTATCATTGAGTTCCCCGAGCTTGTAAAACTTCAGCGTATGTACGGACAGAGAAACTTTGAAGTGGTTACGATCAGTACCGATGATCCTTCCAGAGAGGAAAAAGTATGGTCTTTCCTGGAAGACAAAAATGCGGCTTTTGAAAATTATATCTACGAACCGGAAGATAAGTATGGACTGATTGAACTCATCGATTCCGCATGGCAGGGAAACCTTCCATACACCCTGCTGATAGCACCGGGGGGAAAGGTAATATACCGGCATGACGGAATTATCGATCCCCTGGAAGTCAGAAAAGTCATAATCGGATACCTGGGAAAGTATTTTGCCGATGATAAATAAATAACATTTTATGAATAAAACAATAAGTATCCTGATGGTTGTTATGATAATCAGCTTCACTGGCTGCCCGACGGGTAAAAATCCTGCAGATCCGGATATTTTCAACAGGGACAACCTTGTGGCATGGTGCATTGTGCCATTCGATGCCATGAACCGTACCCCGGAAGAGAGGGCAATCATGTTGAAGGATATGCAGATTTCACAGTTTGCATACGATTACCGTGACAGTCATCTTGCATCATTCAAAGAAGAGATCCATGCACTTAAAAACCATCGGATCAGCCTCCGGGCAGTCTGGCTCTGGGTAGAACCGGAAGGAGAAAGATTGCTGAACCGGACTAACGAAACCGTACTGGAGGTCCTGCAAAAAACCGGCACACGGACAGAATTATGGGTCAGCTTCCCCGGATGGGTTTTCAGGGGATCTGATGAGGAAAACCTTCAGAAAGCTGTTAAAGCTCTCACAGAAATTATTGTCAGGGCAGAAGAAACAGGCTGTACGGTTGCTCTGTATAATCATGGCGATTGGTTCGGCGAACCGGAAAACCAGGTCCGGATCATTGAAGCCATCGGTTCGGAAAAACTTCGCATGGTTTATAACTTCCACCATGGTCATCACCACATGGACCAGTTTGAAGCACTCTTTAACCTGATGGTGCCGTACCTGTCGGCAGTCAATATTAACGGGATGAGTGCCGGCGGACCAAAAATTATCACCCTCGGAGAGGGCAACCGGGAGCTTGAAATGCTGAAGATCATCAAAGCATCCGGCTACAGGGGACCGATCGGGATTATCGGTCACACCGATGGTGAAGATATCCGGAACGTCCTTGAACGCAACCTGAAGGGACTGGAAAGATTAAAGCGTATGCTTTAATTCCCGGCCCGGCCTCTCATCACGTTTCTGAAAAATACCCCCTGCCTGGTTGGGGTGTAATCCCAGTCAGAAAACATATAGGGTGACCAGTGGGGATCAAAGCACCACACCACCCAGGAGATTCCTTTTTCTGCTGTATAATTTACGATGGCTTTCCCGTAAGACTCATCGCCTGTCACCGGAATATGCACGCCTTTTTCATCGGGCAGGGCAAATCCGATTTCGGTAAGGATCACCGGATAGGTATCGGCAACAAATCCCCAGTCTTTCTCCCATTTTTCTTCCCATGGTGCTTCCCGTTTCTGGGGATAGGGATGGCTCACATAGGCAATCCCCGTTTCTTCTATGGGATCTTTTCCGACCGGGATCAGGTCATAGGCCCAGTCAAATCCGGCCACAAGGATAACCGCCCGCGGATGATTTTCCCTGATGATCCGGATCATTTCCAGGTTCATGGCTTTCCACTCCTGCCAGGTCATGTCTCCAAACCTTTCACCGGTAATGGTCGGTTCGTTAAACAATTCATACATGGCAACCACCGGCTCACCGGCATAATGCTCCGACATGGCGCGCCAGAATTCATTGGTCTCCCCGGCTGTGGTGATATACCCTCTGTTCTGGAACTTTTCTTCTTTCAGGTTTCCGATGGAATGCCAGTCAAGAATCAGATAAAGATCCAGGTCACGGGCCCAGCTGACACCCTGGTCCAGTAGTTCCAGGTAATCCTCCCTGCCAAGAGCCCTCCAGTTTTCCGGATGAACCGGCAGTCTGACAGTGTTGGCACCCCAGTTTTTGGCCTCTTCAAAATGCGACCGGGTCCACCTGCCCCTGCGCGCCAGAACAGCAGGATCGGAAAAATTAACACCCTGAAAAATGACAGGATCGCCCGACTCATTGACGAATTGGTTCCCCTCAACCCGGATCCACTCCATAGTATTTGGATCCTGAGAAGATACGGTCAATGAAAACAGGATCAATGCCAGAACGAGTCCGGCCGGGAAAATGATGTTTCTTTTCTTCATATGCTTTTCCATTAGTTCTGTATAAAGTTACCATCAGGCAATGTATGTAATTTTAATGACACCGGCTCATGGTCAAGGTCGATTTTTCGTATATTTATGACTGTTTATTTAGAAATTTATTCACTTAATTTCCTTCACAATGAACCTCCGGATTTATCCAAACATTATTATTCCCTGTCTGCTGATAACCCTGAGCAGTTGTCTGCAGGACAAACAATCACCACGCCTGGTCAACGCTTTTAACGTAGGTTGGCGTTTTATGCTGAATGATACGATTAACGCTTCCGCAGAGGAGTTTGACGATTCTTTCTGGCGTATTGTTGATCTTCCGCACGACTGGAGTATTGAGGGGGAGTTCAGTCCCGATCATCCGGCCACCCCGGGCGGAGGTGCTCTTCCGGGTGGTATGGGATGGTACAGGAAATCCTTTTCACTTCCTGAAAAAAGCAGGGACATGCTTGTGTTTATTGAATTTGACGGGATTTACCAGAACAGTGAGGTCTGGATAAACGGCCACTGGCTGGGTAAAAGGCCCAATGGTTATATTTCATTCAGGTATGAGCTCACCCCTTACCTGAAAAATGACGGGAGTCCCAATGTAATCGCAGTGAAAGCAGATAACTCGCTTCAGCCCAATTCACGCTGGTATTCCGGGTCGGGGATTTACCGCGACGTAAGGCTGGTTACCACAGAACCCATTCATATTGACCACTGGGGCATATTTGTTACCACTCCTGAAATTTCGGAAGAGTCTGCCGCTGTGAAGGTAAGCACCTCGTTCACCAGCCGGAAGACCGGAGATGCAGATGTCACAATAATTTCCACCATCCGGGATGCCGGGGGCAAAAAGGTGGCAGGGACTTCAACGCAACAATCCATGAAAGGAAATTCAGGAATGACGGCCGAACATGAATTGGTAGTGAAAAACCCGGTGCTCTGGTCCGGTGACGAACCTGCACTCTATCGCCTGATTTCAGAAATAAGGTCAGACGGCAAAATCCTTGACCGGGTTGAGACTCCATTCGGCATCCGCTATTTTGAATTTGATCCTGAAACCGGTTTTTTCCTGAATGGATCGCCGCTGAAGTTAAAGGGTGCTTGCAACCACCACGATCTGGGATGTCTGGGCGCCGCCGCCTATCCCCGTGCCATGGAAAGACAGCTTGAACTGCTGAAGCAGATGGGTTGTAATGCCCTCCGCACTTCCCATAATCCGCCTTCACCCATCCTTCTGGACCTCTGCGACCGCATGGGAATCCTGGTCATGGATGAGACCTTCGATATGTGGAAAATCAGGAAAACACGCTATGATTATCACCTGCACTGGGACGAGTGGCATGAACGAGACCTGACGGATCATATCAAACGGGACAGAAACCATCCCTCAGTGATCCTCTGGAGCATCGGAAACGAAATTATTGAACAGTGGGATTCGTCCGGTACGGAAATGGCCGGAAAACTTGCCGCCATGGTGAGGGAACTGGACAATACACGCCCCGTCACCTCCGGTTGCAATGAAACCGCACCATGGAACCATATCATCAGGTCGGGAGAACTGGATGTGATTGGTTTTAACTATCACCTTGAAGATTTCAGGGATGTCCCTGTGAATTTTCCCGGCAAACCGTTTATTGCCTCGGAAACGACCTCAGCACTGGCTACCAGGGGTTATTATGACAGGCCATCGGATGTAATCAGAATATGGCCCGTACGGTGGGACATTCCTTTTACCCCGGTGAATCCCGGTCATACCTGTTCCGCTTATGACAACTGTCATGTTCCGTGGGGCTCAACACACGAAGCAGCCATCAAAGCCATGAAGGAGAATGATCATGTATCCGGCATGTTTGTCTGGACCGGGTTCGATTATCTCGGGGAACCCACACCCTACTGGTGGCCCTCCAGGAGCAGTTACTTCGGGATTATCGACCTGGCAGGATTCCCAAAAGATGCTTACTATCTCTACCGGAGCGAATGGACCACGGATCCTGTGCTCCACCTCTTCCCCCACTGGAACTGGGAATTGGGAGACACTATCGACCTCTGGACCTACACCTCCTGCGATGAAGCGGAGTTGTTCCTGAATGGTAAATCCCTCGGGGCAAGCAGGAAAATAAACGGATCTCTTCACATGCAATGGCGGGTACCCTATGAACCGGGCAGGCTGGAGGCAAAGGGAATTCATGACGGCAAAGAACTCACAGCCGTTGTGGAAACAACCGGCAAACCGGCCGGGATAAGGCTTACGGCTGACCGGGACAGAATCGATGCAGACGGACAGGATCTCTCATTTGTTACCGTAGAGATTGTGGATGAGCAGGGACGCCTCGTTCCCTGCGCAGGAAACCATGTTCTTTTCCATCTCAGCGGCCCCGGGGAAATCATCGGCGTAGACAATGGTCTCCAGACCAGTATGGAACCCTTCAGGGCAAACCACCGAAATGCATTTAACGGACTCTGCCTGGCAGTGGTGAAATCCGAGAATCAACCGGGAATCATAGTGCTGACAGCCGAATCTGAAGGGTTGAAGCCGGATTCAATTGAAATAAAAGCCCGCTGAGCGGGAGTAATTGTGCCACTCAAACAATACAGGAACTTATGAAATTCGGAAACTTTGATGACCATCGCAGAGAGTACGTTATTACCAATCCCGTTACCCCCTATCCATGGATCAACTTCCTGGGTTGTCAGGATTTTTTTTCTATCATCACCAATACGGCCGGCGGTTACAGTTTTTACAGGGATGCCCGGCTAAGACGGATCACGCGATACAGGTACAACAATGTTCCTGTGGATGACGGGGGAAAATATTTTTATATCCATGAAAACGGCAAAATCTGGTCACCCGGATGGAAACCGGTTAAAACCCCTCTTGACCGGTACGAATGCAGGCATGGCCTGGGATATACCATTATCACCGGAGAAGTGGACAGGCTGGAAGTTGAAATCCTTTATATGGTCCCCCTGAATTATCATGGTGAAGTCCAGCGGGTGAAACTGACCAACAGAAGCACCCGGAAACGTTCCTTCTCCCTCTTCTCATTTGTTGAGTGGTGTCTCTGGGATGCACTGGATGATGCTTCCAACTTCCAGAGAAACTTCTCCACGGGAGAGGTTGAGATTTCCGGGTCCACCCTGTTTCATAAAACAGAGTTCCGGGAACGCAGGAACCACTATGCCTTCTATACAGTCAATGAAGACATCGAAGGATATGATACGGACCGGGACTCCTTCCTCGGGCTCTACAACGGATTCGATTCTCCTGATGCGGTAATGGAGTGCCGGTCACGCAATTCTCATGCCCACGGATGGTCACCCGCAGCCTCACACCACCTGAAAATAGAGCTTGAGCCGCAGGAAGAGAAACAGCTGGTTTTTATCCTCGGGTATGCAGAGGTGCCCGACAGGGAAAAGTTTTCTTCCCACCGGGTGATCAATAAGAAACCGGCCGAAGAGATGATAAAGAAGTTCTCTTCGCCTGCTGATGTTGACAGGGCATTTGCTGAACTGGGAGCGTTCTGGGATCGTCTGCTGTCGGTTTTCAGTCTTGAACATGCCGATAAGAACCTGATGCGCTCGGTAAATGTCTGGAACCAGTACCAGTGCATGGTAACATTCAACTTCAGCCGGAGCGCCTCATTTTTTGAATCGGGTATCGGCCGCGGCATGGGCTTCCGGGATTCAAACCAGGACCTCATCGGATTTGTGCACCAGGTCCCGAAACGTGCCAGGGAACGGATTATCGATATCGCTTCCACACAATTCGAAGACGGAAGCGCCTACCACCAGTATCAACCCCTTACTAAAAAAGGAAATGATGCGGTCGGCAGTAATTTCAATGACGATCCCCTGTGGCTTATCCTTTCCACCGACGAATATATCAGGGAAACCGGCGACTGGGATATTCTTAAGGAAATGGTCCCCTTCGACAATAATGAGTCCAATAAGGCAACCCTCTTTGAGCACCTGAAAAGATCATTCTATCATGTGGTCAATAACCTCGGTCCCCACAAACTTCCCCTGATCGGCCGCGCTGACTGGAACGATTGCCTGAACCTGAACTGTTTTTCAGAAACTCCCGGAGAATCTTTCCAGACCACTGAAAACAGGGAAGGCGGGGTAGCCGAGTCGGTGTTCATCGCAGGGATGTTCGTCCTCTATGGAGGAGTTTTTGAACAACTGTGCAGAAGGCTCAACCTGGAAGAGGAAGCCGATCAGGCCGCTCTCCACATTGCCAATATGAAGGAGATGATTGACCGTCATGGCTGGGACGGGGAATGGTTCGTAAGGGCATATGATCACTTTGGAGAAAAGGTGGGGAGCAACACGTGTGAGGAGGGAAAGATTTTCATTGAATCACAGGGCATGTGCGTTATGGCAGGGATCGGAACAGAGGATGGCCGCGCCAGACAAGCACTCGATTCCGTAAAAGAAAAACTGGACTGTCCCTATGGAATCGTACTGAACAACCCTGCCTTCACCAAATACATTGTGAAATACGGTGAGATAAGTTCTTACCCGGAGGGATACAAGGAGAATGCCGGGGTCTTCTGCCATAACAATCCCTGGATAATGATTGCAGAAACTTTACTGGGAAACGGGGATGCCGCCTGGGATTATTTCAGAAAGATCTGCCCCCCTTACCTGGAGGAGATCAGTGATCTTCACCGTACCGAACCTTATGTATACGCCCAGATGATCGCAGGCAAGGATGCATACAGACCCGGTGAGGCCAAGAACAGCTGGCTGACAGGAACGGCAGCATGGAATTTCTATGCAGTCTCCCAATATATCCTGGGTATCCGGACCCATTATGACGGCCTGCTTATCGATCCGGTCATCCCGAAATCCTGGGATGGCTACACGGTTACCCGGAAGTTCCGGGGAGCCACCTGCCACATCGAGGTTGCCAACCCGGACCATGTATCAAGAGGCGTCAGAGAGATCCTCCTGAACGGAAAAAAACTTTCTGCTCCCCTTATTCCTATCTGCAGGGAAGGGAGTATACAGCATGTAAAGGTGGTTATGGGATAACCTTTATTCTATCCTGGCATTCCGGTCTATTAACCGGTTAATGGTTTGTACCGAGCCCGCCGACCGAAGCAGATCCCCGGGAGAATTCATGCAGTAGTCTGCCAGCTGTTCGATGGAAGATACTGCCACATGCATCCGGGTATCAGAAGAAGCATAATAGATAAAAACCGTACCATCCTCATCGGCAATCCACCCGTTTGAAAAGAGCACATTCGATACATCCCCAACCCTTTCTTCTTTTAAAGGGGCCATAAAGTGGCCGTGGGGCTTGTGAATGATCCTGGATGGATCATCCGGAGCAGTCATGAACATATACAGGGTGTACCTCAATCCGGCTGCGGTATTCCGCACACCATGGGCAAGGTTCAGCCATCCTTTCTCCGTCTTTATGGGCGGGGGCCCCAGTCCGTTCTTAACTTCATAGATGGTATGATAGGTTTTTGGATCAATAATTTTCTCTTCTCTGACTTCAGCATTAACAATGCTCCCGGACAAACCAAATCCAATACCTCCGCCCTTGCCTGTATCAATAAACCCATCCTGGGGCCGGGTATAAAAGGCGTACTTTCCATTAACAAATTCGGGGTGCAGCACCACGTTCCTCTGCTGTCCACCGTAGGTTACCAGATCGGGCAAACGTTCCCATTCCACCAGATCTTTTGTGCGGGCAATGCCCGCTGCAGCTATCGCACTGCTGGTGTCTCCCGGAGGGGCATCCGGATCCTTCCTTTCCGTACAGAAAACCCCGTAAATATATCCATCCTGGTGCTCCGTGAGCCTGATATCGTAAACATTGGTATCAGGATTACCGGTTTCCGGCATGGTGACGGGCCGTTCCCGGAATCTGAACTGATCCACTCCGTTCGGACTCTCAGCCACCGCAAAAAACGATTTCCGGTCATTTCCTTCCGTTCTGGCCACCAGTAAATACTTTCCCTTCCATTTGATGGCCCCCGCATTAAAGGTGGCATTGAATCCGTTCCTCTCCATGAACCACGGATTGGTTTCGGGATTAAAATCAAAACGCCACTCCAGCGGTATATGATCCCTTGTGAGAACCGGATACCGGTACCGGTTGTAAATACCATTCACACTGAATAGTTTCTCATTTTTTCGGGTGAGCAAAGCCGCATGCTCTTTCCTGATCATCGCCATCCGCTCCTGAAACAGGGTATTTTTCATCATGACAGATTTTAATATTCCCTTTTTTAAGGTTTATTGTTTTATCAAGTATGCTTCTAATTCCTATGATAGCCTTCAATCCTCCGGATCATTTCCATGCAAGCCCTGCTGTTGTGGTAGGGGCATTTCCAGAAGCCCGCCTTTTCATTCAGGGTGTTCGGGATCCCTTCCCTGTTCACACTCCAGAACCACTCACCATGGTTCCGGTCGATGAGATACTCCCTGATGAAATTCCATATTCCCCTGGCTTTCTTTAAAAACTCCCCGTCTCCCGACAGCTGGTAAGCATTGAAATAGCCAACCAGGGCCTCGGCCTGTACCCACCAGTGCCTGTCGCTGTCCAACCTGTTCTCAAGGGGAAAAAATTCATACGACAACCCGTTATCTGAATCCAGTCCCATCATGTTTTTACGGGCCATCTTTACCGCAATTTCAGCTGTCCTGTCAGCCAGTTCTTTTTTCCCGAGGACCTCTGCGGCCTCATGGAGTAGCCAGGAGCATTCAATATCGTGCCCGAAAGATACAAAGGTTGTTTTATTGTTCCAGTGATCATCAAAAAAGAGGTTGAGGTGCCAGGTACCGGGATCAATAAATTGTTCAATGAAAAGCGTAATGATATTTTCCAGTGCCTGCTTTAACCGGGTATCTTTCCACACCCTGAAAAGATTTGTATACGCTTCCAGTATGTGGAGATGGGTATTCATGGTCTTCCGCTCGTTGGCATCCTTGTCACTCAGCCGTACATCCCCAACCGGGTTCCACTCCCTTGAAAGAGCCTCTGTATAGCCATTCCGTTCACTGTCAAATGCATGGTCCTCTACCTCCCTGAAAAGCCGGATGGCAGAATCCAGTGCTTCCTTATCCCCGCCGGCCTGAAAATACTCTGCAAAGGCATAAATCACAAAAGCAGAGGCATAGATCTGTTTTCGCATAACGGCAGGTTCTCCCCGGTAGTTGAGTGACCAGTATACACCGCCAAATTCCTTATCCATGAAAAAATCCCTGATATAGTCCTTCGCCCTTCCTGCAATTTTCAAATAAGCATCATCACCGAACATTCTGTATACTGCGGCAAAGGTCCAGAGGATCCGGGCATGCATCACCGCTCCCTTATCGGCCTTTTCATTAACCTGGTTCAGATAGGAGATATGACCGACAAATCCGCCGTTTATGTGATCAGGAGAATATTTCATCCAGAAAGGGAGGATATTCTCCTTCAACTCCCGTTCCAGATCATCTTTCCATTTTATGAGTTCCCCTTTTTTCATGACTTCAAAAACTGCAAACAACTTATTGCGGCTGACCGGACGATGGATCCGGTTTATCATCCGGCAGCCGGTCCCACCAGGTTTTTTTCAGAATGATGAAACATATCACAATAATGGCAATGGAAACAGAGAGCGGAAACACCTGTTTCAATATAATGTAAATGGGGAAGATCACCAGTGCTGTCTGAGCAATAATCCCTACAAACACATTGAACATATCGCGCCAGAAATCGGTGTTCTTTTTAAATCCTGGTGTTTCGGCCACCACCTTGTCGTGGATGGGTTTCCAGAAGCCCCACGGCCGCACGTGCCTGTAGAAATTTTTCAAAGTCTCTTCATTGGTGGGAGGTGCCGCATAGGTCCCGATGATACATCCTGCAATGGAAATTACCAGTATTAACGGAAAATAGTAAAGGTCGAGGGTATCGAATATCATGGGAAAGATAAGCGCCGGTATGATACCGGTAACCATTCCCCAGAAAAAGCCTGAACCGTTAAACCGCCACCAGTACCATTTGAGGATATTGGATGCCACGTAACTGCCCCAGAGTGCAGAAACGATCCATTGAAGGATGCTGTTTACATCCAGGGCAAAAATGCCAAAAACAACACTGACCGCCACCACCAGGATGCCGGTAACATAGCTGACCCGGCTGACCTGTTTCCCGGAAGCGTCCGGTTTCATATATTTTATATAGATGTCATTCACAATATAAGCCTGTGCGGCATTCAGCGTTCCGGCAAAAGTGGACATGAAGGCGGCCAGCAGTCCCGCGAGCAGAAGACCCATTAATCCAACAGGAACAAATTGACTGATGGCAGATGGAAGGATCTGTTCAAAATCTATCCTGTTACCCACAATAAGATCAAGCTGATCGTAAAACAACAGTCCCAGTACGGCAAAACCGGTAATCATAAAGTACCTCGATGGCATCAGGATCACCGAGACAAAACCCGACATCTTGGCGGCCTCTTTGGGAGACCGGGTTGAAAGAATTTTCTGCATGTCATAATTGGGAGCCGGTCCTGCCGCACTCACCAGGATACCCTTGAACAGCATCATGGTGAAAAAAATACTGAACAGGGAATACCCGTCACTGGCAATCTTTTCATTTACCTCATCGATGATCCCGGTCCAGGAAATATCAAGCCTGGCTCCGAAAAAGGGATTCATCCAGCCTTCAGGTACAACCAGGGGATGCACCGAAAGGGCATTCATGGCTATGATACCGATCACGATGGCCGAAAAAGTCATAATGGTATACTGTACCACATCCGCCCAGACAATACTGGTCATCCCTCCCAGAATGGCATAGAACATGGCAAAAAGCGTAAATATGATCCCGTAAACATGCGCCACATATTTCGGGGGAACGTCAAAAGGAATATACGGGGATATGATCTCCCAGGGAATAAATATCTGTACAAATTTACCCAGCCCGATAAAACCGTAAGCAAGGAATCCCAGACAGCTGATCAGTGCAAAAACGACCACAATCCCGTGAGATAATCTTCCCTCCTTCCCGGTACCAAAACGCGTATTGATCCACTCGGCACCGGTTGTGGCATTGGACCGCCTCAGCCAGATGGATAGGAACACCATCAGGAAAATCTGGTTGAAGACCGGCCAGAGCCAGGGGATCCAGATGCTTTTTAATCCGTAAACAAATGCCAGTGTTACAAGCCACATGGTGCCGGAGATATCAAACATTCCGGATGCATTGCTGAGCCCGAGCAGGTACCAGGGCAGTTTATGGCCCCCGAGCATATAGGCTGTCTTGTCTTTTTGGGCACGCTTTTTAAGAACCAGGCCGATCACAATGGTAGAAAGCAGGTAGGCACTGATGATCAGGATGTCAATGAGTGTTAGTTTCACAGAGCAGGATCGTTAGTGTTATGGTTTGAACAGAGGCTAAATGTAATAATTTTATCTTTAAAATGAATCTCCTCTCAGCAAGCTGAGAAGGTACCAGCATCCCGGTCTGTATCCGGGGACAAACACGATACTTTGGAGAAACAAAATGAAATGGCGTTTTAATATTTTTAATACTTTTGATATTGAAGCTTTTTCAAGAACTAATTTGAAACGATACATGATACATTCCTTTCTTTCCAGAAGTGTAAGGATTCTCCTGTTACCGGGAACCGTTCTGATTGCCTGTAACCGCACAGGAAATTTGAATAACAACCTGTTCCTGAATGAAACAGGGTATTTTGAAGCGGCGGGCATCAATTACCTGGTCTTCGATAACTGGTACAACGGTCCGTTTGGTGATGAGAAGATGAGCGGAATTGAGATCATCCATCACGGAGTCCGGACAGCCACCAACGGGGATGTCAGGCTGGAACCAACCCCTGCACAGTGGGATGCAATCCCTGCGTTTTCTGAACGGAACGTGGACAGGGAAGAAGGCACCATTGAGGCCTCTCTCGGTTATCCCGAATACGGTTTCAGTTATCGTATCAAAGCCTTACCATCAGGCAGGGACCTGCTGATACAGGTAATCCTTGATGAGCCCCTGCCGGAAATCCTGGAGGGTAAAGCAGGCTTTAACCTTGAATTCCTGCCTTCAGCATATTTCAGAAAGACCTTCACAATGGATGACCATAACCTGGCCTTTCCGCTTTATCCTGGAGGTCCTGCGGAGAAGATGCCCGACGGCAAACTCTGGCCCTTACCCCTTGCCGGCGGGAAGACACTGGCCCTGGCCCCCGGAGATCCGGAGAGACAGATCACGGTGGAGGCATTAAAAGGCGATCTGCATCTTTACGACGGAAGGAACATTGCACAGAACGGATGGTATGTCGTCAGGGAACTGATCCCGTCAGGAGAAAAAGGAACTGTAATAGAATGGCTGGTGAAAGCGAATACCATCCGGGATTGGAAACGTCCCCCGGTTATATCCCATTCCCAGACCGGTTATCATCCCGGCCAGGAGAAACGAGCCGTAATCGAACTCGACAGGCGAAATAAGAGCAACGGGAAGGCCAGGTTATACAGGATTTCCAGTGATGGGGATGATCACCTTGCACTGGAGAAAAAAGTCACTTTGTGGGGAGATTATCTCAGGTACACTTACGCCATTTTTGACTTTTCAACGATCTCCGAGGAAGGTATATATGTTCTTGACTATATGGGGACCAGGACCGCTCCTTTCATTATCGGGACGGAGATTTATAAAAATGCCTGGCACCCGACTCTCGATATCTATTTCCCGGTTCAGATGGACCATATGTTCGTCAATGAGGCATACCGGGTATGGCACGGTGCGGCTCACCTTGACGACGCCAGACAGGCCCCGGTGAACCATCAGCATTTTGATATGTATGCACAGGGACCCGCCACCGACACCCCTTTCAAACCGGGTGAGCATATACCCGGACTGAATATAGGCGGATGGTTCGATGCCGGCGACTATGACATCCGTACACCCTCTCAGATCGAAACGGTACTCGGCCTGGTTCATTTATGGGAGGAGTTCTCCCCCGACAGGGACCAGACAACCATTGACCAGAAGAACCGTTTTGTGGACATTCATGTACCCGACGGAGAGCCGGATATACTTCAGCAGATAGAACACGGGGCACTCGGCTTGCTTGCCCAGCACAGGGCCGTGGGGCATGCCATTCCGGGCATCATTGTTCCCGACCTCTCCCAGTATACCCATCTCGGGGATGCCATTACCATGACCGATAATCTGATTTATGATCCCGTTATGCGGGAAGGTGAACACAACGGCTTCTTCAGCGGTAAGCCCGATGACAGGTGGGCTTTTACCTCCCGGTCAACAGGCCTCAACTACGGTTCCGCTGCTGCCCTGGCAGCCGCTTCACGGTCCCTCAGGGAGATAAGACCGGAACTGGCAGATGAATGCCTCACAACAGCCGAAAACGTTTGGGTTGAAGAACATCAGAAAGAACCAGATATGTTCCGGGCAGGAAACACCACCGGGGGGATGCCACTGATAGAAGAGTTGCGTGCGGCCCTGGAACTGTTTATCACAACCGGTAAGGAAGAATACATTGAAAAAATCCGCGAACACATCCCCCTGATGGAAAGATGGTTTGGTTTTACAGCTGTTTTAGCCGCCAGGACCATGCCTTTCCTGGATGAGGAACATCAGCTGAGGCTGAGGGAATCAGCTTTACGATACAAAGAGCAAATCGATTCCATCATCTTTGAAAATCCTTACGGGGTGCCTGTTACCAGGGGTGGATGGGCCGGAAGCGGACGGGTAATCGGACACTCGGTAACCAATTTTTACCTTTACAGAGCGTTCCCGGATATCTTTGACGCCGAAGATGTGTATAAAGGACTGCATTACATTTTCGGCTGTCATCCCGACTCTGATATCTCTTTCGTATCAGGGGTGGGCACCCATTCCAAACAGGTGGCATACGGCATGAACAGGGCCGATTATTCATTTATTGCAGGCGGCATCGTTCCCGGGGTACTGATTATACCGCCCGATTTTCCTGAAAATAAAGAGGATTGGCCATTCCTCTGGGGAGAAAATGAATATGTCATCTCAATGGGCGCAAGCTATATGTTTGCCGTGATGGCCGCCGATAAATTACTGAACAGCAATTAGCCTATTTTTATTTGCTTATTAAAATCTGATTGCCAAATCTCTCTCCATGGGATATCACTCCCTTATACAGTAAAGGCGTTCCACACCCCTGAAGATATACGCATTTCCTGTTGCGGCCATCGATGCCCAGAATTTATCGTCCAGGCTGTTTTGTGACAGCAACTCAAATTCCCTGCCTGCTTTCAGGACAGAGGTCACGCCCTTCTCGTCATAGAAATAAATCCTATCCTGATACGCCCATGGTGAGGCCCAGCAGGCACCCACCTTTTCCACATTTTCCCGATAAATTATTTCGCCTGTTGAAGCATCCAGACAACTTATTTCGCCTCCCCTGCTGCTCAGGATATACAGCAAACCATTGTAAAGAAGAGGTGAGGGATTACCGGTAGGGGCATCCTGGTAAGACCAGGTAACCCCACTGCTTGTGGTTTCTCCTTCTTCCGGTGTTATATTGCCTTCAGCACCTGCTTTTACTGCAAACATTGTGGACGGGATCTCTCTAAAGCCTGCATTGCCAATGTAAAGGTGGTCCCCGTCGGCAACCGGGGAAGGAATGCTGTATCGTCCTGCCATATAAAGCTCCCAATAAAGTTCTCCTGTTTCCGGATCATAGGAACGGGCTGTTTTTCCACCGGTAACCAATTCAGTCCTTACATGATTTTTCCAGATATAAGGAGTGCTGTAACTGGTCTTCTCGTCACGGTCCAGCTTCCATAGTTCCTCACCGGTTTCAGCATCCATGGCCACCAGGAACGAATGTTCCTCGTTATCCACCTGCACGTAAAGCACATTTTTATAGACTATGGGAGAAGAACCGCTTCCCCATCCATTCTGAGTTGGAAAGGCTCCAAGATCCTTTTCCCAGAGCAGGTTGCCTTTAAGATCATAACAGAAAAGTCCGGTCATGCCAAAATAGGCATACAATCTCTTACCATCGGTTACAGGTGATTCAGATGCATAGGTGGTAGCAGGATTCTTCTTTACCCTTGGAGCTCCTTTGTATGCGACTTTTTTCCATATTTCCTCTCCTGAATTCAGATCAATGCATATAACCTCCCACCGGTAGATTTCCTTCAGGAAACCCTGATCATCCTCTGGCGGGCGGGGAAGCGGCGAAGGAGGAGCCTGTCTTTCCCCCACAGCACCTGCCTGGCCTGCAGGAGGAGGCGGAGGAGCCTGTGGCGTAACGGCTCCCTCTTCCGGTCCGGTTTTAATTTTTTCCGGAATATCCGCAGTGATAAACACTTTGTCACCCCATACAACCGGGGACGACCATCCCTCTCCTTCAATGGCGTAGGTCCAGTAAACATTGGTTTCATTTCCCCATTCGGCCGGTAAATTTTTTCCGGTGGCTACCATATTCTGATCCGGTCCCCTGAACTGGTTCCAGTGATCTGTACAGGAGGTGATGGTAAGGATCGAAGCAGATATCACTGCCAGCTTCATCGATGCATATTTGATATTCTGTCTCATTTTATTC
>Ga0129302_1001404_pt1 | contig 17915 bp, 16 predicted proteins | sample BlaSprsedimmetaG_FD_94476 | JGI IMG/M metagenome (GOLD analysis project Ga0129302, IMG submission 94476) | Hot spring sediment bacterial and archeal communities from California, USA to study Microbial Dark Matter (Phase II) - Blank Spring... | ecosystem: Environmental > Aquatic > Thermal springs...
CTGCCTGCCTGATCGACCCCTGAGCTGGTTGTCGATCCTGCGGCTTTCATGGCGTTCGGTGCCCAAGATAAAGAGCCCCCCCGCCCCTACAACTTCATCGTGTTCAGAAGAACACTGCTGTTGAAATTTTTGAAGGAGCTCCTGGAAGTTCTCATCATCAGCCTCTGCGCGCTGTTTCGCCATGAATTCAGGGTTCCCTCCGAGCTTGATGTCGGTTCCCCTTCCCGCCATATTCGTGGCAATGGTTATTGCACCCTTCCTTCCGGCCTGGGCTACGATCTCGGCTTCCCGTTCATGGTGTTTGGCATTGAGAACATTGTGGGAGACGCCTTTGCGTTTCAGAAGGACTGAGACCTTCTCGGAATTTTCGATGGAGCTTGTTCCAACCAGCACCGGCTGCCCTTTTTCGTGACATGCGATGATCTGCTTGAGAACCGCTCGATCCTTCTCTTTTTCAGTCTTGTAGATAACATCCGAGTGATCAATGCGGATCATCTCCATGTGGGTGGGAATGACCACGACATCGAGGCCATAGATGTTCCTGAACTCCACTGCTTCGGTCTCGGCCGTACCTGTCATGCCGGCGAGCTTCTCGTACATGCGGAAATAGTTCTGGAACGTAATGGATGCCAGCGTCTGGTTCTCGTTGGCAACCTTAACTCCTTCCTTTGCCTCAAGGGCCTGGTGGAGACCTTCTGAATAGCGTCTTCCCGGCATGAGTCTACCGGTAAATTCATCTACGATCACCACCTCACCATTGTTCACCACATAGTCAACGTCACGGGAAAACATGACGTGTGCCCTGAGTGCCTGATTGAGATGGTGTACGGTTTCAAACTCTGACGGATCATACAGATTGCCCTTCCCCAGGTGTCTTTGGAGAAATTCAATCCCCTCTTCCGTAAACGAGACTGTGTTGGCTTTTTCATCCTTGGAGAAACAGGTGTCGGGGTCCTTCTTTCTCAAGAGATCGACAATGGCGCTGTTCGCTTCATAATACTTTGATGTGGACTCCTCTGCTGGTCCGGAGATGATCAGCGGTGTCCTGGCCTCATCAATGAGGATGGAATCCACCTCGTCGACAATGGCATAGGCGAAATCACGCTGAACATAGTCATCGAAGGAAAACTTCATGTTGTCGCGCAGATAATCGAAGCCGAATTCATTGTTGGTTCCGTAGGTGATGTCCGCACGGTAGTTGGCCTTCCTCTGGACATCATCGAGCCCGTGGACGATCACTCCGACGTCGAGGCCGAGATACCGGTAAATGGCTCCCATCCAGTCCGCATCTCTCCTGGCGAGGTAATCATTCACCGTAACCACATGAACCCCCCTGCCTGTCAATGCATTGAGATAAACCGGCATGGTGGCGACCAGGGTTTTCCCCTCGCCTGTTTTCATCTCGGCAATCTTGCCCTCGTGAAGGATTATTCCTCCGATAAGCTGCTCATCGAAAGGACGCATCCCCAGGGTTCGCACAGACACTTCACGGACAACGGCAAAGGCATCGGGCAGGATATCGTCCAGGCTGGCGCCTGCATCCAGCTGCTCCTTGAACTGAGCTGACATGGCTTCGAGTTCGGCGTGGCTTTTTGCCTGATAGCGCTGTTCAAGACTGTTGATTCGGTCGACAAGAGGTGTCAACCTCTTAACTTCTCTCTCGTTTTTACTTCCGAATATTTTTATTAACCATTGATACATGGTACTCCACCAGGGGATTTCGTCCGGTGCCGGACTGCACGTATAAAATACATAGAATAGAGATCAGCTTATTTCAACAGGTATCTTTGCGGGTTCACATGAATACCGTTTACCAGGACCTCATAGTGCAAGTGGGTTCCTGTTGAACGGCCGGTATTCCCGATATTGGCGATCTTTTCACCCCTTTTTACCATCTGCCCCACCTCCACATCTGCCCGTGAAAGGTGCGCATATCGTGTGACAATACCAAAGCCGTGATTGAGTACGAGGAAATTACCGAATCCCCCATAGTTGCAATATGCTGTCACGACCCCGTCCGCGGGCGCAACAACGGGTGTGTCCTTTCTGCATGCAATATCGATTCCCTTGTGAAACTCCCGCTGTGAGGTGAACGGTGAGGCTCTCCACCCGTAGCGGGAAGTAATCCATCCACGGGTCGGCCAGATCGAAGGAGTGTGAGCCATGAGAGACCGTTCCCTCTCGATCTGTGCGAGAATTTCACGTGAAACCTCCTTTTCCACAGAGATATCATCCCCGAGCTGTTTGATGTGAGAGTGAAGCCGTCTTGTCAGGATTTTCTCAGTGAGCAACTCACTCGTGAGGCCAGAGCCGAAAGAATCGGCTCCTCCGCCACCCACGCCGACCATTTCTTCGGGGGCAAGCAGATCGAGCTTTGCTATCTGGCTCAGATGCCTGTTGTACCCCCTGAGTTCGCTCATTTCCTGATCGAGGAGGAGAACCTTTTCAGACAGGAGAGCCAGTTGCCTGGTCTGCTCTGGGTTTTTTCCATCAATGTGCACCAGTCTGCCCTGATCTGAATACAGAGAGAACAGGACGTACCCTGATACTACAGAAAAACCGAGAAGCCCTGCAAAGATCAGACTGAAAACCACAATACTAGCTGGAGAAATATTGAACTTCTTTATAGCCTTCTCCTCATGAGATAGCACAAACACCGTCAATTTTGATTTCATTGAATACCTCTCATCCTGAACTTATATCAACTGCATCGATGAGCACCGAAGGGCACCTCACCTGCGGGAATTCCCGGAGGTCATTCCCGGTGCAGAGAATTCGCGAGAACATGTCATAGATATTTCCTGATATCGCGGCCTCCCTCACGGGAAAGAGAGGAACACCCTGATCCATAAAGATTCCGTTCACTCCCACGGAGAGTTCTCCTGTAACGGGATTTGCGGTATGCATACCCATTATATCGGTCACTTTCAACACCTTCTTGAAATTGCACACTGTTTCCTGGAGCGCATTTTGCGAACCCTCCATGCACAGGTGCCGAATCCCGAGAACCGGCCAGGAACGGTACCCGTTCCGCACGGAATTTCCCGTTGATGGATGTCCAGCAACATGTCCCCAGTAGCTGTCATAGAGGAATCCTGTCACAATCCCCTCATCCACCAACGTTGTGATCTGAGAGGGAACGCCCTCCCCATCAAAGGGGCAGACATCAGCAGCTTCTGGACTCAAGGGATTCTCGACAAGTCGTACTATCGGGGAAAAACATCGGATTCCGTGTTTGTCCTTGAGATAAGATTTCCCCTTGATCATGTTTTCCCCGAGAAAGGCATCTGAGATAAACCCCAGGATCTGGGCCGTGCTTGTCGCGTCGAAGAGCACCGGAATTCTCACAGTCTGTATCTGTCTGGCGCCGAGGAGCTCTGTGGCTCGAGAAACTGCTCCCGATGCGATGGACGCGATATCCATCTCCGCTTTGACATGCTTGAAGTCAAAATCATACCCAGACTGCATATCATCCGCCTGACGGACCATCACCATAAGGGAGGCCGAGATCGTGGAAAGAACAACCGATCGATCTATACCCTGCGAGTTTACAACCTGTACATGGCTTACGTGACGTGAGAAGGAGGACTTTCGAATCTTTTCCACTCTTTCATCCGCGTTCCGCGCGCTGGTCTCCAGAGTTATGGCCTGTTCGATACAATCTTCTGGCACCATTGCGTGGATTGCAGGATCGTACGGGCAGTGATCTGGATACGTTCCTGCAGGAACCGGGATGTGGTTGTGTTCATCTTTGAATTGGTAGGACGCCGAACAGATGGCCGCATCGACGAGATCCTCTGTGGCTTCGGGGCTGTAGGAAAAGCCCATTGCCCCATCGAGAAGCACCCGGACACTGATGCCGGATTCTTTCGAACGGTTGAGATAGGACATCTGGGCATCCATTGATTCAGCTCGTATGGAGTCATTGGACATCCCGAAGACCTCATACTCCCGTATGTCTTTTGCTTTCAGCAGCGAAACCGCCTTGTCTATCTTGGCACGCAGTTCCATAGAGTGACCCTACAGCTCTATCATGAGTGCATCTTCCCTGCAGTCAGGGAAATACTGACAATGAATACAATCAGCCCATATCTTGTTTGGAAGTGTGGATTTGTCCACTTCATGAAATCCAATTTTGCTAAAATAATCGGGAACATATGTAAGGGTAAAGACCTGTTTCAGTCCCAGGTTACGCGCTTCATCTATACAGGCCCGAACCAGGGATTCACCGACACCTGCCCCATGATGTTCCTTTTTCACTGCAAGCGTCCTGATCTCAGCAAGATCACTCCATGAGACGTGCAAAGCACAACACCCCTTAATCGAACGAACAGTTCCATCATCTACTGAGATCCAGAAATCGCGGATCGTCGTATAGAGAGAATGGAGAGACCGAGGCAGCATAAGCCCCTCCCTCACGAACGGGTCAATGATCTTGCGAATCTCCAAGACCTCTTCTATCGATGGTTTTCGTATCATCATGCCTCATCCGAATAAATTTTTCTACATACATCACCGGTTCAGGGAAAAGTCAAACACATATGAGGGATTGACTGCTTAGTGTTCTCCAGGGTGTGCTCGAACAAGTTCCTGCGCATGTTTGATCACCGTGGAACTCGGTGATCGACCGCCAATCATTCTGGCGAGTTCCATAACCCTGTCCGTATCAGTGACCTTGGTCAGTCTTGAAAATGTTCTCTTCCGGTTGCTGTCCTTGGTGATAACAAAGTGGGCATCCGCAATGGATGCCACCTGGTGGAGGTGCGTCACCACAACCGACTGGGCATGCCGAGAGATATCCTTCAGCCTGTTGGCAATGGTAATTGCCGTCTGCCCACTGATTCCCGCATCGATCTCATCGAATATCATCGTTGCATCTGTGGAGGTGTTCTGATGAACCTTCAATGAGAGCATCACCCGGCTCAGTTCGCCTCCTGAGGCAATCCGTGACAGTGGCAGCAGAGCATGTCCAGCGTTTGTGGAAAGAAAAAACTCTCCCCTGAGCAGCTGGTTGGGAGATAATAGGGTTCCATCGGCAGCACAGAAAGCCTGATCAATCTCGTCTGGATTCATCTGCTCAACGGCGAATCGCGCACCCTGCATTCCCAGATCATGGAGATCCTGGGTGATCTGCTTACAGAATTCCCTGGTGAAGGCTTCTCTTTTCGTGAGGAAACCCTTGATTGCGCGCGTATACTGATCAAGGGATTCATTGACGAGTCGTGACGCTTGTTCTGTAGCTATTTCGGACTGATCAAGCATCAGGAGACGCTCCCTGAGCTCTTCTCGAAAATCCAGGAGAGCAGACTCATTTCTGGAATATTTTCGTTTCAGATCCCGCAGAGAGTTCACCTGTTCCTCAAGCGTTTCGATCATCGCCGGATCGTGCGCATATGCTCCGGAACGTTCCCTGAGGGTGTGATTCATGTCCTCAATCTGTGCAATGATCCCCTCGAGAGATTGCAGGAGCGGCTCCATGGCCTTGTCATGCGATATGATCTGCAACAGCTGCTGCTTTACCTCGGAAGCGATATCGATCATCGAAGGGGTTCCCGTATAGAGCATTTCCTGGACACGATTCGCTGAATTCATGAGTTCCACGGAGGCCCAGGTAACCTTGAGCTTGGAGGAAAGCTTTTCCTCAAGCCCTTCCTCGAGAAACACGGCATCGAGTTCCTGAAGGTTGTTCTCGAGGTCATGACGCTCTCTGTTGAGCTTCTCGATCTGGTCTTCCAATCGGCGGAGGGATTCTCGTGCGGACACAGATGAGGTAAATGCCCTCTCCTCCTCTTCACGCGTGAGCCCCGCGAGCTCATCAAGAATCCTCGCATGTTGTCTGGGGTGGAGGAGATCCTGATATTCGTGCTGGCCGTAAATATGAATCAGTCCCGATGACACCTCTGCTAGGTTTGCAACGGTGGCAAGCCTTCCGTCGATGTAGCACCGATTCATTCCGCTGGGATAGAGTTCCCTTCTCAAGACCATCTCTTTTCCCGCCACCGAGAAAAGGGCCTCTATGGTCGTCTTTTCGCTCTGGGGACGAATGAGCTCTTTACTGGAACGAGCACCCATGAGGAGTGTCAGTGCATCCAGGAGCAGAGATTTTCCAGCCCCTGTCTCGCCGGTAATACAATTAAGTCCGTGAGAAAATTCGATTTCGATCTCATCAAAGATTGCCATGGAGGAAATCTTGAGAAACTCGATCATTGTTCTTGCCACCTGAGTTTTGTTCTCAGTATTTCAAAATAGTCCCTTTCAGAGAATCTCAGCATGATGGCCTTCATTTCTCCCCTCTTGACCCGCAGTTCATCCCCTGCCTGGAGGGGAAAACCTTTCTGTCCGTCGAGTGTGAGGTAGATGTTATCCGATGTCTTGCCTGAACGGACAATGAGGGTCACCTCCTGAAAATCCGGCAGGATGAGACTTCTGTTCGAGAGAACGTGCGGACAGATGGGATTCAGGACAATCGCCGGAACCTGAGGATGTACGATAGGGCCTCCTGCTGCCAACCCATAGGCAGTGGATCCGGTTGGAGTTGATACGATAAGCCCATCTGCACGATAACGCGAGATAAAGGTTGAATTCGTCCACACATCGATTTCGATAATGCGGGCAAGGGCGCTCTTGTTGATAACGACATCATTGAGCACGTGTTGCGTCGCAAGGGTCGATCCATCCCGGATAAGCGTGACTTCGAACATGATCCGTTCATCTCTGATGTATTCTCCCCGCTTCAATGCTTCGAGGGCCCGGGAAATCTCATCTTCTGTGACCTCAGTGAGGAAACCGAGATACCCCATGTGAACCCCAAGTACCGGTATCTCGCGAGGAGCGGTCATTCGAATCGTTCTGAGCAGCGTTCCATCACCACCGATAGCAATGATGATATCTGAAGCTGTCCAGATGTCATTGGTGGAAACATCCTTCTGGGGGTATCCGATGTGATTTTCCGCCAGGCAGGAATACCCGTTGGCAAGGATCCAGTCGATCACCTGAAGCGACAGGTCCCGAGCTTCGATATTATCTTCCTTGCATACAACCCCGATAACCATTATGCACCATATACCGAGGGCTTCATTGGTTTGTCCAGACCCAAAATATTCCACAGGCCGTCACTGTTCAAAGCCCGGAGGTGCCCCTGTGATAACCGAAATTCTCCGATCTGCGATCACCGCTCCAGACAAGCCACACTCTCGATGTGATAGGTCTGGGGAAACATGTCAAAGAAGCGGAGGCTCTTCAGAGAAAACCCGGCTTTTCTGAGTATGGAGACATCACGGGAGAGCGTTGAAGGGTTGCAGGAAATGTAGATGATCTTATTTGCCGGCGTTTTGGGAAGGAGCTCCATAACATGACGTGCCCCTTCTCTGGGCGGATCAAGCACCACGGTATCAAAGTGCAGCGATTCGTTAAGGGCGAGCTGCATCGCTTTGAGGGCATCCATGGCAATGAACTTCACATTACCCGCAGAGTTCTTTTTTGCATTTAGTTTCCCTTGAGCGGCAAGCCGTGAATTTCTTTCGATGGCAGTGACCTCCCGTGCAGCGAAGGAAAGAGGTATGCTGAAATTTCCACTCCCGCTGAAAAGCTCCATGATGATCTCCGGGGACTGTACGAGATTCATGAGGTGCTCAACCAGGATGTTATTGATGCCCATGTTCGCTTGCATGAATCCGCCGAAACCGCTTGAGATGTTCATGTTCAGACCACCTGAACTGATTTCATATGAGCTGAATCTCTGACCAAGGACATGATCCCTTCGTTTATCACCACGGGAAACAAAGGATAATCCTGCTATGGGGAGTTCATCGTAGATTCTGTGCATTGTTTTCAGATCATGCCTGGAGAGAGAACCCCTGCAGCGTACAAGAACCAGGAGTTCATCCTGGGGTGCGTGAATCTCAATGGAGGTGACGCTGTAGATGGGATGTCTGTTCAAAATTGTCCTGAGCTCGGGGAGGATCGACTGGATCGTATCGTTGAGAACAGGACAGGAATCAAACACCACAATATCCCGGGAGGCTTTTTTAAAAAACCCTGAGAGGAATTCTGTGGTATAGGAACACTGAAGTGTAGCATGGCATCGGTATCCAAACCACCGTGGAGACGCAACATCCGGATGGCTGTACGCACGTTCATCAGGAGACATCCTGGTCAGTTCATCATGCAGGAGCGAACTCTTGTACTGAACCTGCTGTTCGTAAGATATGTGCTGCCAGTCACACCCGCCACAGATGAAAAAGTAGTCACACCTCGGTTTAACTCTGAAGGGTGATGATTCTAGAATTGATTCGACTTCAGCCAGAAGGTAAGACGTGTGCTCTCGAATCAGCCGAACCTTTACTAGTTCACCAGGAAGCACCATGGGAACGAATACAACTTTTCCATCATGACGTCTCCCTACCCCTCTCCCTCCGTATGAGAGGGCATCAATTCTACAAGTAAATTGGTCCGGATCCATCGCTCTCAACTAGTCTTCCGGATCATTGATGGTATGAACCATAGTTCTTCCTATGTAGCGATTAACCACATGTTTTGCAACGGGAATATTATTGCAATGTGATTCTATCTTGTATACAACGCCAAACGTATGGAACTTATCATTGAGTGGCTTGTGGCTGTCATAGGAAGGCTCGGGTATCTCGGAATCATCGCACTGATGTTCCTTGAAAGCTCTTTCTTCCCCTTTCCAAGCGAAGTCGTCGTTCCTCCTGCGGGTCTTCTCGCTGCGCGGGGAGAGATGAGCCTGGCACTGGTCATTGCCTGCGGCATTATTGGCAGCCTGCTCGGGGCCCTTTTCAACTATGCCCTCGCGCTCTGGCTCGGAAGACCCCTCCTGATCCGTTATGGTCGCTTTTTCTTTTTCCCGCGGGAGCGTTTCCAAAAAGTGGACCAGTTTTTCATCGATCATGGGGAAATCAGCACGTTCACCTGCAGACTCATTCCTGGAATCAGACAGTATATCTCATTTCCCGCCGGTCTGGCACGGATGCCTCTCTTCAAGTTCTGTCTCTACACTGCCCTCGGCGCAGGAATCTGGGTCGTTATTCTCGCATATATAGGCTTTTTTGTCGGAAATAATATGGACCTCGTGCGACAGTATTCGCATCAGGCTTCCCTGGGCATGCTCCTCCTCATTGCAGCAGGTGTATTTGTCTACATTCGTCGCTGGAGCAGAAAAAGAACGGGTTCTGTACACAGCCTCCCCCATGGAGAAAATGAATGAGCAATCATTCTTGAGCAATTTTTACCATGAACATCCCTGTATTTTGACGCCCATCTTTTTGTTTTCACGGTTTAATTTATGTTAACCAGATTTGTCATTGACAATTGTGAACGTTATTGAGTAATATGAATCCTTCGTATTTCAGGAGGGTCTATGGGGAGTAAGAACACCTCTTCGGATTTTGAACTCTACACAAAAAAAATCAAAGACTACTCATTGCTCACACCTGAAGAGGAACTCGACCTTGCACGAAAGTACAGGCAGGGGAATATCCGAGCCGGACAGAAAATCATCACAGCCAACCTGCGGTTTGTTGTCAAAATCTCCCAGCCCTACTTTCATCTCGGTTACGGCCCCCTGGAGATTGTCCAGGAGGGGAATATGGGCCTTGTCAAGGCCTTGACCCGCTTTGACCCGGAGATGGGCGTGAGATTCATCTGCTACGCCATCTGGTGGATCAAGGCATACATAAAGAATTTCATCCACAAGAGTTACCAGATACATACTGGTCGGCTCACGCATGCCAAGGGCCTCATCTCCCTGGACAGTAATATCTCTTCGGACAGCGACCATGAAGAGTGTCTCCTTGACCATTTGCTCTATGAAGGCCCTGACCAGGATGACTTCTACACCTACAAAGAACGGCAGTCCTATATCCTGAATCTGTTGAGGTCAGATCCGCCGATCCTCTCCAAGCGGGAGATCTTCATCATTGAAAAGAGATTCTTCCACGATCCTCCTGCAACCTTGAAAGAAATCGCGAACGAGATCGGTGTCACCCGGGAACGGGTACGACAGATTGAAATGAGATCGCTCCAGAGAATCAGGGATGCCATTGAGAAAGAGCGAACCATCTTGGCACAGGACATTCATATCGGACACGAATACCCTATACGACGGAAAAAACTCTAGTATTGCTCTTGTCGGCGCTTCATTCTTGGTTAACATATAAGATTTCCAAGGGATTTTAAGGTGTTCGAAGATTTGTCTCCCAACCGACGTACCCTCTTCAGAAACAAGTACCTGAGGTCGAGATTTCTTTGCTGGGTTCCTTTCGAGGAAGCGTTCTTGCCTGATGTTCTCATCTGCCTGAGAACGACTCGAACTTCGTGAATTCCGGACGCCAGGTCAGTTTTATCTCCCCGGTGGGACCATTCCTGTGCTTGGCGATGATAAGCTCGGCAATGCCCTTATCCAGCGTTTCCGGGTTGTACACCTCGTCACGATAAATGAAGCAGATGATATCAGCGTCCTGCTCGATAGCCCCCGATTCCCTCAAATCAGCCATCTGAGGACGTTTATTCTGTCGCTCCTCAACCCTGCGATTCAACTGACTCAGCGCGATCACCGGGATGTTGAACTCTTTGGCAATGGCCTTCATGGTACGTGAAATCTCTGAAATCTCCTGTTCTCGGGACTCGGAACGCCTCTTGGAGGACATGAGCTGCATGTAATCGATAACCACCAGACGTAAGTCCTCCTGGGAAGCGAGCCTTCTGAGCTTTGCCCTGATCTCAAGTGGCGAAATCCCTGGGGTATCATCGATATACAGGGGGGCTTCGGAGAGAATGCTCGAAGCATTCAACAGTCTGCTCCAGTCATCTTTCTTGAGCAGTGACAGAGTTGCAGCAGAGCGCACAAGGCTCTGGTTGATTCCTGCCTCAGAGGCGAGCATTCTGAGCACGAGTTGATCAGTGCCCATTTCCAGAGAAAATACAGCAACCGGGAGTTGTTCGGTAACTGCGACATACTGAGCGATATTCATGGCCAGAGATGATTTTCCCATGGAAGGTCGACCTGCAATGATGATCAGATCGGATTTATGAAGCCCACCCAGGAGCTGATTGTCGAGATCCAGGAACCCCGATGGCACAACCCCCTGGTCCATCTCTCCCTTGGCCATCCTGCCGAGGTTATGGTACATATCCTGGAGAGGAACCCCGATTCTGATCAATCCTCCTCGCCGGTCTTTGATGTGTTTGTTGATGCTGTATATGATCTGTTCCGCTGACTCCAGAAGATCGCTCACCTCTTCACCCTGAGTTCTTGCAGACTTGATAATTTCTCCCGCTCCTGCGATGAGAGCCCTCAGGATTGCCTTTTCACGAACGAGCCTGGCATGGTATTCGATATTAGCAGTTGTCGGCACACGATCGGTGAGTTGAGCGATATAGCTTGCCCCCCCGACTTTATCCAGACATCCTCTCTTTTCGATAGCCTCTGTCAGGGAAATATAATCGATGGGGAGGCCTTTTTCCACGAGGGAGAGCATCTCCTCGAAAAGGAGCCTGTTCCTCTCGGTGTAGAAGTCGGAGGGGGAAATGATCTCGGCGAGCACATCAAGAGATGCATTCTCGAGCAGGATTCCTCCGAGAATAAACTCCTCTGCCTCCCTGTTATGCGGAAGGGGGATGGAGGCAGAATCCATCGGGTTAGGCCTCTGTATCAGACAAAACCTCAACCTTCACCGTTGCGCTGACCTCAGGATAGAGCTTGATGCTCACATCATGAGTCCCGACATGACGAATCGGCTCTGGTAACGCGATTTTTTTCCGGTCCACCTCGAACCCTTTTTCAGTCAGGGCTTCATGGATATTTGCGGTGGTAACCGAACCGAACAGTTTGCCTTCCTGTCCTGTCTTGACCGTGAAGCTGAGGATAACTGCTTCAATCTCCTCTGCGAGTTTGAGTGCATGCCCTTTTGATGTGGCCTCTGACTTTATTTTGGCCTGTATCTTGTCCTTGAACTCCTTGAGGGAGCTGTCGGTAGCCATGAGCGCGAGGCCTCTGGGAATAAGGTAGTTTCGTGCGTAACCGCTCTTGACCTTTACCTCCTGCCCCACTGCGCCAACACCCTCAATATTCTCCAGTAGTACCACCTTCATTGTCCATCTCCTTTAGGTGCTGTTCTAATCTTATCCCTGAAATTGAACCAGGTATCAAACAAGCCAAGCACAGAAACTGCTACCATGATATATACCTGAGTCACGATCAGGATGTAAAGAGCCCACCTGATGATCCGTATCCAGCCATGCTCTGTCATAAAAAACGACACAATTGCAATCCCCTGAAAAAAGTAGATCTGTATCACCAAGATCAAGAGGTTGAGTCCTGCTCCTCTGAGAACGTCGTGAGACAGGAGCGAACAGACACCAGAAAGAATGAATATCGCAACCACCCAATCCGGACACCTCCAGTGAACAAGCCTGAGATTCCTCGACCTTGAGATGATGAGAAGGTTCAGCCACATGAGAAAAACAACTGTCGTTGCAACCATGCCCGGAAACACCGTAGCAATACGAGACTTGAGTGCAGGAATATTCATCCTGAATTCATGCACATCTCCAGCCGGCATCACCCCCTCATACATGAAGGCCGCCTCGTTGAGAATTTCCCCCACCCAGAGCCTGATAACTTCACCAGATCCTATGTCCTGATGTGATGCAGTGATCAGAACATTGACGAAGAGCAGGGCAAAAATGAATACCGACGGCAGACATACTGCGAGACCTGGGTATCCCATGCGAATACACCTGCACATGATGACACCACAGACAAGTAAACAGGCATAGATGAGGCCACTTGCGAAAAACTGCGGCACCGCGATAAGAACAAGGGGCAAAGCCGCAATGCCAAGAGCCGGAAAACGCGTGCTTTTATCGGAAAATACGCAGTAGAGCGCAGGGATGCACACCGCGATAGGCAGTGCATGGGGAAGAGTCACCACCACGAGCGAGCACATCATGAGAAAGACCCCGGTGAATATCCACAGGGGCCTTTCGCCTCGTGAAAAGCGAGGCATAGCCTAGTCGTGCACGGTAAACGGCAAGAGGGCCATCAACCGAGCCCTCTTGATCTCAACAGTCAGTTTCTTCTGATGTCCTGAGCACGTTCCGGTGATTCGTCTCGGAAGTATCTTTCCCCTGTCGGTAATAAAATCCTTGAGAACATGGGAGGCCTTATAGTCTATGGGAACACTCTTGTCTTCACAGAATCTGCAGGTCTTTCTCTTGTAGTAAGGCTTCTGACGTGATCTGGGTCTTGGATTCGATGGTCTTCTTTGCATGTTACTCTGTCACCTCCTCTTGGGGAGTCTGCTCAGCGGGTTCTGCCGGGAGCTCTTCCGGGGCTTCCGCCGGGGATTCAGCTACAGGTTCTGGTGCGGAATCTGCCTCGGGTTCTTCTTTCGGCTCCAGGTCCTCCCTTTTGACCCCGGGCTCAAGCTTGATGACAACTGAGCGCATGATGTTTTCATCAATCCTGAGGAATCGTTCAATCTCGGGAACCATGGTGCCGGGACCCTCGATATAGAGCAGAAAATAGTGCCCTCTGGGTTTCTTGTTGATCTTGTAGGCGAGGCTCTTGATACCCAGGTCATCCTTGCGGATAATGAGCCCTTTGTTCTTCTCTATGGTAGCATTGAGCCGGTCTGAGATTTTTTCCTGCTCTTCTTCGCCAAGATCAGGATTGACAATGAACATGCTTTCATACAAGTGATTCATCTGTTCCTCCTTACGGATAATAGAGCCCCTGTACAAGGAGCAAGGAGCGTCCATCGTCATATACGAAAGAATTTCAGGATGCAAGAAGGAAAATACCGGGCGTGGCTGAATTCATATGGTGAACTGATGACAGATAGAGGGTCGTGGGTGATACCTCAGTGCCTCCTGTGTTATGATCAGCCCCTGATAGTGAACGTGGTGAGGTCTGGCTCAACCAGGGAAGGCCTGATCTCAACCTGCTCAACACGAGCACCTGAAGGACCTGTGTGACACCACAGAATGAGTTTCTCCACGGCAGCATCCTCTCCTTGGACATGCGCTTCCACTGATCCATCCGAGGTGTTCCTGACCCAGCCCGTTACTCCGTGCTCGATTGCTTTTTCCTGTGTACTGGCCCTGAACCAGACGCCCTGCACCCTCCCATGAATTGTAAGTAGCGCTGCTTTCATGGATTAGCTCTCCTCGATCATCTTAAGAAATCCCTCCTCATCGAGAATCTCAACGCCCAGCGTAACGGCCCTGTCCCGCTTTGAACCAGGATCGCTACCCGCAACGAGGTGGGTAAGTTTCTTGTTCACATTCGTCACCACAGTACCTCCCAGCGATTCGACACGGCGCTGAGCCTCTGGGCGTGACATGAAACTCAGTGTCCCTGTGAAGCAGAAGGTTTTCCCCTGCAGGGATTTTCCCAGACTATTTTGTTGTTCAGGGGAGGAAATCACGAGACCACGCTCAAAAAGGCGTTCGATCACTCGCTGATTTTCATCCTGGGCAAAGAACTCCGTTATGGAATGTGCAATCTCATCTCCAATACCCGTCAGAGTACTCAGTTCCTCCTTGGATGCGTGCATGATTCTCTCCAGACTGCCGAAAGACCGTGCTATCTGGCGCGAGGCAACTCTTCCTACATGCTGGATACCGATGGAGACCAAGAAACGCTCCAAGGTAGGCTTCCTGCTTGCGTCAATGGCGGCAATGAGCTTCTTGGAAGAAATTTCTGCGAACCCCTCGAGCTTCATCAGATCATCGACAGTGAGCTTATAGAGGTCTGATACATCATGTACGAGACCACCTTCAACGAGCTGATCGATAATCCTTCTGCCGAGACCGTCAATAGCAAGTGCTTCTTTTGATGCAAAATGGTAAATCTGTTCTCTGACCCGAGCTGGACACGTCAGGTTCACGCATCTGTGGAAAACACCATCTTGTACGAGCACCGCGGTGCATACGGGACATCGTGATGGCATGCGAAAGACCTCTGTTGTGGCTGGCCTTTTTGTCTTTACCGGGCCGACAATCTCAGGAATCACATCCCCCGCCCTCTGAACGATAACCGTATCACCTTCGCGGACATCCTTCCGATGCACTTCAGCTTCATTGTGCAGGGTTGCACGCTTCACCACGACCCCCGCAAGATGAACCGGTTCCAAGATCGCCACCGGCGTGACCACCCCGGTTCTTCCAACCTGGACCTCAATTTTCATCAAGACCGTCGTGGTCTGTGTGGGAGGAAATTTGAATGCAACTGCCCATCGTGGTGATCGTGCCTTAACGCCCAGAATCTCCTGATCGTGACTGTCATTCACTTTAATCACAATTCCGTCTATCTCGTAGGGGAGTTCTGATCTCTGCCCCTGCATATTCGCTACAAAATCCATCACTTCTTTCATTCCACGGCACAAGCTCCTGTCCGGGTTCACCTTGAAACCGATTTTCTGGAGCGCATCGAGCACGAAGCCCTGTGTCGTCACCTCGAGCACAGCTGGGTCTGATACTCCATAGGCAAAAAACGTGAGCGGCCTCGATGCCGTTATGGATGGATCGAGCTGGCGGAGAGAGCCCGCTGCTGCATTGCGTGGATTGGCAAAAAGGGGTTCTCCCTTCTCTGAACGTTCGCGGTTAAGGTCAGTAAAAGCGGATTTGTCCATAACCACTTCTCCTCTTACTTCGAGAATTCCGGAAAAACCATTGCCAAGGAGTCGAAGCGGAAGGCTTCGTATCGTCTTGAGGTTCTGAGTTACATCTTCACCGACAATTCCATCCCCCCGCGTCCCTCCCCTGATGAGAATCCCCCCTTCGTAGACAATCTCGACTGCCAGACCGTCAAATTTCGGTTCACAGCAGTACTCCACATCTTCCCTGCCAAGCCATCGTGATACCCTGGCATGGAACGAGAGCACCCCTCCCTCATCCATGGCATTATCGATGCTGAGCATGGGAATTCTGTGAACCATTTCAGGAAATTCCTTCAACGGCGCAGCTCCAATCCGTTGTGTCGGTGAGTCTGGAGTAATCAGATGAGGGTAATCATGCTCGATTGTTACGAGTTCACGAAAGAGTTCATCATACTGAGCATCTGAAATCTCCGGGGCATCCAGAGCATGGTAGCGGTAGTTGTGATAATCGAGTTCCTTCCTGAGTTCCCGTATTCGGTTCACGACAGCAGCATCGTCTTCATGCATAGTGCTATGGTACCTCTATCCCACGAAAAAGTGTAGAGTTATTTGGTACTGCAGAAATAATACTTGATCGTTTTGCCAATATGATTCATAAAGAGACACGACTACTGAGGACATGATCTACAGGTGTAGTACCGTTAGCACAAGGAGGTTGTAATGGGTAAAGTTGTATTTAATGTTCAGGATCAATTTCTCAACCAGGCACGCAAGGAAAAAGTACCGATAGTCGTGACCCTCATCGATGATGTCAAAATACAAGGCTTCGTGAAGAGCTTTGATCCGTTTTGCATATTAATACAGACAGATAAGCCCATACTCATCTATAAACATGCAGTCGCAAGTATAGAGCCTTCAGAAGTGAACTCAAAACTGAAAGATTTTCTCGCAGGATGAGCTTGACCGGAAAGATAACCTGTGGATGTATCTGGCTGACGGTTTTCTTGTGTTTATATCTGCATTCCTATGCACAATCACAGGTCCAGTCTTGGGGAATCGGGCCCGTTGTTGAAGAGAACATCCCGAAGGCGGAACAGCGTGCCCTTCAGGACGCCTTCTCCAAGGCAATCCTGCAGGTTGCGTTATCCCACATTCCCGCAAGTTCATCCCTTGCTCTTGTTGAAAAAATCCAGGAATACAACACTTCAAGAGAGACACAGGACATTTCACAGTATCAGATCACGTCACGATCTCGTTTCTTCGATGTTCTCCAGCTCAATGTCGATGTTATCATCAATGACGACTACCTGAAGAACTGGCTTCAACTCCATGCACTGACAACACCCTATGAGATGAGGCCAGCTATACTGCTCATGATCTCCTCCTATGGTCCCGGGAGTGACGAGACGTACGAATGGTGGACATCCACAGGGAAAAGACCCTACTCCCGGTTTGAAAATCAATTGGCCGAGGAACTCAAACGCAGGGGGGAAAAGGTCCTTTACGTGGAGCAGATTCCCAGAAACACTATCAATCCACGTGAAAGACCGCTCTTCATCGCTGCCTCTTCCGGAGCTGATCTGCTCCTCACTGGATCGATATCCTACACACCGGTTCACGACACCCTCTATGAAACAACCTTTGATGTCAATCTCCTCGATGTTCAGAAAGAACGGAGACTGGCATCCTGGACACTCTCTCGAAGAAGCGATTTCGAGATCAAAGACGTGCACACCTTGATCATATCTTCTGCCCTGCCACAGATCCAATCCCATATCACCCAGAAAATCCTCGACCTTTACCCTGTTGTCGTGAAGAGACATATCTGCATCAACGGCATATCGGATTACAGGACCTATCAATCCATGATCACTGCTCTGAATGCCATGGCAGGCATCTCGTCCATCAAAATAGTGAGTATCCAGGGACACACCATCTGTCACAGTGTTGAAATTAAAGGGTCCCTCGAGGAAATGCTGCAAAACCTCCAGTATCAACAGATTGCAGATGCTGACATCATGATTGAGGGAGACGTGGCATACATCCGGATCCTGAAACGCTAACAAAACACTGCCAGCATTCGAAAAGATCTCTCGTTTGGCTGCCTCACGCACATGGGAATGGGTTTTTCCTTGAACCCCAGCATCGCGCGGGCTCATGAATAGCCAAACCCATCTTCGACAGTAAATCGTCAAAAATGGTGGTTTAGCGTTTGTAGAGGCGCATAAATCCACGATCGTGATTTTCAGCTGGAAATACATGGTGCCAACATAAGGTAATATATGGCTTGAC
>Ga0129302_1001409_pt1 | contig 17871 bp, 13 predicted proteins | sample BlaSprsedimmetaG_FD_94476 | JGI IMG/M metagenome (GOLD analysis project Ga0129302, IMG submission 94476) | Hot spring sediment bacterial and archeal communities from California, USA to study Microbial Dark Matter (Phase II) - Blank Spring... | ecosystem: Environmental > Aquatic > Thermal springs...
AACCTCTGAACCTCTAAACATTCAACGTTATACAGGTTACACCTGCTCCCCCCTGGTCCCATGCAGCCTGCTCAAATGTAAGGACTCTCCTGTCATTTGCCAAAAATTCTTCAATAAATTTTTTCAGGATACCATGTCCGGTACCATGAAGAATTTCAACATAAGACAATCTGTTAATGACTGCCCTGTCAACAAACCGGTCCAATGTGCTCAGGGCTTCTTCTGTCCGGAAACCTCTTAAATCAATCCGATGCAATACAGGTTCTGATGTTCGTTCAACAAAAGTTTCGATCCGCTGATCTGATTTATGTGCATTATCCAGCCAGGATAAATCCAGTCTCATACGTGAACCGTTCACATCCACCCATACCCGGCGGGTTTTGGTGTTAATCTCAACAATTCGACCATTTTGACCAAGGGATCGGACCCATACCATATCTCCGGGATTCAGGTTTTTCATCTTTAAGACAGATTCTTCAGATTCCTGTGTCTTTTCCTGGCGTTCACGGACAACTGATTTTACCTGTTCAAAAGTATTTCTGGCTTTTTTAATAGTATTTTGTTCAGCTCCTGACTCTCTGATTTCTTTGATTGCCCCTTCCAGTTCCTTTTGCAGATCGGATATTATCTGTTCTGCCCTTTTTAATGCATCTTTTTCTGCTTTTTTATATTTGCTGTCGATATTTTTCAATCGTTCCTGTATGTTTTCGGAATTCTTTTTTAATTCACTTTCTTTTTTACGAATATCTGTTAAAAGGGTGTCATATCGAAAAATTTTCCGTTGAAGGTCCTGAATAAGTCTTTCCAGTTTCTCCCTGTTGGTCCCCACACGGTTCACGGCGGTTTCAATAACCCTGGGATCCAGTCTGTATCTCCGGGCAATATCAATAGCATAGCTGCTTCCCGGTATACCCAGCCGGAATTCATAAGTTGGGGAAAGGGTTTTATCATTAAACATCATGCTGCCATTTTCAAGGCTCGGACTTTCATAGGCCAGTGTTTTTAAAGCGCCGTGATGGGTTGTGGCAAATGTAAGGGTGCCCCGAAGCATGAGTTCCTGAAGGATCCCTTCAGCCAGAGCAGCTCCTTCATCCGGATCGGTACCTGTTCCCAGCTCATCAATCAGAACCAAACTTTCATGTGTGGCATTTTCCAAGATGTCCCTAATCTTTAAAATGTGTGAACTGAATGTTGATAAATCCCCTTCAATGGACTGTTCGTCACCAATATCTACGAAAATACGGTCTGTAACAGGCAGTGAGCTTGAAGAGTCTGCCGGGATCAGCAAACCTGCCTGATTCATCAGGATAAGAAGACCGATGGTTTTCAGGGCAACTGTTTTCCCGCCGGCGTTTGGCCCCGTAATAATTACACCCCTCTTGTTTGCCGGGAGAGTAAAAGTAAGGGGCACCACATCTCGTTGAACAGCAAGCTCAAGGTTTCTTCCATTAACAATCCTGAAAACATCGGAATCGCCTGTGGGTTTTTCACACAGATAACGAACGGCAACCCGGCCGGATGCATGAATAAAATCCAGGGATTCGATCAAATCAACAGTAGATTGGATATCGTATATTCTAACCCTTACAATGGCTGTTATTTCAAGCAGAATACGATAAATTTCTTCCTCTTCTGCAAGCTGGGTTTCCCGCAGGTCATTATTCATGGAAACAACGGATAACGGCTCAATATAAAATGTTTGACCGGTTTGGCTTTGATCGTGGATAATCCCTTGTAACTGGTTTTTGCGGCTGGCCCTGACGGGTATAACGTGCCTGCCGTTTCTAAAGGATATCTGATCACTGACAGCAACCTGATCTTCCAGAAGTTTTGCCGATATCTTTTGAATTTCCTGTTGGATTTTCTGTTGAATTTTCCTGATCCGTTTTCGAATCGAATAGAGAGCCGGCGAGGCATTATCGCCTATTGAGCCATCATCATTAAAAATTGAAAGGATTTTATTTTCAGTCTCTCTCAAATCTCCGGCAGATAAAAGGGCCTTCTCCCGTAACAGGGGATATTTTTCCGGTCTGGTAAAAAAGTAAGACCGAATTCCCCGTCCGGTTTGCAAAATATTTCCAAGGATAAACAGCTCTTCAGCAGATAGAGCAGACCCTTTAACAGCTGCTCTTTTCAAACATTCTGTCTGATCACCGAAACCTCGAAAAACCAGTGCCGAATCAAGGGCAATAAGATCCCGCATCTCAAGGATCAAATCCTGCATTTTCCTAAAAACTTCAACAGGTTGAAAAGATTTGAGATTCTCAGCCCGTTTGCCGGCTTTTTCTGTAAAGGTCTCAGACCGGATTAGCCGCCGGACACGCTCAAACCCAAGAACCTCTTCCGGTTGTATCATAATTCGTCTATAATCCCAGTCCCAGATTCAGGCGTTCAAGGGCCTCCTTCATTTCTCTTCCACCCTGGGACAATTGTTCCATTATTTTTTTACGCTGCTCCGGATTGAGTTTTTTAAAATTTTCAATGAGATACTGCTGTTCCTGAAAATCAAAACTCTCCATTTTTTTGATAAATTTATCAAATTCATCCGGTGTTTCCTTGATCGAGGGTAACATTTCGTTTAATCCCCTGGCAGCCAGTAAATCTTTCAGTTTACCCTGATCGAAGAAGGGGTCAATCAGAGTTTTTTGAACAGTTGGAGTAATATTTTCAAGCAGCATATATGATTTTGACTGGTGGCGAATCTGTGAAGTGATGCGGTTTTCTTTTGGGAAAAGAGTTAGTATCCAGAAAATCACACTTAATACAATAACCGATTTAACAACACCCAGTACAATACCACCTAATTTATCCACCCAGCCCAAAAGGACCAGATTCAGGGCAGCCTTCAGAATTCCTGCTAAAATCTGTGCAACCAGAATTACCCCTATGAAAATGAGAACATAACCCAATGCCATGGTTAAGGTCGGATTCCATCCAAATCTTCCAAAAAGAGCATTTCCAACACTAACACTGTAATTCGAACCGACAATAACACCCACGATAAGTCCAATAAGTCGAAAACTGCTGAGTATCAATCCATTAAAATAATCTTTAACGATAAACCATGCAGCAATGACTATGGCAATAATATCCATCCAATGCATAATTAACCCCCTAATTCTTCGCGAACAATCATTTGAACACGTTTACCATCAGCCTGACCACTAAGTCTTTTCATGGCAGGTCCCATTACTTTTCCAATATCTCTCATGGATTCTGCTCCGGATTCTGTGATTATTTCTTTTATTATTTTGCGAATACCGTCATCATTCAATTCAGCAGGGAGATATCTTTGAATAATTTCCAGTTCTTCCATCTCCTTCCGGGCAAGATCATTTCTGCCTGCATCTTCATATGTCTTTGCCGAATCCTGCCGTTCTTTGGCTGCTTTTTTAAGAACAGCCAACTCTTCAGCTTTTTCTAGTTCGTGCAAGACCTCAATCTGTTTTTCTTTCAATTTGGCCAGAAGCATCCTAAGCGTTCGTGTACGTACTGCATCACGACTTTTCATTGCCTCTTTGAGATCATTCTGAACTTTTTCAAGATAATGCATAGTAACCCCGGATTTCATGTTTTTTATCCATTGTAATGATATCTCCAGCCTAATGCTATGAAGGTAAAATACATGTTTATTCCGGTTTAATAAACATTTTTTACACTATAATCAGCAGCATATTTTCTTATGTTATGAGGATAACGGCTTTCAAAGAAAATTTTTATTTATTTTTTTAAAACAATATATTCAGTCCAATCATGGAGATTAAAATGAAGAAATGCATCATATTATTACTATTCTTGTGTGTAGTGATTAAGGGCAATCCGAATGAAGGAAGTGTTCGGGGTAGAATTACAGATCAAAAAACAGCCAGAGCATTACCTGGTGTAAATATTGTGGTTATGGGAACCGATTATGGCGCCATGTCTGATGAACAGGGTTATTACCGGATAACAAATATACCGCCTGGAAGTTATGTATTTCGCTTTTCAATGATAGGTTATGCAGATATTTCCAAGATAAACGTGGAAGTACACCCTGGGAATGAAACCAATCTTAATGTAGAGTTGGTTGCAGAAGCTGTATTATTGTCAGCTGTAACCGTTACCGCCCCTGCTTTTGAGAAATCGAAAGGAGCCGTGGTGAGTGAAAGAACCATCGATTTGGGTGAAATCCGTACAGATCCGGCAAGTCAGGGTGACATCTAAAGAAGTGTTCAGGTTTTACCCTCAGTATCAAACACGTCAGATCAAATGAATGAAATCATCGTCAGAGGTGGTATGACGGGAGAAAACCTTTTCATTATTGATGATATTGAAATTTCCAATCCTAATCATTTCGGCCAGCCCGGAACCGGTGGGGGGCCGGTAAACCTGATCAATGCAGAATTCGTTCAGTCCATCGATTTTTATGCCGGTGCTTTTCCTGCACGTTTCGGCGATAAAGCATCATCGGTTATGAATATAAAATTCAGGGAAGGTTCACAGGAGAAACGCCAATATTACATAGATATGGGGATGTCCGGGATTGGAGGTGCACTTGAAGGCCCTGTATCAGACAAGGGATCCTATTTGGTAACTTTTCATAAAAGCTTTTTGGATCTTGTTATTCAGAACACCGGACTTATGGCTGTTCCACAGTACTGGAATTCTCAGGGAAAGGTAACATACCGACTATCACCTAAAAACCGCCTGATTTTTAATGCCGTTTATGGGCGGGATCATATCGAAATAGATGCGGATGAAAATGATGCATGGAGCAGAGGTGCAGAATATGTTTATACAGAAAATGAAATATATGCTATGGGCAGTTCTCTCATGACAAACTGGAATCCAACCATGTATAGCAAGTTAACCTTATATTACAATAAAGCAGATTACCGCTATGATGTGGATCGTTATCAATCTCCAACGGCCAGAACAGATTGGTATGATTCAAAGTTTGCCGAATCGGAAAAGGCAGCAAAACTCTATGTTTCTAAAGCCTTTTCAAGCCGGACTGATATTCAGTTCGGGGGCCAGATAAAAGATATTTCTCTGGATTATCATTCCATTGCTTTTCCGGATACACTCTTTTTCTATTCCGGCGATTCCATTACGGGGATTTTCAGGACATATGACTATGATGCATTTACAGATAAGCGCCATGTTCAGAAAAGTGAAGCTTTTTCATCTCTTACCTTTCACCCTTTAAAAAAACTAAAGGTTATAACAGGCATAAGAGTGGATCACTTTAGTATGGGAAACAAGTTAACCGTTGCCCCAAGATTGGGATTATCATATCGGTTAACCCCGCTTTTAAACCTGAATGCAGGACTTGGGCGTCATTATCAAACACCTTTTTACTATGACAATATTGTCAATGAAGAAAAGGACAAACCATGGCTAAACAGTAAGTATTCCGATCATATTATTGGTGGATTTGAATACTTCCCTGCAGAGGATATGAAGTTTTCCATGGAAATATTTTATAAAGGATACAGAGATTTGGCATTGCCTGCCAGCAGGCTGACGGCAAATAAAGATACAATCAGAACGGAAAACTATTATTTATCCGTAGGAAAGGGAAAAGCGTCGGGGATTGAATTTTTCTTTCATAAAAAAATGTTCGACCGGTGGTATGCCATAGCCAGTTATTCCCTATCCAGATCAGAATTTTGGGATCCCCGGTATGAGGAATGGTATGCAGGCGCCTATGATTTCCGCCATGTAGCCAATATTGTGGGCGGGTACAAATTCATTAAAGAGGATTCCTGGCGTTTACCAATGAAAATACTCACATTTAATTCAGATGAGTTTGTTATAAGCGGACGTTTCCGGTATATGGGAGAAAGGCCTTATACACAAAGAATTTACTATCCGAACCTTCGGCGCTGGTATATTGATGAAACCCGTTACAATACGGAGCGTTTTCCTGATTACAGACGTTTTGACCTCTCATTCCAATGGAAAGTCCATTTTAAAAACGCTCATTTAACATCTTATCTAAACATTCAAAATTTCTTCAACCGGGAAAATGTATGGGAATACTCCTATGCATCCGACGGGAGCATAGAAAAAATCCTCCAATATCAAACCATGCCGGTGGGTGGATTCATTTTGGAGTTCTGAACTGGCAGCTGGCAGTGGACAGACACCGAAAGTCATTCTGACTTATCTGTACATACATCAGTCAGGAACGCGAGGCCATGAGAACAACAATAAAGGCGTGTTTGATCCTGTTGTATAAAGACAGCGGGATATATATTTTCTCTGATGGATTTGCCCCCCACCCCGGGGGGTAAGATAATTGGTTTTACGGTTTTGTGCAAGATAATATTATTAATTATATATTGGTGTTGAGTGGTGAAAGGGTTTCCGGTAGCCGGTAGCCGGGGAAGTGAGGTGTTGTTTTTAAATGTTAAACTCATTATCTTAAAACAATGAACAGGAGGGAACAGTTCATGGCCTATCAATTAGACTATATTGAAACGTTACCGGCATTATTTTCTGATTCTCAGAAAAAAAATGCCGAAATGGTTGCTTTTTATGTTAAAAAGGATAATGAATGGCAAGGATATACGTATCGGTCAATTCGTGATTTAGTAGAAAATACCGCTATGGGACTGGATGCCCTGGGTATAAAAAAGGGCGACAGAGTGGCTATTCAGTCTGAAAACCGTCCCGAATGGGTCATAACAGATTTTGCCTGTGCACATTTTGGCTTTGTGACAGCCACTATTTATCCAACACTTGTGGAAAAACAGATTGAATACATATTAAAGGATTCGGAAGCAAAAGTGGTTTTTGCATCCACATTTGAAGACGTAAAGAAAATATTAAGTGTCCGCGACAAACTGTCCAGGCTGGAGTATATTATTGTTTTTGAAAATATTGAATTTTCTGATCCAATGATCCGTAATTTTAAGGAACTTGTAAAAATTGGTTCAGACCATAAGTCAAAAGTTGATTTTACCCTGGAAAGCCGGGGTGCGGAACGAACAAAAGAGGATCTTTGGACCATTATTTATACAAGCGGTACAACAGGAGTGCCCAAAGGAGTCATGCTGACCCAGTTTAATATTTCCACAAATATTCAGGCTGCTCAGGCAACCCTTCATTTTAAAAGCGGATGCAGATGGCTTTCATTCCTTCCTCTGAGTCACAGCCTTGAACGGGTTGGTATTCACATGGCTTTCTGGATCGGTTCAACAATTTATTTTGCCGAGGGAATCTTAAAGGTTCCGGATAATTTAAAAGAAGCCAAACCCCATTATGTGGTGAGTGTCCCGAGGCTATATGAAAAGATATATGCCAAAGTTCTGGACAGTATTGCCCAGTCTTCTCCACTTAAACAAAAGATTTTTTACTGGGCTAAAAATGTGGGAAGCGAAGTTGCCAGGGATTACATTCAGAAAGATAAAAAACCAAAAGGGATTGTTGGTTTTAAATATCGACTGGCAACAAAACTGGTCTTATCGAAAATTATGGATGCCTTTGGAGGTCACTTCATTTTTGGTATTTCGGGAGGGGCACCTCTTCCAAGGACAATCGGTGAATTTTTTGCTGCTGCCGGAATAGTCATTGTGGAAGGATTCGGCCTTACGGAAACAACACCTGTAACTAATGTGACGCCAAGAAACAATATCAAATTCGGTAAGGTGGGACCCACTTTGCCGGATGTTGAGATGAAAATTGCCGATGATGGGGAAATCCTTTTCAGAGGTCCCAATATTATGAAGGGTTACTGGAAACAAGAAGCAGCAACCAAAGAAGTGATCGATGAAGACGGATGGCTACATTCCGGAGATATTGGAACCGTTGATGAAGACGGTTTTCTACAGATTACTGACAGGAAAAAGAATATTATCGTCACATCAGGCGGTAAGAATATTGCGCCCTTCCAGATTGAAAATGCCCTGAGTAAATCCCGTTATATTGATCAGATTGTCGTTGTTGGCGACAGAAGAAATTATCTGATTGCTGCTGTTGTACCGGCCCAGGAAGCCGTTGAACTGTGGGCAAAAGCAAGCGGTCTTTCTTATTCTTCCTGGGATGAATTGAAAGATCGTCCCGAAGTGTATGCTTTGATTGAAAAGGATATTCAAACACTTCAGTCAGAATTTGCCCGATATGAACAGATAAAAAAGTTCTTCTTTCCACCGAAACCGTTTACAATTGATGGCGGTGAACTGACACCCAGCATGAAAATCAAACGAAAAGTGGTTGAAGAAAAATATAAAAAGGTTATTGACAGTTTGTACTCACAATGAGACTCTTGCCGGGAACCTGAGATTCATAAGAGTCTGTCAATATCCGTATTTCAAAAAAAAATCCTTACAGGAGGGAACATGACAAGCGAAAGCAGAAACCATCAAGTTATCCCTGATTTTTTTAACGAATCCGTCGGTAAAAATCCGGACAGAAACGTATTCTATGAAAATAAGCAGGGAACATGGGTCTCAATGACCTATCGTGAAGCGGCTGACAGGGTTGAATTGATTGCCTTTGGACTCCGGGCACTGGGCGTTACAAAGGGTGATCGGGTAGCCATCCAATCAGAAAACCGCTCAGAATGGACTTTAACAGATCTGGCCTGTGCCCATTTCGGGTTTGTAAGTGTGGCTTTATATCCAACCTTACTGCCGGCACATATTCAGTTTATTCTTGAGGACTCAGAAACCAGTGTTGTAACCGTATCCACCCGTGAACAGGCTGATAAGATACTATCAATCAAAAAAAGCCTTCCCCTGTTAAAGTATATGGTTGTTATGGATGAAGAAAGCTATGACCAACCCTGGATTCTCACGTACAGCGAACTTCTCCAAAAGGGGAGGATTCAGAAAAAATCTTCCGGTACATCGTTATTGGAAGAAGGTAAAAAAATAATGAAAGATGACCTGTGGACCCTGATCTATACATCCGGTACTACGGGAAATCCCAAAGGTGTCATGCTGACTCACTACAATCTTGTCTCTGATGTTGCATCAACTATGGATGTTGTAAATTTTGAACGAGGCTGCCGCTGGCTTTCTTTCCTGCCTCTGAGCCATAGTTTTGAACGGGCGGCATCCCATTTGACATTTTGGCTGGGCTCGGAAATTTATATTGCCGAAGATGTTTTAAAAGTTCCTGAATATCTGAAAATTGCCAGACCTCATTATCTGGTGAGTGTGCCACGTCTTTACGAAAAGATTTTTGCAAAAATCACAAACGGTATTGCAGAAGCTTCCGGGACAAAACAAAAGATATTTCATTGGGCAGTTGGCGTTGGTCGTGAGGCTGCGGCAAAATATCTTGTAAAAGGTAAAAACCCTGCCGGAGCTCTGGGAATAAAATACTCCATTGCCAAAAAACTGGTTTTCAGCAAAATCATGGATGCATTTGGCGGTGAGCTCCGCTTTTGTGTCTCCGGAGGTGCTCCCCTTCCCAAAGAGATTGGTGAATTTTTTGCTGCTGCCGGGATTATGATTCTTGAAGGTTTTGGCTTGACGGAAACATCGCCGGTGACTAATGTAAACCCTCCAAACGATATCCGTTTCGGGAAAGTCGGTCCTACTATCTCCTGTGTGGAGATGAGAATTGCCGACGATGGCGAAGTTTTGTTCAAAGGCACAAATATTTTGAAAGGATACTGGAACAATCCCAAGGCAACTGCTGAAGCTATTGATGAAGACGGCTGGTTCCATACAGGTGATATTGGTACGGTGGATGAAGACGGGTTCCTGAAAATTACAGACAGGAAGAAAAACCTGATTGTCACATCCGGTGGGAAAAATATTGCCCCGGCTAATATTGAGAATCTTTTAGGTCAGTCACCGTTTATTGATCAGATTGTTGTTATCGGAGACCGGCGGAATTATCTGGTGGCCGTTATTGTTCCGGCAAAGGAAGTTGTGGAAAAATGGGCAGCTGATAAAGGATTGTCCCTGCCATACGAGGAATTACTCAAACAAAAAGAGTTAAGCGATGCCATTGCTGAAGATATTGCAAACCGCCAGTCTGCCCTGGCCCGTTACGAACAGATAAAAAAATTCCTTCTTATTCCAGATGCTTTTACCATCAGCAGTGGTGAACTCACACCCAGTTTGAAGATAAAACGTAAAGTTGTGGAAGAAGGGTATAAAAAAGAGATCGATAAACTCTATTCCGATAACAATGGTGATTAATTAAAAAAATCAGGACATAGAAATGGATAAACGCCTCTTTTTGAGGCGTTTTTTTATTCAAACAACTGTATAAAACCACCTGTATGAATAAAAATTGCCGGTTCTTCAGGAGTGATAATTTTCTTTTCACAATAGTCCAGAAATCCTGCCGCACCTTTTCCCGTGTAAACGCTATCCAGAAATATCCCTTCATTAAATGCAAATGTTTTTATTGCTCTAAGGCATAAGTCTGTGGGAATGGCATATCCGCCCCCAATGTAATTCCCGTCGGTATGCACCAAATCCATATTTACGGAAATGCCCATCATGGATCCGGCTTCAGATGCGAGCTGATGGACATTCTGAGCCAGTTCTTTTTCCGGAACATCGACACTGATTCCGGTAATTTGACCGTCCCAGCCAGTTATGGCCTGACCTAAAACCAGTCCGGCCTGAGTACCTGCAGATGAAGAAGCATGAATTATGTGCCGGAAATTTATACCACTTTGTTCAATGTCCTTTAATATTTCAGCAAATCCTGAAGCATAACCCAGAGTTCCTACCGGTGTTGAACCCCCTGGCGGCATGAAATAAACATGACGTCCATTTGACGTGAGATTTTCATAGACAGATTGTGCTTTATTTTCTCGTTCTGAACGGGGTACATGATAGATCGTTGCTTCCATAAGATGGTCTATCAAAAGGTTTCCTGTTGCCTTATCCGGTTTTTCCCCGCTCAGGATCAGGTGGACATCCATTCCATAACGTTTCCCTACGGCTGCCAGTATTCTGCAGAAGTTGGATTGATTGGCTCCGATACCAATCAGTGTATCACATCCCTGCTGCATGGCCTCGGCAATGAGAAAATCAAATTTTCGTGTTTTATTACCGCTTAAACCGAATCCTGTAAGATCATCCCGCTTGATCCAAAGCTCACAGCCTGTTATATCGGACAGCCTGCCCAAACGGTGAAAAGGTGTGGGTAAAAGGCTAAGCTTTTCCCTGGGGAATTGCCGTAAAAGTCTGTTGATTTCTGACATATTCATCCTTTATTTATTGAATAATCTACGTATTTTTAACCTGATTTACACAGAGGGGTTTGTATGATAAAAGAAACAGCATGGATTACGGGAGCTACCAGCGGAATTGGTGCAGCCTTTGCAGAATATTATGCTTCCCGGGGATTTGATCTTGTATTGACGGGACGTCGGGAAGATGTTCTCAGGAACTTTGCCGGGAGTCTTGAGAAAAAATATACTATCAAATACCGTCTATATCTTGGTGAGTTGACAGATGAATCAATAATCTCACAAATTGAGACGGATCTTCGAAAGGATCTAAATGTAAGAGTGCTTATAAATAATGCAGGTTTTGCCTATTACGGAACCTTTCATGAACGGGATTTGACCATACACCGGAAAATGTTGTCCGTTCACTGTGACGTTATGGTTCGTCTTACCCATGCCGCACTGCCATCTATGTTGGCTGTAAAGAAAGGTATAATAATAAATGTGGCATCAATTGCAGGATTTTTCCCCTATCCTGGCCATACCATGTATTCGGCAACCAAAACATTCATGATTAATTTTTCCGAATCCCTGGCCGTCCGATATCAAAAAGATGGTGTTAAAATCATGGCACTCTGCCCCGGTATGACCATGACGGATTTTCATACACGCATGGGTTATCAGGCTGATAAGGTCTATAAAAAAGCCGGTTTAGAAAAAGCCCATACTCCCATGGATGTTGTGAATGAAGCGATCCGATGCCTTGAAAAAGGGAAATTTATATGCATACCCGGTTTGAATAACCGGTTTCTCATATGGCTGTCACAAAGAGTTCCCCGCAAACTCTTGTATAAGGTTATGAGAAACTGGATCAGCAATCGCCGGGATAATCCCTCTTTTAAACATCGTTCAGAATGATTTAAGGAACTTTGATCATGACGTTCACTGATGCCGGAATTTTGATTGTATACCTGATATTGATCGTAGGCCTTGGTATTTATATTTCCAGACGTGCAGGAAAGGATCTGAAAAGTTACTTCCTCAGCGGTAATAAGGTCTCATGGTACTGGCTGGGTGTATCCAATGCATCCTCTATGTTTGATATTACAGGTACTATGTGGGTTGTTTATGTTATGGTGGTATATGGCTTGAAAGGAGTACTTCTCCAATGGCAATGGCCCATATTTAATCAGATCTTTATGATGGTTTATCTGTCCATATGGATACGGAGAAGTAATGTGCTCACAGGTGCGGAATGGATGGGGACACGTTTCAGCCGGAAAGGCGGAGAATTTGCACGCCTTGCTGTGACAGTCTTTGCCCTGGTTTCCGTAATTGGTTTTTTAACCTATGCTTTTCAGGGAATCGGAAAATTTGCCGCCACCTTTCTGCCCTGGGATCTGAGCCCCAATACCTATGCCATCCTTTTTATGAGTATAACGGCAGTCTATGTGATAACCGGTGGTATGTATAGTGTTGTGTTTACAGATATAATCCAGTTTGTCCTTCTTGGCGTAGCCGGAATAGCGTTGGGGATCATTGCCATGAGCCGTATCCAGCCGGGCGAACTGGCACAGCTAATTCCTGACGGGTGGGACACATTTCGTTTTGGGGCAAGGCTGGGCATTGACTGGAGTTCAAGTCTCCCCTCAGCCCATGAACGAATACTGACCGATGGATGGGAATTTTTCAGTATCATCATGATGGGACTTTTGTTCAAAGGGTTTTTGGTGAGCAGTGCCGGTCCTTCTCCAGGATATGATATGCAGAGGATTCTTGCCACGAAAACACCCAAAGAAAGTGCCCTCATGAGTGGCCTGGTCACTATTACCCTGATTCCCCGGTGGATTATGATTATGGGAATTACCCTGATAGCCGTCAAATTTTTTATTCCGGAAATGCAGGCAATGGGCAGTTCTGTGGATTATGAACAGATTCTTCCCTTTGTTATCCGGCGCTTTTTACCTGCCGGTCTTCTAGGACTGATTTTGGCAGGTCTTCTGGCAGGGTTCATGTCTACCTTTGACAGCACGGTAAACAGCGGGGCTGCCTATTTGGTGAATGATCTCTACAAACGGTATATCAATCCGGATGCAAAAGATAAAAAATTGATCTTAGTATCGTATGCCGCATCTCTTTTCCTGGTTCTCTCAGGCATTTTTTTCGGACTCATGGCAGATTCCATCAATACGGCCATGATGTGGATTGTTTCCGGTTTATGGGGTGGTTATGCAGCGCCCAATATTCTTAAATGGTACTGGTGGCGCATGAATGGCAACGGTTTTTTCGCGGGAATGATAGGAGGGATGACTGCTGCTATTATTTTACCACTCATTTTACCCGGACTTCATCCCCTTATAACATTTCCGATTGTTTTTGGAATATCTTTGACCTGCACTATTATTGTAAGCCTTACCACACTGGCTGAACCGGAAGATATTCTGAATGATTTCTATAAGACGGTCAAACCATGGGGTTTCTGGGGACCTGTTAAAAAACGGGTTCTCATAGATAATCCCGGTTTCATCCCCTCTTCTTTTAAACAGGATATGATGAATATCTGCATCGGTATTGTGTGGCAATTGAGTCTTGCGGCAGTACCTGTATTTATGGTCATGAAATACTGGAAAAATATGTTTTTGTGGCTTGGTGTAACCGTGATTACAACATTTCTGCTAAAACAATTCTGGTATGATAAACTGGAAAATGAGTAGTGTTAAGGTTGTGTGTTTACTGTGATTCGGATGCTTTTTTTAATAGTTCATCCTTGTTTTCCATCAGCCAGTTTTTAGCCGTATCATAATCATTGGGAATAATACCGTCTAGAATTGCCGTCTCAATCAGACTCTTTATTTTTCCCACAAGCGGCCCAGGTTTAATTCCGTAGAATTGCATAATCTCATCACCCCTTACAGGGGATTGAAAGGCCCGGAGTTTGTCTTTTTCCTCCACGGTGATAATACGGTTTTCTACTTCATTAAAATTTTTCTGGTATTGTCTGACTTTTTCCGGATTTTTGGATGTAATATCAGCCCGACAGAGTGTAAGAAGGTTATAAATGGAATCGCCTGCTTCCACTCTCAGGCGGCGGACGGCACTGTCTGTTACTTCCTCGCCTGCAATAGCAATCGGACGCAGGTGAAGCCGGATCAATTTCCGGATTTCCTTAATCTGCCGTCCCGGAAGCTTTAAATGCCGTCCAATTACTTCAAACATTCTGGCACCCGTTTCTTCATGTCCGTGGAAAGTCCACCCCTGATTTGGATAAAACCGTTTGGTTGGCGGTTTTCCCACATCATGAAACAATGCCCCCAGTCTAATTGTGAGATTATCCGTCAAAGCAGCTACATTATCAACAACCTGGATGGTATGATAAAATACATCTTTGTGCGCGAAACCATTTTTTTCTTCAATCCCTTTCATGGCACTTATCTCCGGAAGGATCAAAGGCATCAGGCCTGTGTTTTCCATTAAAATAAGTCCGATGGATGGCTTGGAGCTCATCAAAATCTTGATCAATTCATCCCGGACCCTTTCCATGCTGATAATTTTTATCCGTTCAGCCATTTTTTTTATGGCTTCAAATGCGGTATCAGCAATTCTGTAACTGAATTGTGAAGCAAAACGGATAGCGCGCATCATTCTCAGGGGATCATCATAAAAGGTTTCTTCCGGATCAAGGGGGGTACGGATAACTGCCACTTTTAAATCTCTGATTCCGTTAAAAGGATCATAAAAATTCCCGTAATGTTTTGGACGGATATCTATGGCCATAGCATTAAAGGTAAAATCCCGGCGCCTTAGATCTTCCGTTAAATCCGTAAATGTCACATCAGGTTTTCTTGAATCTTGCTGATAGACTTCTTTTCTGGCCGTCACCACCTCAATGCGGAATGGCTTATAAGGAATCATGGCTGTTCCGAATTGTTCGAATTTTACCACCGGTCCGGTCTTCAGACCTTTTGCAAGGTTTTCCGCAAAGGTCAGAGCATCACCAATAACAACCACATCAAGATCTGTAATGGCTTTCCCCATAAAGGCATCCCGGACAATTCCACCCACGATATAGGTCTCATAACCGGCATTTTCGCCTTTCTGTCCGATTATATGCAAACAATGTATCAGTTCATCCTGACCTGAAAACAAATGGTCTATGTCAATTTTCATGTATTTCGAGCGGTTTTAAGTTTATTCATAAAATATTTCAAAACAGGCGGCCCGGCCAGCAAATTTAAAAAAGTGATCCATATTAAAACAGCATAGAGTTCATGAGGAATCAGGGATTCCCGGAATAACGAAAGGCTGGTGAGGAGTCCAATAGTGAGTCCGGATTGTGACAGAAATGAAAATGACAAATTTGTCGCGGTTCCGGGATTTTCCCCGTTGATCCGGAGAGCAAAATGTGTGGTGGAACTGAGGGCAAGAATACGAATTATAAAGAGAACGACGAGAAAAGGAATATACTCCCGGGGAAGAAAGAGATTTAATCCCGCTCCTGTTATGGTAAAGTAAACGATGAAAAGCGGGAAAGAATGGCTTTCAAGGTTTTTCATGAAATAATTACCCTGACGACTGAAATTCCTCAGGATAATACCGGCGGTAATAAACGCAATCAATGATTCAGAAAGATAAAAGGATACGGAAACATAGGCGCCAATGGAAAAGAGGATAATAAAAAACAGAAATTCACGTCGAAGCCTTGATAATAGAAAGACAAACAGGAAACCCAGGGCCCCTCCGGTCAGGATACCGGTAACCAAATGAATTGCCATCTTCAGAATGACCGTCATTGCGGATATGTTACCGGATGTTTGGTAGAAATACCGAAAGAATACAGCCTTTCCCAGAAAAAAGATCAAGACGAATATATTGGTAAGCAGTGATGTGGCAAGGATGAAATCTCCGTGTTTTTTACGGGGTTGGTTCTCATGGCTCACAGCAAGAATTGCAGCCGTGGAATTTGATGCGAGAATTAATCCTGTAAAGAGTGTGATTATAATCGGGAAAGAACCGTCTGCTTTTAGGAAGAGGCTCTTTGAAAAAAGTCCGACAACCAGTCCGGTCAGAATTAGTGTGAACAGGAGCTGACCAAGGGATATAAAAGGAACCAGGGAGTAAAAATGTTTATGTTCCTTCAGATTCAGACGTCCTCCCGCAAGAAAGGCAATGAGAAAAAGAGAAAGAAATTGAACAAAATCCAGAGACTGAATCATCTCTGTTCCTGCCAGTTTCAGCGCATGGGGACCGATAAGCAGCCCATACAAAACAAAGCCTGTGATTGTCGGTATGTTTTTACTTTTTATGGTATGTCCGGCAACGGCACCGGATATGAGGATAATTCCCAGAAGAATTGCAGGATTTGCTGCTGTAGGCAGATTCAGGAAAGCTGCCAGCCATTGGGATAATGCTACGGCAATTGTAAGCAGAATTATGAGGGCTATGGTCATTGTTTACCCCCATTCTTCATAAGAAAAAGCATAATGGTATAGCTGCCAATGTATGCAAGAGCCAGACTTCCTGCAATGATTCCCGAATATGTGGATGATGAAACCATGAGTAAATAAACGCCGATGGTCGGACTCAATACCCCTAATGGCATTAGAAGAGGAAGAACGGGACGAATTCTTTCCGTTTCAATAACTGCTTTTGTAAAGAAACGGCTGAAAGACCAGTGGTTTAAAATATACCGGACAAGTAATGCCACAGGAAAGATAACAGGTGTAATCAGCGGGTGAAGATTGGTGTATGCCCCCAGATAAAAGAGCAGGAACAGGATTACCGGTCTGACCAGCGGTTTCATTGTGTCACGAATCTTTTGTTTGTTTTCACTGCGGTTAGAAATGATCATACCCGTAATTAGATTCATGAAAAGCGGGTTGAATCCAAATGTATAGGCAAATCCCGAATTAAGAAATAAAACACCCAGAAGCCAGATGAGATAATCTTCGGTATGAGACCGGAGTTTAATAAGGATATATGATACCAGGTATCCCATTAGAACAGAGACGACTATTTCCATGAGAAGGATTATAAAATATGAGGGCATTGAGGCACTGATACCAATGGGTGATAATAAACCGAACAATAGAATCGTAAGCAACCCGCTCATACCGGAAATGGCTTTGAACAAAATGGCGAATGAATATGAGTAATTTTGAGTTTTTTCAAGAAATCGAATAGATGCTGAAGACACCTGGGTAAGGGAAAGGGCAATAAAAATTCCTCCGATCAGGACTTCCCAGGCATAGAATCCTGCAAAATAAAGCAGGTTAAAACCGGCAGCAAGCATGAATGTGAAAATAAAAAATGTGTGGAGAGCAGCAAAACGGCGCAAATTTTTATTGAATACCTGAATATCTTTCAAACTGGAAAACAGTCCCCAATATAAACCCTGAAAGCCAAGAGCGAAAAGAATAAAGGGGGATATCCTGATATTCAGATGATCCGTAAAAAGCCCTATCCCTTTGGAACCCAGGAAAATGCCACACAAAAAAGGGATGGTCAAAATCAGAATTTCATTATAAATACCCCGGGATACAATACTCCGGACCAGAAAAATCCGCAACAACAAGAGGATTGGAGTAATAATGAGTGGCCAAATAAAAATGGATTCCATAGATAAATTTATTCATATCAAAGCAAGGCTGCAAAGTGAATATTAGGCCAATTGTATATTATCTAAAACGAATTAATTTTATTATATGGAACATCATGATTAAACTACAATATGGACAGTCTGGAAA
>Ga0129302_1001419_pt1 | contig 17814 bp, 19 predicted proteins | sample BlaSprsedimmetaG_FD_94476 | JGI IMG/M metagenome (GOLD analysis project Ga0129302, IMG submission 94476) | Hot spring sediment bacterial and archeal communities from California, USA to study Microbial Dark Matter (Phase II) - Blank Spring... | ecosystem: Environmental > Aquatic > Thermal springs...
CACAAACTGTTTCTTCGATTATTATTTTGGACAAGTGTGGATCCAGGGGGTCTTTTCAGCCACTTTTCTTGGAGCTCTACCGCACCTGAACGTCCCGGGGAAGTCTGTTCGTGAGGATGTCTGCGGCCTCCTCCACCATGTCTTCAACCACCTCTCTGGCGGATGTTATTTCGTGGATAATGCCGGAAACCTGACCCGCGAACCCGCTCATGTACTCATCCCTGTGGGCCTTGGAAATGCTCGCAAACAGGGCTGAAGACACGATAAACTGCGTGGGAAACGGCAGCGCTTCGAGACCCGATGCATTCCAGAGATCATGGAAGCTACTGTAGCTCGCACGCGACGTCTTTCCCGTTATGGCGGTGCTCACCCGGGTATCCTCATCCGATGAGGATACGATCTTGAGCTTGTTCACCTCGAGGGCCCCACCCTCGTGCGTGGCAAGAAACCTGGTGCCCACCCAGATACCGGCACACCCCATGGCCAGTGCCGCGGCAAGCCCCCTGCCGTCTCCGATCCCCCCTGCTGCAAGGACCGGGGTGGGGTGAGCAACATCAATGACCCCGGGCAGAAGGGCAAGGGTGCCGACCCTTCCCGTGTGTCCACCTCCCTCATAGCCCTGGGCAACCAGGATGTCTATCCCGGATTCCTTCATCCTGCTCGCGTTTTTGGTATTGCCGGTGATCCCCAGCACCTTGACACCCTGGGCATGGGCTTCTTCCACCATGAAGCCTGGGTTGCCCAGCCCTGCACAGAAAAGCGGAATCTTCTCTTCTATGCACACCTTCACCGCCTCGTGGGGCCGAAGGGTTGTGGTGTTGAGTTTTACCATGAGCTCCACATCCGGCAGACCGAGCTCGTCTTTCACCTTCGCAATCCAGTCCTGGTGTGATTTGGGAAGGGTCTTCACCACCGCACTCAAAGGAATCTCGGTAATGCCGCCATAGTCAGGTGTCTCGGTGTTCACCATGCTCTTGGGCAGCAGCAGATCCACTCCGAATGGTTTGTCCGTTCGGGAACGGATCTCTCGAATTGCCCCGCGGAGTTCATCCACTGTGAAGCCACTCCCTCCGAGCACACCCAGGCCGCCGGCCTCTGATACTGCCACCACCAACTCTACCGGTGACCCGGCCTGCTCACCGATGAGCCCCGGCCCCATTCCCGCGCTCAGGATGGGATACTCGATTCCAAACAGGTCACACAGTCTTGTCCTGAGAATTCTCCTGGCCATAGTCCCCCCTTGAAAGAATATCATTCACCACGGATACTTCTTTCTTATCACGCACCCGTGCCCTGTGCCTAGTGTGGAAGTGATGTCTTCAGTCGTAAGACAGTCATTCCCGATTACCCCACCAGGGTTCTCTTGAGTACCGCCATGCCCTGTTCAGTTTCCTGAACTCATCACTACACTTCCAGCATCTTGCACAATCAAGAAATTTGGCCTATGAGACAAGTGACTTTCACGGTAAGGAGCGAAGCATGCCACTCTATGAGTTTTCCTGCAGTGCCTGTTCACAGGTCTCGGAGATTCTCTGTCAGATGGGTGAAACCGGCCAGGAACTTGCCTGCCCTAAGTGTGGAAGTTCAGGCCTGACCAAGCGCATGTCCGTCACCGCGGTACCTCAGGGCACATCGCGACAACCGGGCAGAACCTGCTGCGGCAGGGAAGAACGGTGCGACCCTCCACCCTGCGGCGGAGATTTCTGTGGCAGGAACATATAATGCAGGACTGGAAAGACCTCTACAGGCAGAGCCAGGCTGACGAAACCACCGGCCCGATACTCTTCTACAACGATACCGTCCTCGATCATTTCACCAATCCACGAAACGTGGGTGAGATGGAACCCGGGGAGAGAGTCGGATTCGCCCTGGTGGGAGACCCGACCTGCGGTGATCAGATGAAGCTCTGGATCAGGGTTGAAGACGACATCATCACGGACATCAAGTTCAGGTCATTCGGCTGTCCCGGCGCCATCGCAACCAGCAGCATGGCCACGGAGCTGGCAAAGGGACTGTCCCTGGAAGAGGCCCGTGAACTCACCGACGATGACGTGATCACGGCCTTAGGCGGCATACCCGAACATAAGAAGCACTGCTCGCTGCTGGGCATAACGGCCATGCAGGCCGCGATCCAGGATTACCTCCTCAAACAGATGATGGCCGAGGCTGAAGACACCGACGATGATCTACCTTGATCACAATGCCACCACTCCCATCCGCACCGAGGTTCTCGATGTCATGGGAGAACTCCAGAGAACTCTGTTCGGCAATGCATCGAGCTACTATGGCCCGGCGCGCGAGGCACGGGCTGTTCTTGAAAAATCACGGGCCGAAATTGCCGGGTGTATCGGTGCGAATCCAGGGGAAATTGTATGCACCAGCGGCGGCAGCGAATCCAACAATCTGGCGATCAGGGGTGCTGCTCGGGCTTTGAGGGGAAAGGGCCGGCACCTCATCACCTCATCCATCGAGCACCCAGCTGTCCTGAAGACCTGCCAGGATCTGGAGCGGGACGGATACCGGGTTACCTATCTCCCGGTGGATTCCCGAGGAATGGTAGATCCCGCCGAGGTGGAACGGGCAATCACCCCTGAGACCCTTCTGATCAGTATCATGCACGCAAACAACGAGACCGGAGTGATCCAGCCCGTGAGCATCATCGGTTCCATGGCAGGCAAACACGGTATCGTGTTCCACACGGATGCGGTTCAGACTCTGGGAAAAATCCCTGTGCAGGTATCTGAGATCAATGCAGACCTCATCTCTCTCTCTTCCCACAAGGTCCACGGCCCCAAGGGGATCGGTGTCCTCTATGTCCGGAAAGGGACACCGCTTCATCCCCTCATTACCGGTGGTTCTCAGGAGCGCGGTCTCAGGGCGGGCACGGAGAACTTCCCTGCTGTTGCTGGGTTCAGCGCCGCGGTGAGCCTGGCCCTGAACACCATGGAGCGTGATGCGGCTCGCATCACCGGGCTGCGCGACAGGATGGAAACCGAGATTGCGAACCGTATCAGGGGCGTGAAGATCAACGGAGCAGGTTCGAACCGCCTGCCTAACACCTCCAACCTGTGCTTTAAGGGTGTGGATGGTGAATCGATCCTACTCCACCTCGATCTCAAAGGCATCTGCGCCTCGTCAGGCTCTGCCTGCTCCACTGGGTCAGAATCACCCTCCCACGTGCTCCTGGCCATGGGTCTCGATCCCCATCAGGCCCAGAGCACGATCCGTCTTTCGCTGGGAAGAGAAACATCTGAGCAGGATATCACTGCCACCGTGGATGCCCTCACCATGATCATATCCAGGCTGCGATCCATATCGAGCCTGTAGGAAGACGATCTTCTCAATCTCTTGATCAAAGAAAGCACCTCACCTTTTTAACCTCGGCCTTGGCACCTTATCACACAGGGATACTTCGATCCACGATGAGTCATGTGTGCATGTTATGAGCCACATGGAGCTTCTCCATCTCATGATAGCATGGACTTTAGCGGTGGCTTTTCTCGTTTCTCCTACATCCATGAAAGCCAATCACTTCTGAAGAGTATCCCTGTGGGTTGGTTCTCGATGGTTCGAGCTGTCTTACCTGCCAGGCAGGGAAGAATTCCTTACCCGCAGACGTCGGGCGGCGAGTAGTCAAAGAAGAGGCCAGCCCTCAAGCTCCTGCCAAGTGGAAAAAGAACAAGAATCCACCTCGTGCCGGAAAACCATAAAGGGCAGCACTTCCCAACAGACGTTGGGGTACGAAGGGTTTCCGTGCAGCTTCCACTGGCATTCCATGTTTCAGGAGAAGATATGGCCATGCATGATGGATACAAACCCGAGAACAGGGAGCAGCAATGAGTGCGCATACGATCCGATCACCTGTGACCTTCCTGACAGAAATCCCTAAGAAGACCTTCCCTGCAGGGCAGCGAGGGTTACCACTGCTGGAGGGGAAAGATGAGCCTGCTCGTGTCGAAGCCTGCCTCGTGAGCTCTCTGAACAAGACGCTCGAGGAGATGCTCTTCCATGTGGTGATCTCTGGCAAGGATCCACAGATACTTGTCCGACGTGCTGCAGACCATGGCGTATTGGTAGTGATCGTGGTCCAGTTCCATGACGATATAATCCGCGGAGAAGGGCCAGAAAAACGTCACCTTGAGGTGCCCCACCTCGGGATTTCCCGCAAAGACCGCTTTCCCCCTGGCCTGCTTCTTCTTTCCCTCAGGCGCTTTCACAAACCCCTGGTTGAGCACCTGCACCGTGCCGTCCTCCCGCAGAGAATAGGTGGCCGTCACGTTCACGAGATTCCGTTCGAACCACACCGGCATCCGTGCGATCTCGTACCAGGTGCCGAGGTAGCGCTTGATCTCGAACCCCTGGATGGGCTCTACCACGAGCGTTTCATCCACGGGCCGACATGAGAGCACCATCAGGAGCAGGGCACATCCAACGACTTTCTTCATTCGTCACCTCTTGTGTCAGCAGCGCTGTTCATAAGAAATAGGGCGGGTCCATGGTTGACAGGAGGAAGATCTTGCTCGCCGGATTGATCAGGGCGAGGAAGTAGGCCGTTGACTCAACGATGACGAGAACGGTTTCGTCCACCCCTCCTCCTCAGGCCACTTCGATACAGCACAACTATCCCCTGGTTGCCAGGGATCGTGTCTCTCACCCTAGCAGAAAGAACCAAGCAGGCCAACACTGGTTTTCACTTGACAGTGGAAGGGCTTGAGTGGTTTCCCATGAAAGGTGCTCTGAGTTCAGGAGGGGGGAGTGTGGTCGACAAATCATCAGAGAGGCTCAGGCAGTTTTTCTCGCCGGAACATATCGCGGTCATCGGGGCGTCAGATAATAACCAGTGGTTTTTCAACCTGATCGGCAATGCGGCCCGCATCGCGTTCCAGGGCAGGTTTTACCCGGTCAATCCCCGGGCAGAGGAGGTCTGCGGGCTCAAGGCATACCAGAGCATCTATCAGCTCCCCGAAGGAATAATCGATTTTGCCGTGATTATGGTAAAGAGCACCCTGGTGCTCGATGCCCTTCGTGAGCTCAAGGACCGGGGTATCCTCAATGTCCTGCTCATCTCTTCAGGGTTTGCAGAGACAGGAGACGAGGGAAGGCTCCTGCAGTCCGAGGTGCGGGAGTATTGCAGTGAGAACAACATGCTCCTCATGGGCCCGAACTGCCTCGGATTCATGAATCTCGCGGCAAAAACAACCATCTTCCTCGGCGGCGCCGTTGAAGGGGATCTCGTCGCCGGCAACATCGGGCTCATCGGCCAGAGCGGGGCGGCAAGCGAGGTGATGGCCTCAAAACTCATGCTGAAGTCCCCCGGCCTCTCGCTCTATGCCACCACCGGCAACGAGGCCCTCCTTACGGCAGAAGACTGCCTTGAGTACCTCATCGAAGACAACTCCACCCGCGTAATTACGGCGTTCATGGAGAGTCTGCGTGACGTCGACAAGCTCAAAAATCTTGCGAGAGCGGCAGCGGAAAAGAAGATCCCCCTTATCTTCATCAAGGTCGGGCGATCCGAAACGGGCAAAAAGGCGGCCATGTCTCATACCGGGGCACTGGCAGGCGATGACGGGATCGCAGAAGGACTGTTCCGCCAGCTCGGCATCATCCGCGTGGAAAGCATCGAGGAACTCGTGGAGACCGCCGGACTTTTCTCACGCCAGGCTCTCCCCGAAGGTGGCGGGCTCGGGATATGCACCCTTTCCGGGGGGTTGTGCGGATTGTATGCCGATCTGTGCCACACCTACGGGATCAACCTGCCTCCACTGCAGGAACATACAAGAAAATCGCTCAAGGCATACCTTCCGCCCTTTGCCGTTGCTGACAACCCCCTGGACGTAACGGGGGCAGGGTTCCAGGGTGGATTCCGGGAGATCCTGGAAATCCTCATCAACGACGACAATCTTCATATCATCCTTCCGGTGTGCATTCCACCCCTGGGCGAACTGGATCGGTTTTCACACATGATCAACGAGGCCTTTCTCTCCCTTGCCGGAACCACGAGAAAACTGCTCGTACCCATTACCTTCCGGGAAATGACAGCCTTTGCGAAGGATTTGTTCCACAGCCGGGGCATCAGCTACATCGAGCACCCTGAAATGGGATTCAGGGCCCTCTCCCACATGATCCGGTATGCTTCGTTCCTGAAGCGCTTCCATGCCGAAGAGGGTGTGTCGCTCGACGAATGGTGATTTTCTGGTTGCGATGCCCAGACAGCTTCTGTCCAGCACAGCCCTTGGTGAGAGAGGATTGACTCTGCTGCCCAGATCGGGCACAACAGGACCAAGGAGGGCGATCCCATGGCAACGGTCAGATTCGAAGACACGGCACAGGGTCTTGACAGAGCAGTCGCATCTCTGTTCGATGCCTTTGGGGGCGCCGGGGCCCTCATCAGGTCATCGGGGGATGTTTTCCTCAAGGTCAATGGCATCGACTTCAAACCCCACGTCTATACCTCCGTGGAGGTGGTCTCTGCCGTGGTCCGCACGTTCAAAGCTGCAGGTGCCCGACGGATCTATGTCATGGAAAACAGCACCCAGGGGAATTTCACCCGCCTTGTCTTCGAGATCACGGGCATGAACAGGATGTGCAGGGAAACAGGTGCACAGCCGGTCTACCTCGACGAGACCCGCGAGATGCCGCTCTATCTCGAAGGGCTGAAATCCTTTGTCCAGATTCCTGATTTCATCCACGACAACCTCATCCGGAAGAGAGATGAAAACCTCTACATCTCGATCCCCAAGCTCAAGAGTCATTCCATGACCACCGTGACGCTGGGGATCAAGAACCAGTTCGGCCTCGTCCACCAGAAGAGCAGGATCGCGGACCACAACTTCAAACTCCACCAGAAGATTGCAGACATCTTCGGCGCTATTCAGCCGGATTTCACCCTCATTGACGGCATTGAAGCAACGAACCACGGACACTACCCGGCCCTGGCACAAACCGACGAGTGCGTTGTCCCCTTGAATGTCCTTATCGGAGGAGATGACCCCCTTGCCGTTGATGTGGTGGGAGCTCAGTTCCTGGGGTTTCCCCTCGACGAGGTCGAACACCTCCGGCTCGCTGCCGAGATCAAACTCGGTGAGTCAAAAATCGACGCCATCGAAATAGAGAACCGCAACCTCTTCGAAGAGAGAAAGCAGCTTTTCAGCTGGGACCTGCTGGAACGATTCCCCGCAGGGGTGAGAATCATCAGGGGAAAGGAACGCTGCTGCACGGAAGGGTGCAAGCGCAACACCGAGGCCGTACTCGAGATGCTTGGGCAGGACTTTGCAGGCAAAGGAGGGTTCACCATCCTCATGGGGAAGGGGATCTCGGCTGAAGAGATCTCTTCTGTTACCGGACCGGTCCACCTTGCAGGGGACTGTGTTATTGCGCAGTGGTATCCGGAACTCAAGGACAGAATCGGGAAACGCTCCATCACGATCTCTCCCGGCTGCAACAATCTCGCCGCGACCATCGACGGCCTTGCGCACTGGATGAAGGTTCCTCCACTGAAGCTGGTGCCCCTCAACCCCCTGGTATCGCTGAAGCTCCTCCTGATGGCAAAACTCCACGGCACAAAGGCGAACATCCCACCGGTGCTGCGTTTCTGAGACTGTTCTCGAGGCATCTCAGGAAGAACTGCTACAGGAAAGCGGGATCCCTGCTAGGGAATCACCCGGTTCATCCTGCCGCTCTCAAAGCCTTCGAGGTCAAGGGTGACAAAGGTGAACCCGAGCGCCCTGAGTCGCGCCACGATCAGATCCCTTGACTGCAGGGCGCCTTGATGATCATCAAGTTCCACCACGGCGGTTTCATACGGGAATATCCTGACCCGTACAACCCCGAAGCCGAGGCCACGGAGCACACGTTCTGCCTCTTCCACCATGGAGAGCCGCTCGGGCGTTATGGAAAGGCCACAGGGAAACCGTGAGCAGAGGCACACGGTATTGGGCATGTCCCACGTTGAAAGACCGAGTTCCCGTGAAAGATCCCTGATCATCTGCTTCGTGACGTGGTGCTCGACAAATGGCTGCCAGATCCCTGCCTGCGTTGAGGCCTCGAGTCCCGGCCGGTAGTCTTCGAGATCGGTGGCGTTGGTGCCCTCTGCGATTGTCTCGAAGCCATGATCGTTGGCCCAGGAACGCACTCGCGAATGCCGGATCTTCTTGCACAGGTAACACCGGTCTGCTGGATTCTGTACAAAGGCAGGATCTTCTTCCCATTCACACAGCGGCACGATCACGTGGGTGATTCCGATGAGTTCGGCGACTTCGCGTGCATGCGCAAGCTCGTGACGTGCCATAATGGGAGAATCGATGGTGAGCGCGACACAGCCGTCTCCCAGGGCATCGTGGGCAAGCCGGGCAAGGAGCGTGGAGTCAAGACCTCCGGAGAACAGCGCCACCAGGTTTTTCTTCTTCCTGATGGAGGCATCAAGCCGGGAGAGAATCTTCATTCCTGCTCCTGTGCAGTGCCCTCAGCAACCGGACAGCTGCTGCTGCTGCACCAATGCTGTTGCCGATATTCACCACCAGGATCCCGGGGACACAACTCTGGAGCATGACTGAAAGCGCGGTCTCCCCACCGCCCCGGAACCCATACCCAATCGGCGTGGGAACAGCTATGAGAGGCTTGTCGGTGAGCGAGGCGATCATGGTGGGGAGAATCCCATCCATTCCAGCAAAGACAACGAGAATATCGGCGCGCTCTGTGTGCTGTATGCCCAGAAACGGCCGGTGAACCCCCGAAACACCAAAATCATAGGCCCGCAGCACCTCTGCTCCGACCTCCTGGAGCATGAGGCCACATTCCTCGGCATAGGGGACATCAGCGGTGCCCGCCGTAATAATGCCCACAACCCCCTCCACGTCGGATCGAACCTCTTCTGTCTTGATCACCATGAGCCTTCCTGCCATGGTGATCATGGCATGGGAGTATCGCTGTCGAAGGAGCTGCTCTTTTTCCTGGTCCACGCTGGAGACAAAGGCCCTGTTAAGGGTCTTGAGGAAATTCCCCACGATGGTGATGACCTGCTCTGTGGTTTTCCCTTCTGCCAGGACCACCTCGGGAAACCCGAGACGACGGTTGCGGTGAAGGTCCAGCAGAAAATCCTCGCCCTGTTCGTAGAGAAGGTGAAGCAGGCTCTTCTCCGCATCTTCCAGGCTGATCTCGCCTTCCCTGTATTTCTCCAGCAGATCCTGTATCATGGTCACCCCCACTACGTACCCGAAATCATGCCTCGTGTTTCTCTTCCTCGATCTGAGCCAGAAGCGCATCGATCTCTGTCCTGAGTTCGGACAGGGGTACGTTGTGCTTCATGGATATCTCGTGGAGATCACGGTATTCTGGTTTTGCACGCCAGTCACCCTGCGGTGTTTCCACCTCCTTGATCCTTACAGTGCCAAATCTCGTGGCAAGGGTGCTCTCCCTGCGATGCAGGACACTGCGCTGGATCGGATAGTACCGTGCCCCGATGGAGGTGGTGTAGCAGAGCACTGCATCGAGAACACGGTGCAGACAGTGGGCATAACAGAAGGCATGAACGCCAACCCCGGGCCTCCCCCGCTTCATGATTTTATGTGTGAGACTCACATCCAGGGCTCCGGCTTCGGTTATCCTGGCAAAGGCTGCCTCGAAATCTTCGGGCCTCATGTCGTCGATATCCGCCTCCACCGCATACATCGGCGATAGGTGTTCCTCTTCGGAATATTCGCACAGGATCGTCCTGCAGAAATTCGGCCAGCCGCCGTAGCGCTTCTGCCCGCACCCGTAGCCCACCGCCTTTACCACGAGATCGGGAGGGGTGGGACTGTTGCTGCACAGGGCCTTGATCACCGCGGCCCCGGTGGGGGTGGTGAGTTCTCCTTCAATGGGGGTGAAGGTCACCTTCATGCCTTCCAGCAGCCTGATCGTTGCCGGCGCCGGCACCGGGATGCGGCCATGGCGTGACTGCACTGTGCCGCTGCCCAGGGGTATGGTTCTTACGTAGAGCTCCGGGGATCCGAACCATTCCAACGCAGCTGAAATCCCGACAATGTCAAAGATGGAATCCATTGCCCCAACCTCGTGAAAATGTACCTCATCAACCTGTGTCCCGTGCACATCGGCTTCAACCTCTGCAAGGGCAGTGAAGATGGCTGTTGCCCTGTCCCGTATGGATGAAGGGAGGGTCGTAAGAATGTCATCCCGAATGTGGGAGAAGGTTCGCTCATGATCCAATGGCCCTGTCTCGAAGGAAAGCCCGATGCACCCGATGCCATTGATGGATTCCGGGGTGAGCTTGAGGTCGAACGTGCCCATGGGGAGCTCTTCCAGGATCTTTTTGAGGTAGTCTGCCGGACATCCGAGGTGAATGAGGCTTGCGAGGAGCATGTCTCCGCTGATGCCCCCTACCGGATCGATCATGAGAATGGCCATAGCTTTATGAACCCCCCGGGAAGTACCCTCCAACAGAGGAAACCTACCTGTTTTTCCCAGACACATCAAGAAATATTGCTCGCATATCGGGGATTCATGCATCAGAGAGCCACCTGTTTCAAGGCTCAGAACTCCTCATTTTTCGGAAAGCAATGGAATTTTCTCAGGAGTGAAGATATCATGGGTTCAAGAACCTCGATTTGAGGACCCGGAGAAGAGGAGGTACCTCATGGAACTGAACGAAGCCCTCCGAACCAGGAGGAGCGTGAGGAAATTCACCAACTATGTCGTTACCGACAGCGAGATCAGGGAGATCCTGGAGGCTGCACGCGTCGCCCAGTCCTGGTCGAACACCCAGGTGTGGGAGTTCATCGTGGTGCGCGACAGCAATCTGATCAGGCAGATTACAGAGACCTATGGGCCGAAGAACCCTGCTACCAGAGGTTCGCTGAACGCCTCTGTCCTGATTGTGGCCTGTGCAAAAACCGGGACCTCGGGGTGTTACGGGGGCAGAGATGTAACGGCACTGTCCAACTGGTTCATGTTCGATCTGGGAGTGACTGTCCAGAACCTCTGCCTCAAGGTCCATGACATGGGACTTGGAACCGTTGTGGTGGGATACCTGGACCACGAAGCCTGCTCTAAGATCGTGGGACTCCCCCGGGATTTCACGGTGGTTGCGGTGCTCCCCATCGGAAAACCATCCGGCGAGGGGATTCGTGACATGCCTCGTAAAGCCCTGAAGGACTTCGTTCATCTGGACAAGTTCGGAACCCCGTTCTGAGGGGTTCACGTCGATACAGGAGAAAGCCATGAGCAGCCCCGGTGTCACCCTGGAACGCAGAGGAACCATCGCCCTTGTTGTTCTCCATCGACCAGAGAGGAAAAACGCCCTCAACGAGCACCTGTGGGACTGCCTGGAGCGGGTGATCAGGGATCTCAGGGAACAGCTTCCCCGCGTTGTGGTGATCACCGGGGCCGGGAACGAGGCCTTCTGCGCAGGCTTTGACGTGAATCCCGACAATCCCCAGGTCTCCAACCTGATCGGTGCCGTGGAGCGCCACGAGAAAGGGCCCGTGGAGATCCTCATCAGGAGAGTCCGCTCACTCACCGATGAACTGGTCTTTCTCCCCGTTCCGGTCATTGCAGCCATCAACGGGTTGGCATACGGAGGGGGTGCGGAGATTGCCACGCGCTGCGATCTCAGGGTGATAGATCCCGGTGCTGTTCTTAGTTTCTCAGAGGTCCGCCTCGGGCTCATGCCTGATCATGGCGGCGTGGTGGGCCTCACCCGACTGGTGGGACCAGCACGAGCCGCGGATCTGATCCTGACGGCACGCAAGATCGATGCACAAGAGGCCCTGTCTCTGGGCCTGGCAAACCGGATCAGCGCTCAGGGCAAGTCTCTGGAAGAGGCCCTGCACCTTGCACAGATCATTGCCTGCAATGGCCCGCGTGCGGTCCGACATGCCCTGAAGGTCATCAGGTCTACCCCCGACCTGACATACAGAGAAGCCCTCGAACTGGAGACGGAAGAGGCCGTGGATCTCATTTCAGGCGGTGAATGCATTCATGGCATCTCCGCGTTTCTCACGAAAGAGAAACCAGAATTCCCTGAGCCTGAATAAACCCCCCACCTAGAAGGTGCATATAATAACCCTTCTTTCAGAAAACGATCATCCTTTGTACAACATGGTCATCACGTCCTGCCGTGCTTGATCTTGCCCAGCTTCGTTCCCAGCCAATCCTTTGCACGATCGCCTAGGGACGGCTTTTTGATGTTCATTGTTGTCTCTGCCTCCTGATCCGATATCATGCCCGTGGCCTTTACAGTGTACACCCCTGTGGGGATGGGCGGCTGTGTGATCAGGATGAACTGATTATATTTTCCATCTTTTGTATAGGCTCCACTGATACGGGCTCTCAATATTCCATCGATCTTTCCCAGAGGGCCGACCGCTGTCCTGAAAGTCCCATCGTCTCTTACCTGTCCTTCTGCAATAGCGATCTCAGTCTCCTCTGGTCCAAGAAGAACTATGACAACTGTATCCTCAGGCTGGTAACCAGAGCCATCGAAAACAAGGTTCGTACCGGTCACCCTTGCCACTCCAAGGCGTAACGTATCAGGGTTGACAATAACTTGGGGGCCGGAGATATCTGATTTCAGCGTTTTTGGAGCTGTTGAACAGCCCGATAGAAGAAAGCACCCCCCCACAACAATGAACCCTGCAAGAACCAGCACCTTCAAAAATCTCCCTGCTCGTCTACAAGACATGCGCTATCCCTCCTTCTCTGAAACGTGATCACGGTATGTAAAAAACCATCTTCTCTGGGAAAAGGATCCTCTGTTCATGTCCTCTTGAACCCCTTCATGGTGAGAAGACGTCGGATTCAGTGTCAGGTCACACACAGATCCAGCGAAAAATCCATCGAAACGGGCAGAGATTCAGCCCACAATCCTTAAACCAGCGTTCTCTTAGTTCCATCTGTCTATCTTTGGGTCTCCCGCTGTTTTTTAAGTGTCTTACAGGGTACCAATTCTTTCGATCCCTCACCCTTTGTTCATACTCTCGTAAAAAATAGCTTCACTTGGCAGAAATGCAAGCGCATGTGTATGTATTGAAACACAGCCTCGAGATCATTATCTTCCTCAGCAAGCTCGGCGATAACACAGTATAGGGCATGAGTTTACATACAAGTTTCTCTGCTTGAATACCCGGCTCAGAATATCACTGTTGATGTTCCAGGAACGGTCTCGCTGAGATGACAATCAGGGAGCCATCATTGAGTATTTTCAGATTGTGTCAAAAAGGTTTTTTTCAAAAATCCAGCTCATGGTGCAGGTGTTTCAGGCATGTGTTGCCTGGACTCTGTGTGATCCGTATCCTCAGGGCTGGTTCTTGTTTTTCTGGTATATTTCTTCGACAATTTCAAGTTTCGTCTTGCCCGTGGTGTCAATTCCAAGGCGTTTCACCTCATCTTCGAGAAAGGAATAACTCTCAGATATGAGCGGATAGGCGGATTCGAATGAATCAAAATAGTCCAGATCGTTTTTCGTGTCTTCGTACGCCTTATGAACTTCGGTGACAAATCTGATAGTGTTTTTGACGAAATACTCATTGAAAAACGTTCTGCGTGATTTATCAACCATGCCGTGTCACCTTCTCAGGAATTTCTAGTGGTCATGGAAACAGCTGCATACATACCTGTCACCGTGATGAAAATGCTGGTCGTGAATCTCATACCATATCTTGTTCTGCCATGGTTCAGGAATGGTTCTCGGATCGGACCACAGACCGATAAGATCCTCTCCGGCGGATGTGAGCCGCTTCTCAGCATCAGAAGGATCAGTGATCTCACTGAAAATCACGAGCAGCGAAAACTCCTCCAGCTGAGTATCCTGAACCTCCTCCACCGAACCATTCCTGTCGATCAGGTAGTGAACAGACGCCCTCGACGAAGCTCCCACCAGGGAAGGAGGACGATGAATCAGAAAACCGTAGGCTGAGACAAGGGTATCGAACACATGCCGGCTCAGGTTCCATCCCTCGACATCACGATCGCACTCGCCCGGCGAGAGCGCTTGAATTTCTGCTCCCGTGGAATCGATGAGCGTCAGGCCGTCAGTACGATAGTCTTTCCATCTTTCAGGTGCCCGGCAGGAAAAATCGATCTCGTTCGTGCGGTAATTGAACGATATCGTCATGTGACCAACCACGTAGAGGCTTTCGTGCATACCACGCCCACCTTCAAAGGTGGGGGTTCCTGTCTCATCGAACTCGGGACCCATCCTGAACAGCTGTTCGTAACAGGAGAACGTTTCGAAGATATTTTCATCTGGATGAGGGAAATACCTGATGACGAGGTTCACTTCCCTCACTGCGCCGCGGTTTGCTCCGTTACCGAAATCCCTGCCTGGAGAGGGAACAGACTCCCCTGTACTCTCGATTGAGAAGGCGCCGTTCATTTCAGGAAACCACAGGTACCACCCGGGGAGTCCTTCATCTGAAGAGATCTGTGAGATCTGCGAAAAACCGAGGTAGGTGCGCACCCCGTCGTTCTGGAAAACACGCTGGAATATTTCATTGAGCAACGTTTCCGCCGAAGTGATGGGATCAATGCGCTCCGTAACCGACATGCCGTGTCTTTCCTTGCCACCCGTCATTGTGGTGCCACAGGCCCCGATCGTTCAGGGACCTGTGGCACCGGGGTACTCGTATTCCTACCGTTTCAGCTTGTATCCCGGCCATCCGTCCATGAAGAAATCCTGGATCAGGAGCAGGTTGATTACCATGATGAGAAATGCCGCCGCATTTTCCGACGGATGGGAGACACCCTGGGTCACGCCGAGGAGAGCCGGCCCGAATCTGTAGTAGGCCCAGGCAAACAGCATCCCGACAACGATGGCCACGACCGTCTTGATGATGCCGCGCAAGATACCGGGAAATCTCGTATATGCCTGGCCGAAAAAGGTGTTCTGGATGATGGCGATGACCAGGACGAAGTTTGCCATCGTTACCGTGTGGCTGTAGCGCCAGCCGAAGTTCGCCTCGTTCTGACCGCCGATGTATGCCTCATACCAGAGGTAATCAAAGATGAAGAGCTGCAGCCGGAAAATGATGTAGCCGAAGACAAGGCTGACCACGGCAAAGAAAATGAAACGCCAGGGTTGTTTCTTTACGATGGTAAAGGGCCACCCGTCCCAGAGATGAAAGGCGTAGAAGATGCCGACAACGGAACAGAAGAGGATCCCGAGGCTGAATTCCGCGCTGTTGGTCTGTGCAATACCCTGCCACCAGGGAGGAACCGCCGTGTAGATCTGCTGGGGATAAAACATGGAGCCGATGTGGGGATGGAAGAACACCAGGTAGAGGATAATGCTGATAACCGCTATCAGTCCCCACATGGCTATCCCGCGTCTTGGCTGATTGAGCTCGGGAAACAGATCTTTTCCCACACCGAACATGAACCATGTACTGATCAGGAAGAAGGGAACAGAGAGCGAAAGCATGGCCCAGGATGCGGTCTCTCTCGTAGACGTCGGATCCTGTCCAAACTCTCCGTACAGCATCAGGCTGTTCCAGTTGAAGTAGGTGACGCCATATTTCCCGAGGAAAAAGAACACGAGGCCGATTATCAGGATCAGGTACACGGCAATGGTTACCCCGGTGAGGGCCGCCCCCTTGGCCAGCGGATTCCCATCACGGATAAATCCGCGGCTGAAGGGCCAGAAATCGAAGAGTTCGGCCTGCCACAGGATGATCAGCAGCGTCCAGATTACCAGGGAAAAACCCAGAAGCGGTGTGTACAACTTGAATATTCCCGCATTGCTGAAGAATATCCACCAGATGACAAAAACAGCGATCACATGGACAACCAAGTTGGCTAACCCCGAAAGGCCCACAGACCATCGTGGAGAGAGCTCCCTGGTTGCAATCCAGTTTTCGGTTGCATTGTTACTGCTCATACCATACCCCCAATGTATTTTTTCTCAATGCCCATAGTTTCATTATAATGGACTCGATCAGAAAGGGAAAGGGGGCCGAACACCGGACAACACGTTCCCGCCGATGTCGCCCCCTTCACGTGTGAATTTAAATCAGGGACAGTCTTCGCGACTGACATCCGTTAAAAGACGATATCGTCTCCATTTCCGAGATAGACATTGGACGTCTTTGCCTGGGCAAGGGTCCCCGTCTTCTTGTAGGAGAGGTTCTTGTTTGTCCCGTTGACGATGGGAAGGCCCATCTGCGCAGCCTTTTCAGCCCAGATCCAGCCTGTACAGTGGTTGCAGCCGATCTTGGTCATGTTCATCGCCTTGACACCCTGGATCAGGTCATCCATCTTTGGATCCCAGTTCTCGAACGGCGAGATGTGCAGACCGCCGTAGCAGCCGTAGTTGTTGTTGCCGTCCTTGAAGTTTCTGCGCGCGTGGTTGATGAGCGTCATGATACCGGGATGGCAGCAGCCGGTAACGGTCACATACCCCTTGTCCTTGATCTTGAAGTACATGACGTTCTCGCCTCTGACCTGAAGCGTTGCAGGTGCATCGAAGAACACGATTGCCGCGCCTTCCTGCAGCTTGTAGAGTTTGTTGGTCTCGGTGACGATCAATTCTCCGGTATGGGGAACGCTGTTTTTCGGGCATCCAGGGGTGGCGGAGAAATCAGCGCCCTTTAAGAGTTCGAAGCTCTTCTTCATGGATGTGCCGGGGAAGTAGATCTTGATGTCCGGCTGATGCTTCAGGGTGCTCTCCAGGGCGAAATAGTGGTCGATGTGATCGTGGGATATGATCAGGGTGTCGATCTCTTTACTCTGGAGCATCTTGTCGATGCCATCCTTCTCAAAGACATAGTCCATCCAGTCATTGCTCCAGCCAGTGTCGAGAAGGTACTTGGTCTTCTTTCCGTCAAGCGCTTCCACTTCGACGAGCGCAGCATACCCGCCGAGGTTTTCCTCATTGTAGGCCACGTCGTACTGGTTTGTGTTGATCCCGCCTGCTGCCTTGATGTCAGCTCCGAGCGTGGGGTTGTCGAACCAGCTCGTCTCGGAGATGCAGTGGACCTTCAGACTCTTGATCTCTCCGAAATCCTCCAGCTTGCTCTTTGCATGGGCCTTCGAGAGTGTGCCGACGCCGCCAGAGATTGCAACGCCGGCGCCAGTGGCCACCATACCCTTCAAAAAGTCTCTTCTTTTCATACAAAATCCTCCCTTTCGGTTTGTGTTCTTACAATTTCGCCTGTGTACAGACGTCCTTCCAAAAATTTCTTGACAACGTCATCGACGTTTCCAATGACATTGTAGATCAGCTCAATGGATGCCTCTTTCAGTTTTTCCTGATAGTCTTTTCTGATGCCGCCGCAAATGACCACATCGACCTTCATGTGACGAACCAGCGTGCACAGTTCATCGGGAGTCAAGGTTTCAACAGCGATGTCTCTGCGGTGTTCCACCGTTCCGTTGTGAATCGTGACCAGAACCAGCGCTGTTGCATCGTAGTATTTAGGAGCGATTCTTGAATTGTGCGTGCAGAGCGCCAGTTTCATCTTTATGTTCCCTACTTTCATGCATCAGCAATCTCCGTGCCATGTTTAATATGTTACTCAAGTTTCGCACCCCTATTAGAGGGTTTTGGGGGTAAAAAGTCAATAAAAATGGCAAATAAGATGGTGAAAGGGACTCGCATTTGTGGTATATAAGTTGTTGAAAAGACAAATCAAACACCGCAAAGGAGTCCCTTATTATGCATACCACACCAGGCAAAGAGTTCAAAGGGGAAATCGAGGCATATCTGGATAAAGAGGGACGGATATTCGAGACCAGGATTGATGAGGCGCTTACCCGGCTTGGATTCAGGACGCAGATGAACAAGGCCAAGATTATCAAGAAGGATGGATATCACGCCTCCCA
>Ga0129302_1001433_pt1 | contig 17729 bp, 14 predicted proteins | sample BlaSprsedimmetaG_FD_94476 | JGI IMG/M metagenome (GOLD analysis project Ga0129302, IMG submission 94476) | Hot spring sediment bacterial and archeal communities from California, USA to study Microbial Dark Matter (Phase II) - Blank Spring... | ecosystem: Environmental > Aquatic > Thermal springs...
GAACAGGCCCCCAGATGCACTACCGCCTCGATATCCCCGCCGACCCGGTCCTCCAGAACCATCTCCAGGAAACGGCTCTTGTGCAGGTAATCCTCAAATCGCCGTGACACCAGGTTTTTCCACTTGTCCGACGACCCGAGGTGATCCACGATCAGAATATTGTCTATTCCCTCGTTGTTGAGTTTCCAGACCAGCGCGCTTCCGATGAAACCGGCTCCTCCCGTTACGATTATCATGTCCGCGCTTCTCCTTTACATGGCTGCAGCGGCCTTTTCTATTCCCTGAGTGACCGCCCTGCTTCGCTCATCTGTCATGATAACCGGAACCGCCATAAAGAGAGATCGCGCCAGCAGGTCTTCGGCGTGAGGAATATGTTCAACGGAATAGTCCACCGTACCGGTATACAGCGGGCTGGTAAAGGGATATCCTTTCGAATTTGCCGTTGCTCCGGCTATCAGGTGTTCCCACCGGGGTGCGTAATGCCAGGCGTTTTCCTTGTAATAGATCGAATCAACGCCGTTGTCTTTGAGCTCCCCCTGGAGTGCCCTTGCCGCCCTTTCATCGGGCAGGGAAAATCCGATAAAGGTCGCCGTGTCTCCCGCGGGATCGACATGTTCCCGGAAAGTTATGCCGGGCACCGTGCTCAACGCTTCCCGAAGCGCCGCCTTGTTGCGGCGCTGACCGGCGATAATCTCGTCGAGTTTTCTCAGCTGAGCGAGACCTACCGCGCCCTGCAACTCTCCCATGCGGTAATTGAATCCCAGAAACGAGCGTCCCTCCTGCGCCCGTCCCACCGCCGGGTTGTGATCGTGGCCGTGGTCGTGGTACCAGTCGGCCCGGTCGTAGAGCCGCTTGCTGTCGGTTATGACCAGGCCGCCTTCGCCGGTGGTCATGGTCTTGTAATAATCAAAGCTGAAAATCCCCATGTCGCCGAAGGTTCCCAGTTTTTTTCCTCCCACGCTGCCCCCGCAGGCCTGGGCGTTGTCTTCCAGCACGAGCAGACCGTGTTTGCGCGCCACGGCGACGATTTCCTCTATTCGGGCCGCCGAACCGCACATGTGCACGGGAATAACAGCCCGCGTTCGGGACGTCAGGCGCTTTTCCACGGCACCGGGATCAAGGTTGAAGGTGTCGTCGATGTCGGCCATAACGGGAATGGCGCCGACCTCGAGAACCGACTCATACGTGGCGATGAAATCGAAGGCCGGCACGATCACCTCGTCTCCGTGGCCCACGTCGAGCGCGGTCAGGGCCACCTTCAGTGCCGCCGAACCGGAGGTGACGCCCAGCGCGTGAGCCGCGCCCAGATAGTCGGCGAAAGCCTTCTCGAATTCCGCCACTTTATACACGCCCTTACGCTTATCATGAAAATCATAACGGCTAAGAACGCCCGTTTCCAGTACCTCCATGACTTCCTTTATTTCTTCATTTCCTATCAGTTCGGCTCCCGCCATATCGACTCCTCCTTCACGATGCTTCCTCTCGTCCTAAAAGGCCTCGTTGTAAATCTCGATCGCGTCCTCCGGTGACAGGGCCCGGGGGTTATTCTCCAACGGCCTCGACACCTTCATGGCCTGTTCGGCTATTTCATCAAAGTCGTCCCGCGCGATGCCCAGCGTCTCCAGGGTACTGTCGACACCGCAGTCACCTATCAATTCCTCCACGGCGTCGACGGCGTACATCGCCGCTTCCCGCAACGAACAATCCTCTACTGGTTCACCCATTGTCTCGGCGACGGCGGCGTATTTCTCCAGCGCCGCGGGAAGATTGAACCGCATGACCACGGGCAGCAGCACGGTATTGGCCAGACCGTGTGGAATTCCGTAGCGTCCTCCCAGCGGATAGGAAAGGGAGTGAACCGCCGTGACGCCCGCGTTTGCCAGTCCCAGCCCGGCGTAGAGGCTCCCCAGCAACATTCCTTCACGGGCGTCGGCGTCCGAACCGTTGTGAACAGAGGTTCTCAGGTTCTCCGCGATAAGTCGTATCGCCTCGAGAGAAAAGAGTTCGCTCATGGGGCTCGCCTGGCGGGACGTAAATGATTCGAACGCGTGACAGAAGGCGTCGATACCGGTAGCGGCCGTGACCGCCGGGGGTACGGACAGGGTCAGCAGCGGATCGAGCAGGGCTATATCCGGGTACAGAAAAGGACTGTTCATTCCCTCTTTCTTTCGAAGATCGTTCCGTATGAATACCGCCGTGAAGGTTACCTCGCTTCCCGTGCCCGCCGTGGTGGGAACCATGATCGTCGGTAATCCCGGTCCGGGAACGCGGTCAAGCCCGAGATACTGTTCAGCCCGGTCTTTCCCTCGCGCGAGCGCCGCCATGGCCTTGGCGGCGTCCATTGCGCTGCCGCCGCCGATACCTATGACGACATCGGCATTCGCGTCCCGTATCAGTTGCGCCCCCTCGTCGGCGATCTCAAGAGGAGGTTCGCCGACGACCCGGTCAAACAGGACGTGCTCAAGACCGTTGCCGTCCAGCAGTTCTGCTGTCCGCGCGGCCGTTCCTGAGCGGGCCAGCGTCCCGTCCATGACAATAAAAGGTTTCGTACCGCCGAGTTCACCAACGGCGCCAGCGATCCCTTCGAAGGCTCCCCGTCCGAAAATTATTTTTTTTGCTCCTCTGAACGTAAACAAATCGGTCATGCGCATATCCCCGTTTCCTGCGGCATCAGGATTTTCCGCCGTATTCTTCGGCAGGGCTTCTCCGCTTGCCCTTACCTGCGGAAATCGTGGTGTCGCTCTGAGGCCGGATTCCACCGGCCTGATTGGTTGCTTTCGGGATTTTGTAAGGGTCGCCCGGAGGAATGTCAAGGTTTTTGTTTTGCTTTCTTGATCCCGATGTCTTGCCTTCGCCGTAGCGTTCAACCTGCCGGCAGATGCCGCGAATAATCTTGACGTCCCGGGCCCGGAGCGTTGTACGGGAAAATAAATTACGCACCGCCACCATCCAGTAATCGGGATTCTCGGCATTGATAAAATCAATTTTGAGAAACAGGTCGCGGAGTGAGTCGTACATGGCCTCCAGCTCCACGGAGGAAGCGAGCCTGGGGATACGCGGCGGCGCCGGATGTTCTCCCCGCCAGGAAAACAACTCGTAACAGACGATCATGACCGCGTGAGACAGGTTGAGGGACGTAAAGTTTTCCGACGTCGGTATGCCCGCGATAATGTGACACCGCTGCAATTCCCGGTTCGTCAGGCCGCGATCCTCGGGTCCGAACACCAGTGCCACGCGGTTGACCCGGGAAACGGGAGCGATCGCGGCCCCCAGGTCCGTCGACGACATGATGGCCCCGCGCAGGTTGGAACCTCCGCGGCGGGCCGTCGTTCCGACAACGTACTGGAATGAAGCGAGCGCTTCGTCGAGAGAGTATACACAGCGGATCTTTTCGACAACCTGTTTCGCCGCATGAGTCGCCATTTTATCGATCTCTTCGCGATCAATCTCGCGAGGATCGACGACGATGATATGCTCCACGTCTGTGTTCGAGGCGCACCTGGCGACCGAGCCGATGTTGCCCGAATGCTTCGGCCTGACGAGAACGATGGACACATTGCCCATGTTCACCCGGTTTTCGTCTGCTTCCGTCCTGGTTTGTAGCGTCATATACGTTGCACCACTCCTGATCTTGGCTTATTATCACCAGTATGACTCGAAAGTCCACCGAACATGAACACGATGAAACGCCGCAATCATGGGAAATGCTGTTCCGGCGAGCGTCAGCGGATCTCGGTCTTTCTCCGACGGAACGCCAGGTGAAACGCTTCGCACTCTACCGCGATGAACTCATCACCTGGAACGCGAAGATGTCGCTCATCTCGTTGAAAACGCCGCTGGACCTGCCGGTTAAACACTTTGCCGACGCCCTCACGGTCCTCCCGATCGTTGCCGGCGCCCCGGCCCGCTCACACCGGCTTCTCGACGCGGGAACGGGCGCCGGGTTTCCGGGCATACCCCTCGCCATCATGAGCGAATCCCTGGAGGTGACCCTCGTTGAATCATCACGCAAGAAAGCTTCTTTTCTCAAACAGGCCGCGCGGCTTCTCGAACTCGAAAAGGCGACGGTGATTCACGACAGGATCGAAGGAATAATGGACAAACAATCAACGCGGGCGAGTTACGACTTTGTCGTGTCGCGGGCCGCCTTCAAGACTGCGCAGCTTGTCGGTATCGCGGACCATTTTTTGAAACCGGGCGGTGTGCTTATAGCCATGAAGGGCACGCCGCCGGACCAGGAAATCGAGGACGCGCTGGCCGCGGCCGCCCGGTTCGATATGGAGGACGCGGGACGCCGTGTTCTGCAACTTCCTTTCGGCTCGGGCACGCGATGTCTTGTTCTTTTTCGAAAAAAAGTTCGGCGTCGCCAGCCGTAACGCGTCATGCCCGGCAACCAAAATTGACCTTCTCTTCGCAATGCTTTTGTGGTAGCATCGCTCACTATTCCCGTAAAATCACGTTATGAAAGATTTTTTCTCGGCCGTGCGAAACATACTATCAATTGCAAATCAAAAGGGCGGCGTCGGTAAAACAACGACCGCGATCAGCATTGCGGCGGCGCTTGCCGCCTCGAACAAGAAAATTCTGCTGGTCGACGCCGATCCCCAGGCAAACGCGACGACCGGTCTGGGAATTGCCAAAAACGACATCGCAACCAGTAACCTGTATCACGTCCTGATCGGCAAGGCCGTGGCGGACGATGTGATCGTCGGCACGTCGGTCCCTTCGCTCGACGTCATGCCTTCGAACCAGGATCTTGTCGGCGTTGAAGTTGAATTTGTCACCATGGCGAAGCGGGAAGAACGGCTGAAAAATGCCGTGAGAAATATTGACAGAGGTTATGATTATATTATAATCGATTGTCCTCCATCCTTGGGGTTTTTGACGGTGAACGCACTGGTTGCGTCCGACGCCCTGATCATTCCTCTCCAGTGTGAATATTTCGCGCTGGAGGGACTGGGACAACTCCTGAACACGGTCAAACTCATTCAGGCCCGGCTGAATCCGCAGTTATTGCTTGCCGGTATCCTTTTGACCATGTTTGATGTACGTAACGGAATTTCACACCGGGTTGCCGAAGAAGTCAGGAAATATTTTGGTTCCAGAGTGTTTGCAACGGTTATTCCACGGAATGTAAGGCTTTCGGAATGTCCGAGCTACGGCATGCCGATATTCCAATATGATGGCGCGTCCCGGGGAGCCCTTTCCTACATGGAGCTTGCAAGGGAAATCCTCAACGACGGGAGATTGTGATGGCCAAGAGAAACGCCCTGGGTAAAGGACTGGGAGCAATTTTTACCGACCTGGTCGACGACGGGTCTCCCAAACCGCGGTACGTCATTTGCGGCATGGAAGAACTGCGGCCGAATTCATTCCAGCCCCGGCAATCGTTTGACGGCGATGAAATCAGGAACCTCGCGGATTCCATCAGGACAAACGGCGTTATTCAACCGATCATCGTAAGGAAGACCTATTCCGGATACGAAATCATCGCCGGAGAGCGGCGATGGAGAGCCGCACAAACAGCGGGGCTCCGCGAAGTGCCTGTTATCGTCAGGGAAGCGACGGACCGCGATCTCGTCGAATGGTCTCTTATAGAAAACATTCAGCGGGAAGAACTGAACCCGATAGAGGAAGCGGATGCATACAACCGGCTGCTTTCGAACTTTCATCTTTCCCAGGAAGAAATCGCCCGTCGGGTCGGCAAGGATCGCTCAACCATAACAAATTACCTGAGACTGCTGAAACTCCCCTCGAAGATACGGGAAGCCCTCATTGCCGGAACCATAACCGCCGGGCATGCACGTGCGCTGCTATCCCTGCAGTCTCATGAAAAACAGATGAGCCTGTTCGGTACCATTATCTCAAAAAGGCTGTCGGTCAGGGAAGCGGAGCGGCTCGCCAAAGAGACCGGCAAACAAACAGCCGCCCCGAAAAAAGCATCACGCAGTCCCGTGTTCCGGGAACTGGAAATGACGCTGTCGCGGTCGCTGACGGCCAAAGTCGTGGTGAAACCGAAAAAACGGGGAGGAGTTCTTGAGATACGGTATACATCAGACGACGAGTTGAACAAGGTTGTGGAACGGATCCTGTCGTCGGAAAGCCGGTAGCGACAGTGAATGTATGAAGACCCCTGTATCAACAGCTGTTGATAACCCTGTGCACAGGAAAGTATGAACTTGGAAACTATTTGGTCCGAAAGCACTAAAATTATTAAGGATAACGTCACCAATCAGAACTTCGAAACCTGGATTAAACCGATAAAAATCCAGTCCATCGAAGACAATACGGTGACATTATCGGTGCCGAACAAGTTCTTCAGGGACTGGATCGTCGACAACTATTATTCATTGATCTGCGACGCCGTGTCGAGCGTTGCTTCGACAAGTGTCTCGATATCATTTTCTATACAGAAATCAAGCAGTTCTATTCTTTCACCGGTCGAAAAGACGGCGGAGGCGGATGAAATGGTTGAACAGGCGACCCTTCCCCCGCGACCGCTGTCGTCGCTCAATCCCCACTATAGTTTCGAGCGGTTCATTGTCGGCTCGTCGAACCAGTTCGCTCACGCGGCGGCACGTTCCGTGGCTGAACAACCGGCCCACAACTACAATCCCCTGTTCATTTACGGCGGCGTCGGACTCGGCAAAACACACCTCATCAATGCCATCGGTCTTCTGACGATCTCGCTCTACCCGAAAAAAAACGTCCTCTATGTTTCAGCGGAAGAATTCATGAACGAGTTGATCAATTCAATCCGCTACGACAAAATGCCTGAATTCAGGGAAAAATACAGGAAGATCGACTGCCTGCTCATCGACGACATTCAGTTCATCGCCGGCAAGGAACGGACCCAGGAGGAATTTTTTCACACGTTCAATACGCTTCACGATTCAGGAAAACAGATCGTCGTTACCAGCGATAAATTCCCCAAAGAAATCCAGAATCTTGAAGCACGCCTTCGTTCGCGGTTTGAATGGGGTCTCATCGCCGACATTCAGCCGCCCGAAATGGAAACACGGGTCGCAATCATTCGAAAAAAGGCGGCCGAAAACAACATTGCCATTCCCGACGACGTCGTACAGTACATTGCCTCGGCGGCTGATTCCAATATTCGGGAACTCGAGGGCATACTGACGAGAATAGCGGCATACGCATCCCTCACCGGCAGTGAAATCACCGTCGACACGATCAGGGAAATCATGAGGAAACTCATGAAGCAGGTCAAGAAACAGGACATCACCGTCGACGATATCGTCAAGGTGGTGGCCTCCAAGTTCAACATCAAGATCGCCGACTTGAAATCACAGAAAAAAAATAAGGATATCGTGCTTTCCCGACAGGTGGCCATGTACCTGGCGCGGAAGCTCACGGAATTGTCATTCCCTGACATCGGCTCAAAAATCGGCAACCGTGACCATTCGACCGTCATTTACGCAAACAATAAAATAAGGGCCCGAATAGGCAAGGATGCAACACTGAGAAGCCTCGTGGAAGAAATTGAGGAGACCCTTCAAAGGAAAGGTTAACTGCTCTCCACTATCCTGTCAACAGGAAAGCAACAGGTTCCGTCGATATAAAGAATGGTAAAGCAAGGCAAAATAATGATTATCCACACATCAACAACTACTACTGTTACTACTATTTTTTTTATTTTTACCTGAAAGAATAGGTGACACAATGGATTTTTCTGTGGACAGAGATGTTTTTCAGGAAGCCGTACAAAAAACATTGGGAATAGTAGAGCGAAAAACAACCATCCCGATACTGAGCAATATTCTGATCAGGGCTGACGGTTCGTCGATTCGCATTGTAGCGACGGACAGGGAAATGGGATTGGTGGCGGACTATGAGGCCCAGGTGTCCGAGAAAGGCGATATCACCGTCAATGCGAGAAAACTTTATGAAATGATACGTGAAATGGAAGGTGAAAAAATACATTTCAAGACTTCCGGAAACAATCAGGCCTTCCTCGCGGCGGAAAAAGTTGAGTATCGTATTCCCGGTATTCCGGCCGATGATTTTCCGGATGTGCGGCGGGAAGACAACGTTCAGTGCTTCACAATCCCGGCGCGGTTACTTAGGGGCATTATTAGAAAAGTATTTTACGCTGCTTTCACTGATGAAACGCGGCCGAGTCTGAACGGCATCTTTTTCAAGAAGGACGGGACGACCTGTGAAATGGTTGCAACCGACGGGCACCGGCTGTCTCTTGTCGTGCAGGCTTTGCCGGAGGAAAAGGAAGACGGTGTCCCTGTTGAGGGAGTGATCATACCGAGAAAGGGACTGGGAGAAGTACGAAAAATGGTTGATGACGGTGAGGGCGTGGTTGAAATGGGCGTCGCCGACCATGTCATGGTGGTCAAGAAAGCCACCAGCATGCTGCGACTTAGTCTTATAGACGCCGTGTATCCCGATTACCGGCGTGTTGTGCCCAAGGACAGAGGTGTCTCGGTGCTGATCGAGAAACACCGGTTTCTGCAATCGCTGCGTAGAATGGGGGTTATGTCAACGGAGTTGTTCAGCGGCGTTATTATTTCATTGGATGATGGCATCATGAAACTTAATTCTACGAACCCTGATGTTGGTGAAGCAAATGAGGAAGTACCCGTCGATTATCATGACGGGTCGATTTCTGCCGGTTTCAACGTGAGATATCTTATCGAGGCCGTGGACAGTATGGAAGGAGAGACGATTTCATTCGAGATGAGAAGCGACGGGGGACCCGGTGTCATGCGGGTCCAGGGAACAGATGATCACCTGTGCATTATTATGCCGATAAAAATAGAATAAACGGATCGAGGAACGAAGCGTGTTGGAAAAAGAGACATATGGAGCCGATAATATAAAAGTCCTCGGAGGACTGGAGGCCGTTCGTAAACGACCTGCGATGTATATAGGCAGCACCTCGAAAGAGGGGCTGCATCACCTGGTATATGAAGTGGTCGACAACAGTATTGACGAAGCCTCAGCCGGGTACTGCGATACTATCGATGTCAAGATCCGGATCGATAACAGTGTCACGGTCAGCGACAACGGACGGGGAATACCCGTCGACGAGCACAAGACGGAAAAGGTATCCGCTGCGGAAGTGGTGATGACGAAGCTTCACGCGGGAGCGAAGTTCAGCAACGACAGCTACAAGATATCGGGCGGTCTGCACGGCGTCGGCGTTTCCGTGGTAAACGCCCTGTCCAGCTATCTCGAGCTGGAAGTGTGGAGAGAGGGGCGCGTGTACTGTCAGGAGTACCGGCGCGGGACTCCCGTGTCACCCCTGAAAGAGACGGGAACAACAAGGCGGCGCGGAACCAAGATTACCTTCATGCCCGACAGTGATATTTTCACCGAAATTGATTTCAGTTTCGATGTGCTGTCGAACAGGCTGCGGGAACTGGCCTTCCTGAATCGCGGTGTCAAAATCGTTTTGAAAGACGAACGTTCGGACAGGGAAAATGAATTCCTGTATCGCGGCGGTATTGTTTCGTTCGTGGAATATCTGAACAGGAACAAGAAGCCCCTGCACAAGAAGCCCATCTTTATCAATGGTGAGCGGGAGGATTGCCAGGTCGAGGTTGCTCTGCAGTACAACGATTCCTATATGGAAAATGTTTTTTCCTATGCCAACAGCATCAACACCACCGAAGGAGGAACCCATCTGGTCGGTTTCCGGTCGGCGCTGACACGTGTTATTAACGCGTACGCCACGTCTGCTGGCATGTTAAAAAACGGCAAGATCCAGCTTCGGGGCGAGGATGTACGGGAAGGACTTGCCTGTGTCATCAGCGTGAAGGTCCGGCAGCCCCAGTTTGAGGGACAGACGAAGACCAAGCTTGGAAACAGCGATGTGAAGGGGCTTGTGGAAGGCGTTGTCTACGAGAAACTCGGTGTTTTTTTCGAAGAAAATCCTGCCGTTGCGCGGCAGATCGTCAGCAAGTCGACCGAGGCTTCCCGCGCTCGGGAAGCGGCGCGGCGTGCCAGAGAGTTGACCCGGCGAAAGTCGTCTCTCGAGGTATCAGCTCTGCCGGGCAAACTGGCCGATTGCCAGGAACGGGATCCGTCGCAGAGCGAGATATACCTTGTTGAGGGAGACTCGGCGGGAGGGTCGGCGAAACAGGGTCGTGACCGACGCAACCAAGCGATTCTTCCGTTACGGGGGAAACTGCTCAACGTCGAGAAGGCCCGGTTCGACAAAATGCTCACCAGCAACGAAATCAAGGTCATCATTACCGCTCTGGGGACGGGCATCGGTGAAGGCGATTTCGACATCAGCAAGCTCCGTTATCACAGGGTTGTCATCATGACCGATGCCGATATCGACGGGCTTCATATCCGGACACTCCTGCTCACCTTTTTCTTCCGCTACATGAGGGAACTCATCGAGCGCGGCTATCTGTATATCGCGCAACCACCGCTTTTCAGAATAGCCGACGGCAAAAAAGCGATGTACATAGCAAGTGAAGAAGACATGGAAAATTTCATACTGGAAAACGGCGTGGAGAAGGCTGTCGTTTTACAGAACGACGGGGGGCGTCTTACGGGCGCCAAACTTCTCGTAGTCCTTAAAAAGGCCGTAACGGTCGAGACACTCCTCGACAAGTTTCATCGAAGCGGCAAACACAGCGAGGTGGTAAGGCTCACGGCGGGCGATCCCGCCTTCACTCCCGGCAACTTTTCCGATGAAACTGTATTGATGAAACTCGGCAAACGGATCTCCGGTGCGATCGGAGAGGCGGTACACTCGTTCTGGACGGAAGAAGACCAGGAACGAGGCGGCTACAAGCTTTTTTTTAAAATTGTCGAAAACGGCGGCGAGAATATTACCTGGATCGACCGGAATATCTTCAACCAGCCGAAATTTTCGGAGGTGCGATCGCTCCTCAAGCAGATGGAGGTCCTGGGCGAACCGCCCTATCACGTGATCGAACGGGACGGTGAAGAAGGGGCTCCCGCTACGGATCTTCCGACAGCAAAGGCCCTCATCGACCATGTTCTGCGCGCCGGAAAGAAAGGTTTTTCGCTGCAGCGTTATAAAGGTCTCGGTGAAATGAACCCGGAGCAACTCTGGGAAACCACCATGGATCCCGAACGCAGGACACTTCTGCAGGTTCGAGTGGAAGACGCTGTCGCGGCAGACGTCATATTTTCCACCCTCATGGGAGACCAGGTGGCGCCGCGCCGCGATTTCATATTCGAGAACGCCCTGAACGTCTCGAATCTCGACGTGTAAGCGCCTGACAGGGGTTACGCACCGGACCGCGGGAACGCTCTTTCCGCGTGATAGTTCCATTATACGGTGCGCCACCCCTTCGTTGTAAGGAGGAAAGAAACAGGATGGATCAGTTGAAGCAACGGAACATGCCCGTCAACATAGAAGACGAAATGAAAAGTTCCTACGTGGACTATGCCATGAGCGTTATTATCGGCCGGGCCATACCCGACGTGCGCGACGGCATGAAACCGGTTCACCGCCGGGCCCTGTTCGCCATGGCCGACTTGGGAAACCGCTGGAACAAGCCCTACAAGAAATCCGCCCGCATCGTGGGCGATATCATCGGTAAATATCATCCTCACGGCGATTCGGCGGCCTATGACACGATCGTCCGAATGGCCCAGGATTTCTCGATGCGATACCCGCTGGTGGACGGTCAGGGAAACTTCGGGTCCATCGACGGAGATCCGCCGGCCGCCATGCGGTACACGGAAAGCAGGATGGCCCGTATCGCCGACGAGATGCTCGCCGATATCGACAAAAACACGGTTGATTTCATTCCCAATTACGACGAGACCCTTGAAGAGCCCGTCGTACTGCCTGCGAGAATACCCGAACTGCTCCTGAACGGTTCTTCGGGCATTGCCGTCGGCGTCACCACAAACATACCGCCCCACAACCTCGTGGAAGTCTGCGACGCGGCCGTCGCGCTCATCAACGACCCCGAACTGACTGTGGACGACTTGATGCGGTATATTCAGGGGCCAGATTTTCCCACGGCGGGATTCATCAACGGCCGCGAGGGCATACTGTCCGCCTACAGGACCGGGCGGGGAATAATCCGCATACGCGCCCGGGCCCTTGTTGAACGAAATGCCCGGAATGACAGGGAAAGTATTGTTATCACCGAACTTCCGTACCAGGTGAACAAGGCTGCTCTGATCGAAAAAATTTCAGACCTGGTCAAGGAAAAAAAGATAAACGGGATTGCCGACCTGCGGGACGAATCAGACCGGGACGGCCTTCGAGTCGTCATAGACCTGAAGCGCGATGAAAACACCTCTGTCATTCTGAACCAGCTGTATAAACAGACGCCCATGGAATCAACCTTCGGCATCATCATGCTGGCCATCGACCAGGGACGACCGAAGTTGATGAATCTCAAGGAAATCCTTCAAAAATTTATTATATTCCGGCAGGAAGTCGTGATACGCAGGACACGCTTCGACCTTGCCCGCGCGCGGGCAAGACTGCACATTCTCGAGGGACTGATTATCGCCCTCGACAACATAGACGACGTGGTAGCGGCCATTCGTGCGTCCTCGAATCCGCGGGAGGCCTCGATCCGGCTGGTGGACGATTTCGGTCTGTCTGAAGCCCAGGCGAAGGCGATTCTCGAGATGCGGTTGCAGAGGCTCACGGGCCTGGAGCGCGACAAGATCAGGGCGGAACACCTGGAGGTGTCCGAGCTGGTGCTCGAGCTCGAAGGCATTCTCGCCGATATCCGTAAAGTGATGAACATAATCGTGGAAGAACTCGAGGACATCAAGAAGCGGTTCGGTGACGAGCGGCGGACGGAAATCGTGCGGGACAGCGAAGAGATCGATGTCGAGGACATGATCGTCGAAGAAGACATGGTGGTCACCATATCCCACCAGGGATACATCAAACGCAATCCCGTCAGCCTCTACACGAGTCAGCGGCGAGGCGGCCGGGGCAAGATGGGTATGGGAACCAAGGAAGACGATTTCGTCGAGAAGATCTTCATAGCCTCCAGCCACAGTCATATACTCTTCTTCACCAACAGGGGACAGGTCTACTGGCTGAAAGTCTATCAGATCCCCCAGGCCGGCCGGGCGGCCAGGGGGAAAGCCGTGATAAATCTCATTGGAATAGGCGGTGATGAACACATCACGGCGTTTTTACCCGTCAGGAAATTCGAGGCGGGGAAATACGTTTTCATGGCGACCCGGAACGGCATCGTGAAGAAAACGGAACTGCTTGCCTACTCCAATCCCCGGTCGGGCGGTATTATCGCACTCACGCTCGACGAGGGCGATGAACTGATCGGTGTTCACCTGACCGATGGAGAACGGAACATTTTTCTGGGAACAAACCGTGGACATTCCATCAGGTTCAAGGAAACCGACGTTCGCCCCATGGGCCGAACCGCCCGGGGCGTCACCGGTATCCGCATGGAGCCGGGCGACCGGGTTGTGGGAGCGGAGATTCTTTCAGGCGGCAACTCGATCCTGACCGTGTCGGAAAAAGGTTTCGGCAAGCGGACGGACGTGGCTGAATACCGCCTCCAGACCAGGGGCGGCAAGGGCATCATCAATCTTAAAACAACGCCGCGGGTCGGTTTCGTAACCAGCGTGTTGCAGGTTGCCAACGATGAAGACGTTATGCTGATCAGTAATTCCGGCAACATCATTCGACTGAACGTGGAAGATATCTCGCTGCTTCACCGAAGCACGCAGGGAGTCAGGCTGATCAACCTCGAACTCGAGGAGCGTCTCGTCGGATTCGCCCGGGCCGAGCGGGGCGAGGTGCCGAGCGGCGAAGAAAACGACGTCGCTCTCGATGAAGCGGAACAGGTCGATGAAAACAACGGCGCCGAATCAACGGAGGATGGTGACTGAGCTGTTCAATCACACCGCCGACCTCGGTCTGGAATGCAGCGGTTCCTCGATGGCCGATCTGCTGGAACGCGCCGGCGAGATGCTTGCCGGGTGTATCGTTGACAGGAGAAGAATTCGGGTGGTGGAGGAGCGGGCTGTAACGGCGGAAGGAGGTGACCCGGAACGGCACGCTCTAATCAGGGAAATAAAAGCGGTCACCTATCACGGCGTGACAATCGAGGAATCGCGGGGTATGTTGACCGCGCGGGTGGTACTTGATGTCTGATATCGTTATGAAACGCATCGACCGGTACCGGTGGACGATTCAGCCCCACGGGGACATGCGCGTTCCCGGCATCGTGTACGCGGACGATGTCCTGATGGACGCCGCCAGGAACGACGAGAGCCTCCGCCAGGTGGCGAACGTGGCCCATCTGCCCGGCATTCAGACGGCGTCGCTCGCCATGCCCGATATACACCGGGGTTACGGTTTCCCCATCGGGGGTGTCGCCGCCTTTGACATGGACGAAGGCGTTATTTCACCGGGAGGCGTCGGGTACGATATCAACTGCGGCGTCCGCCTGATGGCAACCGATCTTTTTATCGATGACATCCGCGGTCGACTGAGAGAACTGGTGGCCGGTCTCTTCAGCGCGATTCCCAGCGGCGTGGGATCGAGCGGTCCCCTGCGTCTTACGAATGCGGAAGAGAAACGGGTACTTGAAAAGGGTGCGGCCTGGGCGGTCGAGCGTGGGTATGGCACGCCGGCGGATCTCGAGATGACTGAGCGGCGCGGCGTGGCCGAGGACGCCGATCCCGACCGCGTCAGCGATCGGGCGCTTGAACGGGGCAGAAACCAGCTCGGCACCCTGGGATCGGGCAATCATTTTCTCGAAATCGAAGTTGTAGACGAGATTTTTGACGACAGGGCGGCCCGCGCGTTCGGCGTCGAGCCGGGACAGGTGGTGGTGATGATACACACGGGATCCCGCGGTCTCGGCTATCAGATTTGCGACGAATACCTGGCTCGTATGGTGAAACACTCACGATCACTGGATTTTCAGCTTCCTGACCGGCAACTGGCGTGCGCCTACCTGCAATCGCGGGAAGGAAAGGGCTACCTTGCGGCCATGGCGTGTGCCGCCAACTACGCCTGGGCCAACCGTCAGGTTCTCATGCACTGGACGTCGGAGACTTTTCAGCGCGTGCTCGAACGATCACCGGTGGACATCGGCATGCGCCTCGTTTATGATGTGTGCCACAATATCGCCTCCGTGGAGGATTTGGAGGTCGACGGCGTGCGGAAACGTCTCTGTGTGCACCGCAAGGGAGCGACCCGCGCGTACCCGCCGGGACATCCCGACCTGCCAGATCGGTACCGTGAAGTCGGACAGCCGGTGTTGATTCCGGGTGATATGGGCGCCGGTTCGTACCTGCTCGTCGGAACGGAGCGGGCCTTCAGGGAAACTTTCGGCAGCACCTGCCATGGCGCCGGCCGGCTGATGAGCCGCAGCAGGGCAAGAAAGGCGAGCGCGCGTCGGCAGGTGAGCACGGAACTGGAAAAGCAGGGAATAGTAGTAATGGCCACGGGGCGGGGAACGCTCAACGAAGAAATACCCGAGGCCTATAAAAATATCGAAGACGTGGTCAACGTCGTCGACGGAGCGGGCCTTTCGCGCAAGGTCGCTCGCATGCGGGCGATAGGTTGCGTTAAAGGGTGATGGTCTGATAGTGAAGACGCTCTGAAAATGAAATCGCGGATTGGTACATGCTCGATGGTGCCGTCCAGGAGGTTGAAAAAACATGAGTGACGTGAAAATACCGGAAGATGCACTTGATTGCCTGATAGCAGGCGGCGGGCCGGCCGGATTGACGGCTGCGCTGTACGCGTCCCGGTCGGGCATGAAGACCCTGATACTTGAAGGGTCGACAACCGTGAGCCAGATCACCATCACCGACCTGGTAGAAAACTATCCCGGCGTTCCCGATATAGGAGGATTCGAACTGCACAGCCGCCTGAGGACCCAGGCGCTCGCATTCGGGGCCGAGGCCAGGGCGGAAGAAATCCTGTCGGTTAAGAAGACCCGCCTGGGAGCCGTGGACGGCTGGACCGTCAGCACGATTGACGAATCCTATCACGCCCTGTCGGTCATCATCGCCACGGGAGCGCGGTGGCGCGCGCTCGATGTCCCCGGGGAGCAGGATTTCATCGGGAAGGGTATTTCCTATTGCGCCACCTGCGACGGCCCGTTCTACCGGAACAGGGCGGTGGCCGTTGTGGGGGGCGGTGATACGGCCGTCCAGGAAGCCCTCTTTCTGACGAAATTCGCCGAAAAAGTGACGATCATTCACCGCCGCGACCGGCTTCGTGCGGCGGCGATTCTTCAGGAGCGCGCTTTCGCGAACGAAAAAATAGATTTCTGCTGGAACGCCGTCGTCGACAAAGTCGAGGGAGAACAAGTCGTCACCGGCGTCACGGTGAGAAAACTGCACGGCGACGATGAATACGTTACCCTCCCCGTTGACGGCGTCTTTGTCTTTATCGGTCTCGATCCCCTGACGGACAGCGTCCGGGGGGTTGTCAAGCTTGACGAGGGTGGTTATATTGTCACCGATGGATCCATGAGAACTTCCGAGCGGGGTCTTTTCGCCGCCGGCGACTGTATCGCCAAACCGCTGCGCCAGATCGTGACGGCCTGCGGAGACGGCGCCACGGCGGCTCACGAGGCCTCGCTGCACGTGGACGAGCTGAAGGGGCGGCCCTACTGACCGGACCGGCGACGCCACGACGGAAAAAAAGGAGAAGGCGACATGCCTATTTACGAATACCGCTGCAACCGATGCCGGGGCGAATTTGAACACCTGGGATCAATGAATGACCGAGACAGCGAGGTGGAATGTCCGCTGTGCGGGGGCAGGGGCGCGGAAAAGCTGATGTCCCGGTGCCAAACAAAGGTCGAGATGTCTCTTTCGGATTTCCAGGCGCTGAGCGATGCTACGGCCGGCGGAGGGTGCGTCGGCTGTACGTCCGGGTCATGCAGCACCTGCGACAAATGAGTCGAACGAACACGGCGGGATCGTTCTTGCGGGAACGGGGACGGGAGTGCGCCGGTATAAACGGGGTGAGTAAACCCCGTGCGGCGGCCGGAGACGGTGATGAATGAAATCATACAGGCCTGGCAGCACCTCCCGGTATCGCTTGACCCGGTCCTGGCAAGTATCGGATCGTTCCAGATCCGTTACTACAGCCTCATGTACCTGGCGGCGTTTTTCTGCACGTACCTGCTCGTTGTCCGCAGAACCAGAACGGAGCACTATGAATTTTCCACGATCGTGATCCAGGATGTGTTTGTCTGGGCGATCGTGGGATTACTGGTGGGCGCGCGGCTGGGGTATGTCCTGTTCTATGACATGTCCTACTTTATCGAGCACCCTCTCGAGGTGTTTCTTCCCGTCCGGTGGTCCGATGACGGCGTTTTTTTTACCGGCATCAGGGGTCTATCGTATCACGGAGGCCTGCTGGGCATCACCGCCGCCGTTGTTGTTTTCTGCCGACGCCGGGGAATCCGCGTGCTGCGGCTGGCGGATCTCTTCGCAGCCGCCGTTCCCCTTGGATATACCTTCGGAAGGCTCGGCAACTTCATCAACGGCGAACTCTACGGAAAAGTCACGTCGGTTCCCTGGGGCATGTATTTTCCCCTTGATCCGACGAGGCGGTTGCGGCATCCTTCGCAGCTCTATGAAGCGCTGTTCGAGGGGCTCGTGCTTTTCGCGCTGCTCTGGCCGCTGCGGAAGAAATTCCGGACAGAGGGAACCCTGTTCGGTCTGTACATCGCCGGGTACGGTACAATCCGGTTTGTCATCGAGTTTTTCCGTGAGCCGGACCTGCACCTGGGGTA
>Ga0129302_1001434_pt1 | contig 17728 bp, 15 predicted proteins | sample BlaSprsedimmetaG_FD_94476 | JGI IMG/M metagenome (GOLD analysis project Ga0129302, IMG submission 94476) | Hot spring sediment bacterial and archeal communities from California, USA to study Microbial Dark Matter (Phase II) - Blank Spring... | ecosystem: Environmental > Aquatic > Thermal springs...
GTACCCCGGTCATCCTGAGTCCTTCGACGGAGCTCAGGAGAAACCTCTGTCGAAGGATAGACCGGGCAAACAGGAGCCAGACAACAAACGTTCCCCTTTCGATCTGGAACGGTTCACTCGTACCGAATTAACGGGGTGTTGAATTGTCTGTACCGTGAACAGGCTGAACAAATAATTGATTTCGAGAAGATTGTAACTGAATACTACGGTTTTACTTCGCTCCAGATTCCCGGTGCCGTGAAAAATATTCCCGCCCTGATCGGGACTGATTGTGACTCTTCACGCGCTTCAACAAGTCGCCGGTACGCCTCGATCTGATTCCGGTACCTGTTTGATTCGGATGCGACGTAGTCATCGACACTTCGGCCGTCAGGGGGACTGCCGCTTTTGAAATCAATAATCCACCAGGACGCGCCGTCGAACACGGCCAGGTCGATAGCGCCGGATCGAAGCGACTCCGGTGAAAGGGCCTCTTCCAGCTTCCATTCGCTATGAATGATGGCGCCGTCGGCGTTGAGCAGGCCCGCGATGAAAGGGGAATTCACAGTGTCGGCGGCTTCTGTGAGAAGGGCGGGAGCGATGTCAAGCGCTGATTCCCCGTCCAGTCCCTCCCGTTTCAGAGCTTCTGCGACCGATCGGGACGACGGGAATCGCTTCTTTTCGATATAGTGTTTCAGAAGTCGATGAAGAACGGTTCCCCGTATCGCTGCTTTTCCGGGGATGCCGGGGGTAAGCGCCGTGTCCGCGCCGTTTTCAGATGTTTCCGGGAGGGGTTCTCCGGGGAAATCACTGCCCGGTGCTGCCTCAGGAATAGCCGAAGGCGACGGCGTCACGGTAAATGCCGGTTTTTCGGGAGTGATCTCTATTGACGGCGGCAGGGAAACAACCGGGCGCTTCACCACGTTCCTTTCGTTGTTGCCGACGGACGGGGGATTGACCGAGACAGAAAGAAATGAACCTTCCGAAGAAAGAGTTTCGATGCCCGGATTGACACGGCTTCGTGCTTCGTGTTCCAGGATCCACGTGAGCGGGCTGTCGGAAGGCGCAGAGAGACGGTCGTTTTTCTCGTCCGCAACGCCGCTCATGACGAGGTGAAACCGGGCACGGGTCGCCGCCACGTAGAACCAGCGTTTCGCTTCACCCCACGCCCTTTGTTTGCTGAACCGCTGGAGTATTTTGTAAAGGGGATGAGGGGCGGAAGCGCGCTGGTCTTTCGCAGTGGCTATGAGGTGATCTTCACGCCGTCCCGGAATGCGCTCCACGAGGTAGGGGGGATTCTTGCTGTTGCCCCCGGAAAGGGAACGCCAGTCGAGAAAGGGGAGAAATACTATATCGAATTCGAGTCCCTTGGCGTGGTGAATGGTCATCATTTTCACGGGAGACCGGGCCGTCGTCGGGTCGGCAGGTTCGTAAAAGCCGTCCATGAGGTTCTCGAAGCGGGCCAGGCTTTCCTGGGGGGTTCCCCGGTCGGCTTCGTTTAAAATTTCACACAGGCGAATACAGTTGGCAACGCCGGCCATGCCGTAGACGGCCGCCGTTATTCCCGGGCCGTCAAGATCTTCCCAGAATTTTCGTACCACCGTACCGAGAGGGTCCCTCCCGATCCGCATCAATCCCCGGTCGAGCGCGTGCACGATCGACCGCAGTTCCTGCCGGTCGCGACTTGTGCGCCGTATCTTGTCGATCCATGAACGACCTTCGGACAGGGCGGTCTCCACCAGGATCGAGATGTCACACCACGACCAAGGGGAACGCAGCAGCGAGGCCCAGGCGAGGTCGTCATGGGGGCGGACAAGAAGTCTGGCTGTCTGAATGAGGTGAGCCGCTTCCGGCCTGTCGGCGAGACGAAGACCTTCTTCTACCTGGACGGGAACTTCGGCTTTGCGCAGGGCTTTCAGGTACCTCGTGAGCCGGTTCCTCGTAAAGAGAAGGATTCCCAGCGACTGTGTCCCACCCGTTTCGACGACGAGCTTCTTCACCTGCGATGCGAGCCAGTCGGCCTCGTTATCACGGGCCCTGTCACGGTCGGGGTCGGCAAAGACGGCCAGGTCGAGACGGGGCGTCTCCCGTTCGCCGTTGATGTCCGCGGCCGTTGAGGGACTGAATGGTGTTTCGTCGGCGTCCGCGTCGGGATCAGTCATTACCGCCGTTCCGAAAAGATCATTCGCCCATTCGATCAGACGAGGATGGGACCTGAAGTTCGCTTCGAGCCGGAGGCTCGACAGAGTGAGAGGAGGCAACCCGGGGCGGGGAATGCCTTCTTTGGCCTCGTAGAACAGGCCGACTTCGGCGTTGCGGAAGGCGTAAATGGACTGCTTGGGATCGCCCACGATAAAGACCGTTTTACCGTCGCCGGGTTCCCATCCGCCGACGAGGTATTTAAGCAGTTCCCACTGGGTCCGGTTCGTGTCCTGAAATTCATCGATGAGAATGTGGGTGAGCCGGTGATCCAGAAAAAGAGACAACTCGGAGGGATCCGCGGTATCGAGGATGCGGAGGGCGCACTTTTCCAGGCCCGTGAAATCGACAAGCGACCGCCTCCGGCAGAGCCTTTCGTAATCGTCGATAACCTCGGCGCAGAGGATGATGAGATCGAACAGCACGTCGATGTCAGCCGGGGGTTCATCCTCGGCCGGGAATTCGCGAGTTTCCTTGAGAAGCGAGGCAAGGTGATGCGGCATGCCGGTGATGCGGTTTCCCCACTCGCTTTTTTGAAACCCCTGGTAAAATCCCGCTTTCGGGCCAAGTTGTTTCCGGGGCGTTCCTTCCTTTGTCAGGAGCACCCCGGCGATGGACTTCCAGAGGGAAAGATCTTCCCAGCGGGCTGACGGCGTCTGCCGGGGGAGCATCCCCGCGGCCGCGGCGCCTTCTGATTCAAGGTGATGAATGAATTCGTTCCAGCTGCGTCCCAGCTCGCTTCGCCCGAAATTTTTCTCGAGCTCGGCAAGTCGACGCTCTACGTAAAAACGGGTGCGTTCTTTCAGGACGGCGGTCAGGCGGGCGGGGTCGGATCCACCCGATTCGCGAATCGTTCCCGTCAGGTCGGCAAAGCTGTCTCTCCTTCGAATAATGTCGACCAGTTCGGTCTCCAGGTCGCGCCGGTTGTTGTCGTGGTAAAGAAGCCGGTTTTCAAGGGCGGTTCTCGAGGCGTGACCGGCAGGGAGCCGGTCGAGCCGCGTAATGGTAAAACCGATTGACTCCTTCGCCATCTGAGGCTGCATCGTTTCATCGATTATATCGAACTCGGGGTTGATTCCACCCTCCAGGGGCGCCCGGGCCGCCAGGTAGCGGCAGAAGCCGTGGAAGGTCATGATGTTGAGGGCGTTTGACGATGCGGCAAGGTCGACCCGTCCGCCGTGTCGCTCCAGTGCCCCGGCTGCGGACCGCAACAGAACGCCGTCCGCGTCGCCATCGGCGGGCTCGCCGCGACTCGCCCGCTGCAGGGCGTTCACAACGCGGCTTCGCATTTCCTGGGCTGCTTTTTCCGTGTAGGTGAGGGCCAGTATTTCGGAAGGATGTTCCACCGTTCCGAGGAGTTTCACGAAGCGGGTGGTCAGCAGCATCGTCTTGCCCGATCCGGCGGGAGACTCAACGTGAAACGACCGGGTGACGTCAAGGGCGTTCCTGCGTGATTCTTGGTCGATGAGATCAATGGTCACGGTCGGCCTCCTCGTCTCCATTCTCTGCTGCCGGCAGGTCGCGCGAAAGGCCGCGGACACAGGTTGTTCGAAACGGACACTCGCTGCAGAGGGCATCGGGTTTCTTGACATTCGAGAACGGGTAGGGGCGGGGATCAAAACGGCCATCAGCGAGGAGGCGTCCCATATCGGCTATAATCTCCCGCCACCGGTCGAGCGATTCGCCGACGCAGGGAACAATCCGGTATTCCATGGCGTTCAATGATTTGACGTGAATATATCCTGCGGCGCACGGTGCATTGTCGATAGTGTTCTTCTGCGACGAGGCCCATTCCCGCAGCGCCATGAAGTAGACCGCGAGCTGGGGCTCGGTGAAACGACTGCAGAGGTCTCCCCGTGACGGAAGCCTGCCTGTTTTGTAGTCGAGGCACAACCACCCTTCCTGTTCATTGAAATCGATCCGGTCCATAATGCCGCGTACTGGGAAGGGACATTCCTGAACGGTAAGATTCGTGAAGGAACATTCTTCGGTCAGGCAGCGCCATCCTTTCGACCGGTGTTCGGCCTCCAGGTCGAGCCACTGCTCGAAAATGCCGGGGAAGGCGGCATCGGCGGATCCCAGCAATCTCCGTGCTTCGAGACGCCAGCCGGGATGATCCGCCACGTCGGCAAATTCTTTCGAAACGCAGCGTTCGATCAGTTGTCGCGCATCATCCCGGTTTTCAACAAGATCAATGCCGGATTTCCTGGCCATGTCGCTGAACGAGGCGAAAATCCGGTGCAGGCGTTCGCCGCGCTCCCGACGGCTCGGGGGCGCTTCCGCTTCTTCAAGCGGTTCAACGCCGAGCATTTCCTTCACCAGAAAAATGAAGGGGCAGGAAAGGGCGGTTTTCAGGCGCGACGGCGAAAGTCCTCGGGAAAGTTTTTTGTGGAGAACAGAAGGCGGTGAAAGGGTCCGGTCGGCGCGAGACGGGGTGTCATCGCCGTTGTTTCCGGAATCAGCGGCGCGTTCCCATGCCGCCCGGAGCCAGGAAGCGCGGAGCCACGACGGGTCGGGATCGGTCCAGATGTTGATGGTGCGGTGGACCGGTTCTTCGGGCCAGAAGGGCGAGGGTGTGAGTGGTTTCGTGCCGTCCTGCTCGGCCCGAAGCAGTTCGATGGACGGCGCCGAATGGAGAATGCGGTTGAACACGACGCGGGCGAATTCGAACTGGCTTTCCGCCGTTCCACCCTGGACGCGGGCTCGTTCGGACCCGTCCATCAGGGGCAGGGGCCGCACCGGTTGCGGCAGGGAGTGGTCATTCATGTCGAGCAGGTACAGCTTGTCGAATTCAAGCCCCCGCGCTTCGATAATGCCCATGATCTGGATGCCCGCGTCTTCGGGACGTTCTGGTTGCGTCCGTTCAAGGGAAGCCCGGTGGGTAAACCATTCGACGAATTCTGCGGCGCTCATGGCCCGATCGTTCATGTCGGTCCGGAATTCCTGAATAACGGTCGAAAGGTGACGCCAGGCAAGACGGTCCTGCTCATCGGCGAGCACGGGAAACCCGAAGATTTCCCAGGTTCGGGACAAAAGATCGATCCAGGAAGAAGGGGCGCGTCCACCGGAGGGCATGCTGTTCCGGAGTTCTTTCAGCCTTTCGAACCAGTCCCGCAGAAGATCGTTCTCCTTGCTGCGGGTGGATTCGATACAACGTCGCAGTTCGTCCAGACCTGACGAAACACCCTTTTTGAGCCACGTTCGATCGGCGCGGGCTGCCGAGTGGCGTTCTTCGCGGCGCAATCCGTAATAGGTCGACAAGACCAGGGAAAGCAGGGTTTCGCGTTTTTCTCCTTCAAGAAAAAAGCGCAGGGGCAGGAGGGATGCCGTAAACAGGGGAAGTCGTGAAAGCGGAGAACCCAGGGTGATGTTGAACCAGTTTTCGCCGGTTTGCGGCGTGTTTCCCAGAAGATCTTCGAGGTTCGACGACAAGGTCGGTCCATAGGTTTCAACGTTTGGAACGATCACGCCGATCCGGTGAAGGGGAATGTGCCGGGCGTCTTCGACGAGCCGTCCGCAGAGGTAGGTGGTTTCCTGCTCCGGCGTGGGAAGCGCCGTCGCCGTGACATGTCCAGGAACGGATCGTTGCGGTTGTATGAAGGAGACGTTTGAAACCTTCTGAAGAAATGAAAAAAGATCCTTTTCGCGGGGCGATGGAAATTCGAATCCCAGGACAGAGCAATCGGTTGGCGGCGTAATCGCCTGTTGTCGCATGGCCTCGGGTACGTGGGAAATCAGTTCCTCGGGATGAAAATATCCCTGATCTGCAAGCCGCGAGCTGAAACGGCGGGAGGCGATTCTCCGCCACTCAACGAGAGGCGTGGAAGGCGGCCCCGAGTGGGGATCAATCCCGTGGCGAACCAGGATTCCGTATGTTTCGTCAAGGAGACGGCAGAGTGAAACCCCTTTTTCCAGCGGCTCCGGCGGGGGAGTGTCTTCCATGACGGCACTCCAGGCGCCCATGCGCCTCAGGTCCGGCGCGGGCAGTGTTTCCGGCCAGGATTCGTTCCATTCCCGGTCCAGCCACACCTTGAGACTGGCGACGTCGGGACGTTCCCAGGCGGAACGTTCTCCTTGAATCCGGGCTCGGCGGAAATCATGAAGAAGCCGCCTGGCCAGTCTTCCCGTTGACGTCAGCCACAGGCCGCCCGCGAGGTTCATACTCATTTTTTCACCTGTTCGCTGTTCATGGCAATTCCTGTGCGGAACTGTACTGCATGACGGACGCCGTGGCAAGTCCCCGAAACATCTCGATTTGAATTTGCAATTATTGAAGGGTAGGTGGTACAAAAAACATTACCGCCCGGGGCGGAAGCAGTGACGTGAGGAGCGTGCCATGGACTTTATAAAGATTCGATTTAACGATGATCGAAACGCGGCCACCGGCGACGAACAGACAGGCACAAGTCCGACGCTTCGTTTTTTTGAACCGATGTTCACTGTCTATCGTCGCGTGTGGCGTCCAGCCGTCGATATCTGCGAGACCGAGGATGACTACATCGTTCTCGTTGAACTGGCGGGTGTGCAGGAAGATGATCTCAGTCTCGAGATCAGCAACCGGACGGTCCGCATTTACGGAAACCGGCAGGAACGCTTGCAGACAAACAGGACCTGTTATCACCTTGCCGAGATAACCTACGGGTACTTCGAGCGTTCGCTCACCCTTCCCATTCCCATTGACCGGGATCGCGTGGAAGCTGTTTTCTCAGGAGGATTGCTGGAAATTCGAATACCCAAAGCCGAGCCGGACACCACCGTTCGAAAGATTCTGGTGCAGGGGCGGTAACAAGCGGACACCGGGCCGCCTAACCAAAGCGAACCCTGGAGGATCCCATGATCGAGCAGCAGATTCCGGGAGACTTGGAAGATATAAAAATTCCCGATATTATTCCGATTTTGCCTGTATTCAACGTTGTTGTTTTTCCTCACATGACCTTTCCCATGGAGGTTGTGGGAGAACGCGCCATTACCCTCGTCGACGAGGCGATGTCGGCGGACCGCCTGATAGGGATCGTGGCGATGGACAAACAGCCGGAAGAAGAACTGCCCAAACCCGAAGAAGTACGCCACATGGGCACGGTGGCAGCCATTCTGAAAATGGCCAAGACGGGCGACAACAAGGCCCAACTCATTCTGCAGGGAGTCAGCCGTTTAAGAATAACCGAGTTCGTTGAGGGCAAACCGTACCTCGAGGCGAAAGTAGAGAAACTTGCCGAAAAGGAGGCAAAGGGTCTTGAAATCGAGGCGCTCATGGCGAACCTGGTGGGACTGTTCGATCGAATAGTCAAGCTGTCACCATTTCTGCCTCAGGAGTTCGGCCCCATGGCGAAATCAATCAAGGAACCGGGTCCCCTGACCGATATGATCGCCACCGTTATCAACGCTACCGTTGAAGAGAAACAGGATGTCCTGGAAACCCCGGACGTAAAAAAACGGCTCGAAAAGGTGACGCGCCTGGTCAACCACCAGGTCGATATTCTGGAGTTGGGCAACAAGATACAAACGCAGATCAAGGGCGATTTCGACAAGAGCCAGCGCGAGTATTTTCTTCGCCAGCAGTTGAAAGCGATCAAGGAGGAGCTGGGCGAGGGTGAGGACGACGGGAAGCTGGAGATAGAAGAATACCATAAAAAGATCGAAGAAAAAGAATTGCCGGATGAGGCAAGAAAAGAAGCGGAGCGTGAACTGTCGAGACTTTCGCGCATGCATCCATCGTCGGCCGAATATACTGTTGCGTCCACCTATCTTGACTGGATAACGGAGCTTCCCTGGAACGATGAAACAAAAGACAGGCTCGATATCAAACGGGCGCGAAGAATTCTCGATGAAGACCATTACGGGCTCGAAAAGCCGAAAAGGAGGGTCATCGAGTACCTGTCGGTCCGTAAGCTGAAACCGGACACGAAGGGACCGATCCTCTGTTTTGCCGGTCCTCCGGGGACGGGGAAAACATCTCTCGGAACGTCGATCGCGCGAGCGCTGGGACGAAAATTCGTCAGGATTTCTCTCGGGGGCGTTCGGGACGAGGCTGAAATACGGGGTCACCGCCGCACCTATGTCGGGGCGCTTCCCGGAAGAATCATTCAGGGTATGCGGCGGGCCGAAACGAAAAATCCCGTGTTCATGCTCGATGAAATAGACAAACTGGGAAGCGATTTCCGCGGCGATCCCTCGTCCGCTCTGCTGGAAGTTCTTGATCCTGAGCAGAACAACAGCTTTGTCGATCATTACCTCGATGTCAGTTTTGATCTTTCGCGGGTCATGTTTATCACGACGGCGAATATTCTGGAAACGATTCCGCCGGCGCTGCGTGACCGTCTCGAAGTGATCGAGCTGCCGGGCTACACGCTGGAAGAAAAAATAAAGATTGCCGAACGGTACCTCATTCCGCGCCAGATCAGGGAAAACGGATTGAAACCTGGGCTCATACGTTTTACGAAGGCGGCCAAGAAGGAAATAATCACGTCTTACACCAGGGAAGCGGGGGTCAGGAATCTCGAACGCGAGTTAGCCAACGTCTGCAGGGCCGTGGCCAGTTCAGTCGCCGCCGGGGAAACCTCGAAGGCGGTCATCGGCGTGAAAAATCTTCAGAAGTATCTTGGACCTCCGAAGGTCACCTACGAGAAAAACACCCGCGTTGCGAAACCCGGCGTCGCCATGGGTCTTGCCTGGACCCCGTCGGGCGGCGAGCTTCTCTTCATAGAGGCGACGGCAATGCAGGGGGGAAAGGGGCTGATAATGACGGGACAGCTGGGCGACGTTATGAAGGAATCGGCGCAGGCCGCCCTGAGCTTCATTCGGTCCAATGCGGGGGAACTGGGCATCGATGAAAATTTTTATAATAACATGGATATACACATTCATGTTCCGGCAGGCGCCATTCAGAAAGACGGACCTTCAGCGGGTGTAACCATTCTGACGGCCCTGGCGTCGCTTCTCACGCAGCGTCCCATCAAGCAGGACCTTGCCATGTCGGGTGAAATCACGCTCAGGGGCGCCGTACTTCCCGTGGGCGGCGTCAAGGAAAAGGTGCTGGCGGCTCACCGCGCCGGAATTAAAACGATCATTCTTCCCAGGTGGAACAAGAAAGACCTGGAGGAGGTGCCGAAGCATGTCAGGAAGGACATTACGTTTCACTTTTTTGACGATATGATGGACGTGGTCAAGGCCGCCCTGTCACCCCGACGGGTCGGCGAATCGACGTCAGTCGAGGCCCGCAGTGGTTCCTGAGCCTCCTTCACCGCCGGAACGCATGAGCACTAGCTGTTCTCGGCATAGCGTCCCGTAAAATAATCTTCAAGAATTGCGGCGTGGTCGAACACGATCGGGTCGGGCAATGAATCTTTTGTGAAAGCACCAACGTCGGCGGCATCGTCGCCTGCTTTCGGTGTTCCCGAAGCGCGTGCCGTAAAGACCGTTGAAATGGTGTGCTGTCTCGGGTCGCGCAGGGGATCTGAATAGGTGTGCATCTGTCTGACAGAGGTGACCGCCAGGGATGTCTCTTCGAAGGCCTCCCGTTTTACGGCCTGTTCCAGCGTTTCTCCGTAATCGACGAATCCTCCCGGAAGGGCCCAGCCCAGAGGTTCGTTTCTGCGTCGAACGAGAACGACGCTCCCTTCATCGATTTCGATGATCGCGTCCACCGTCGGCACCGGGTTGCGGTACCGTTTTATTATTCCTCCGCAGTGTGGGCATTTTTCACTGGAAATAGTCGACATGATTCACCCGGTCCTTCCCAGCCGTTTTCATGCCTGCTTATAATAGGACTCCGTTGCTGTCAAGAACGGTGCGGGCGGGGGCGTGCGCCGGCGATGGAAATCCTTGACAATTGGGGGGCAATTCATTAGCCTACGCCATTACATTCTTCGCGGGGGCGGACATGATTGGTGTCGTAGTTGTTACCCACGGCAATCTGGGAAGAGAGTTGATACGGGCGGCGGAATTAATAAAAGGCGACCTCAAGGGAGTGGCTCACGTATCCGTCGATGCAACGAGAGGTGTTGAAGACCTGAAAAAGGAGATGACGACGGCCATCAAGAAGGCCGACAAGGGTGAGGGCGTGCTCATATTGACGGATCTTTTCGGTGGGACGCCCTCTAATATATCGCTGTCCTTTCTGAAAAAAGACAAGGTGGAAGTAGTAACGGGCGTCAACCTTCCCATGCTTCTCAAGATGCCGGACGCCCGGGCCGGAATGACGCTTGCCGAATTTGCCGATTTCATAGCGGAATACGGCAGAAAAAATATTTACCTGGCAAGCGCCATATTGAACCGGAAAACAGAAAATTGAACAACTTATTTCGAGACGGTGCGAAGCGAACGGTGAAACGATCGCTGGTTCGGGTTGATAACAGACTGGTTCATGGACAGATTCTCGAATCCTGGATCCCCTTCCTTCATGCCTCCTGCATTGTTGTAGTAAACAATGAAGTGGCGGGCGATGTCTTTCGGGAATCGGTTATACGCATGGCCGTACCCAGGGGCATCGAGGTTGTTTTCTGCGGTATCGATGATTTCGCCCAATGGCAGAATCCGGAAAAGGAAAGTGACAACCACAGGCACACGATTATTCTATTTGAGTCAATCGAGGACGTGATCAGGGCATATCGCCTCGGGTTCAGGTTCGAAGATCTCAACGTGGGCAATGTTCAAAACAACGTTGGTCGCACCAGGAAAATCGGAACGCGTGTTCACTTGAGCGACAGTGAAATCGAAGACTTGATGATGCTGGTGAGGCTCGGGGTCGACGTTGAAATCAGGAGCGTGCCACGTGACAGGCCGGTATCGTTCGCGGATGCCGTCGGAAACACGAGAGGGGACTGAATCGGAACGTCCCGTAGCAAGATTAACCTGGGGACGACAGAGCGGATTGTCTGATATGTGGATTTCGGCGGCTGAGGCGGCTCTTCTGGGAGGTTTCCTGTGCCTCGACAGGATTGTCCTGCAGGTCATGCTTTCGCGTCCAGTTATAACGGCGCCGCTGATCGGCCTTGCGCTGGGCGATCCGCTGACGGGCCTCATGGCGGGCGCGATAACGGAGTTGCTCTGGATCGACCGTTTCCCCATGGGAACATACCTTCCTCCTAATGATACCATAGCGGCAGTACTCATAGCGGCCGGCGCCATAATGGCCGGAAAACACACGGGCGGCGCGTCTCCGGAACTATTGGCGGCTTCAGTGCTGCTTTTTGTGCCGGCGGCATACATCGCACGGCAGCTGGATATGCTGATCGCCCGTTCAAACGATGCCGCGGCGACCGCCGCCGTGGACGACGCGCGCGGGGGTGATGCCCGGGCCATAGCGGTTCGGCATTATGCCGCCCTGGCGAAAACATTTATCCTGTCGTCGGTATTCATATTCGTTCTGCTTTTGCCGGGAACGATGCTGCTGGTATATGTGTTTCCAATGCTTCCGGATTGCTGCATGAGAACTCTCGTGATGGTATACTGGTTTATTCCCGTTCTGGGGGTGGCGATTGCTCTGGCTACCATCAAGGTTCGGGGGAAACTTCCGGTCTTTGCCGGGCTGTTGCTCGTCGCGATGATCGTGTTCGGCCTGTGGTAAATGGCGGGATGATCTGATGACCCTGAATGGACTCCCGAAATATACGCCGGCGGAAGGCGAAATAAGAGATATGACGACGGACGACCTGGACGCCGTTCTGGCCATTGAACGATCGGCCTATGTCACGCCCTGGAGCAGGGAAATGTTCCGGAGCGAATTATTTTTCGATGCCTGTGTCAACCGTGTCGCCCTGCGTGAAACGGAAGTCGTTGGATACAGTTGTTTCGCGCTGGTAGTGGACGAGGCGCACTTGCGCAATATCACCGTCGGACGGAGATGGCGTCACCGGGGCGTAGCGAAGGCGCTGCTCCACGACATGATTCGAATAGCACTGGAACAGGGCGCCGTTTTCGCCACGCTGGAAGTGAGACCCTCGAACACGGTCGCCGTGGAACTTTACAACCGTTTCGGTTTCAACGTGACGGGCGTCAGGCCCCGTTATTACGGTGATACCGGCGAAGACGCGCTGATCATGTGGGCAGACCTCAGAAACAACGATTACGGTCGGACCGGACGCGAGTCGGATTATTATGGAACAGATGCGAAAACGTGAAACGGGAATAGTGAGGTCGAACAGGGAAACCGCGCGGGGCCACTACGTTATTGAAGTGGAGCTTCCCGGGCTCTTTGGCGTGGTGAATCCCGGCCAATTTGTCATGTTCAGGCCGGGGGCGGGCGAAACGCCGCTCCTGTCCCGGCCGTTCAGTGTGTGCTCGCAGACTGAAACGGGCGAAACCACGAAAATCGAACTGCTTTACCGTGTCGTCGGAGCCGGAACCGCCCGAATGGCCTCGCTGCGACAGGGAGACACGGTCAACGTGCTCGGACCACTGGGGCGCGGATTCGACATGGATGAGGGCCGCCGCGTAATCCTTGTAGCCGGGGGCGTGGGCGTGGCGCCTCTCATATCCTATGCCGATCGCCGACGCGCACAGGAAGAGGGCGGTCGCGTCCGTATTATCGCTTACGTTGGAGCGGCCGACGAGGAATCGATCGCCGGTGTCGATCGGTTGGAACAGTACTGTGACGAGGTGAAAATCGCGACCGATGACGGAAGTCGCGGCTTCAGAGGCACGGTGACGGAACTGTTCCGGACTGACGTGGAACACCATGAGAAAACAGCGTCGGCAGTCAGGGCGTGCGGGCCGAGAGCGATGCTGTCCGCTCTTGCCGATGTCCTCGACGGACACGATATCGTCTGTCAGGTTTCCATGGAAGAACGGATGGCCTGCGGCATCGGCGCCTGCCTGGGATGCGCCGTCAGGGTCCGCCTCAACGACGGAAGCGTCGGTTACCGCCGGGTCTGCAAGGATGGGCCCGTATTTGATATGGAGGATATCGACTGGCATGAAGACTGACGGCGCCAAACGCCCGAACATGGCGGTCAGTATCGGCCGGCTGATGCTGAAAAATCCGGTTATTACCGCCTCGGGGACCTTCGGTTACGGGGAGGAGTTTGCTCCTTACCTCAACCTGGACCGGCTTGGCGGAATGGTACTCAAGGGAATTTCAGAGAACCCGCGCCCGGGAAACCCGCCTCCGCGCATCGTGGAAACGCCGTCGGGGTTGCTAAACGCGATTGGACTCGAAAACGTGGGGATTGACGCCTTCGTTACGGAGAAAGCGCCTTTTCTGGAAACACTCGACACGACAGTGATAGCCAATATTTTCGGCGAGAGTGCCGATGAATATGCGCGGGTGGCGGATAAACTGACGGGCGTGAAATGCGTTGACGCCCTGGAAGTGAACATATCCTGTCCGAACGTCAATCGCGGCGGAATGGATTTCGGCGCCGATCCCGAGCAGGCGGCCGAGGTGACCCGTGCCGTCAAAGAGGCGACGGATCTTCCGGTAATCGTGAAGCTCACGCCCAACGTCACCGATATAACTGCCGTCGCACGGCGGGTCGAGGCGGCGGGCGCCGACGCGCTTTCGCTCATCAATACCCTCAGGGGAATGTCGGTTGATGTTTACACGGCCAGACCGAGGCTCGCAAACGTGACGGGCGGCCTCTCGGGGCCCGCGATCAGGCCGGTGGCTGTCCTGATGGTGTGGGAGACGGTGCAGGCCGTATCAATCCCCGTCATCGGTATGGGAGGCATCATGAACGCCCGCGACGCGCTGGAATTTCTCATAGCGGGAGCACGGGCCGTCGAGATCGGTACGGCAAACTTCGTCAACCCGGCGGCCGTACTGGACATTATCGGCGGGATCGAACGGCATCTCGGCGACGCGGGAGTTGACGACATCAACGATATCATAGGGACGCTTGATTGCCGGCGGAAGTGATGACGAGCGGGGCATACAAAATATGGGAGGGCGTGTACCTTGTCGGTGGACCAGGCGTGACGCACGCTGAAGACGCCGCGTCCTTTCTTGTCGACTGCGGCGAAGACCTGGTAATGATCGATGCGGGCGCCGGTGCGAGCGCTCCGCGCATCGAGCAGGCTATCAGGGACCTGGGCTACGATCCCGGGGATATAGCGGCGATTATTCTTACGCACTGTCATATCGATCATATCGGGGGCGCGCCCCATTTTGTCGATTCATTTGGTTGTTCTCTTGTGATCCATGAACTCGACGCCGATGCCGTTGAAACAGGAGATCCGGAACAGACGGCCGCCCGAATCTATGGCGTCGTCTTTCCTCCCACGCCGGTCGATGTTTACCTGAAGGGCGATGAGGAGGTGCTTTTGTTCGGAACCCGTGAAATCCGCTGTATCCACACACCCGGGCACACGCCGGGTTCCCTGTCGGTGTGTATCGATCATCGCGGGAAGCGGGTGATTTTCGGACAGGATATACACGGCCCCTTTCTCGAGATGTTCAGGTCCGACCTGAGAGCCTGGAGAAAATCAATGCAGAAACTGCTTGACCTCGATGCCGATATTCTCTGCGAGGGCCACTTCGGCATTTTTACGTCGAAGGAGCGGGTCCGTTCCTACATAGAAGGATATCTGGAAGAATACGGTGAGCAGTCGATGAAATAAGGCCCGGTTCCGTCAGTCCCAGCTACCTCAGGCCTCCACGGTGCGCTGCATGGCGGCGGCGGCATGTTGACCCGCGCCGTTTTTTTCGATGATTTCAAGAAATACATCAACCGAGTCGGGACAGAGCTGGGAACCGCGTACCTCACTGATAATATTCAATGCCTTGTCGCGGGGCATTCCCTTCCGGTAAGGCCGGTCACTGGTAAGGGCGTCGTACGTATCGGCGACGGCTGTCATTCTCGCCCACAAAGGAATTTTTTTCCCCCGGAGCCCGTCCGGATATCCCTTGCCGTCGAAACGTTCGTGATGATGCAGAATGACGGGAAGAAGGTCCCGCATACTCGGAATGACCTGCAGTATGCGGTTACCTACGGTCGGATGGCTCTTTATGATCGAAAATTCGTCATCGGTAAGACGTCCCGGCTTCAGCAGGATACTGTCGGGTATGCCGATTTTACCGATGTCATGCAGCCGGGCCGCCGTCGACAGTGACTCGATATCGGTTTCGTCCATCCCCATGTGCTGTGCCATTTTGCAGACCAGATCGGCCACTGATTCTGAATGCCCGCGCGTATAATGGTCGCGGGCTTCGAGGGCGGTGATGAGGCTTGTTATACCCGCGAGAAAAAGTCGCTGTTCGGCTTCAAGACGTTGCTTGTCCTTGAGCATCAGGAGAATATGGTGGGACAGCAGTTTTTCAACTGTAATGACCAGCTGCTCAAGATTAAAGGGTTTCACCAGGTAGGAAGCGGCGCCCTGGCTCAGCATTCTCCGCATTATGGAACGGTCGCCGTTGGCGCTCATGACAACGAAGGGAATGCCTGTGTAGTCGGGAATGTTCTGAACGGCCTTGCAGAATTCAATGCCGTTCATGACAGGCATGTCGATGTCGCTGAGGATGAGGTCGGGAAGGGCCGTTGCGATGTGATCCAGGGCCTCTTTTCCGTCCCCTGCGGTAGTAACTCTGAATCCCGCTTTTTCGAGACTATTTTTGACCATGCCGCGTACCGTCAGTGAATCGTCAACGACCAAAACCAGGTGACTACGGTGGATCCGGTACGATTCAAGCACTTTTTTTATGGCGGCGTTGAGTTCATTCGGGGCGCTGGACTTTGAAATATAGGCGGAAGCGCCGACCTGGAATCCTTGGTCGATGTCTCCTTCAGTGTCGTGCGAACTCAAAATGATTACCGGCAGTCGCCGTGTGGCCGGATTTTTCTTGATTTCCCGACAGAGAGTAAACCCATCCATGACCGGCATGTCCACGTCGGATATGATGAGATCAAAGGTATTCGAGAGCGCGGCCGTCAGTCCTTCCCGGCCGTTTTCCGCCTGCGTGACCTGCATTCCCTGTTTTTCAAGTCTTTGGGACAGCAGTGTTCGAACAACAGTGCTGTCTTCGACTAGCAGTATGCGAGGTGATTCCGCCATATAGCATTCACTTTCACGGCTGCGGACAACCGTAACGATCATTTTTGAGGATGGTGGGCGGAACATGAGATTACGGATATGCGGGTTCAGAAGACAAACCTGCCCACCTCCGGCCATCCAATCGGCAGATTGACGCTGGTCCTTTAGCAATTTCAAAAAATAATTCGGGCACGATTCATTTGCCCCGTCCGGGCAAAAAGAGTATACGCAAATAAAACAATGTAACTAGCTGGTTGCTTGCCGCCATGAACATTTTTATTCTCGACCGTAATATTCGAACCTGCGCCAGGTATCACGCGGACCGGCACGTGGTGAAGATGATCCTCGAAAGCGCGCAGATTCTGTGCACCATTGTATCCCGGGAGGGATTGGAATCTTCCTATCGTCCAACCCATCGCAATCATCCCTGTGTTCTCTGGGCGGGCCGTTCGCGCGAAAACTGGCTATGGCTGAAGGAGCTGACGTTGCGATTGAATGATGAATACCGCTACCGTTTCGGACGTTCCGACGATCATAGTTCGGCGGTCGTTGTGCGCGATCTGGAGTGCCCTTCCTTGCCGGGCGGGGGGCTGACGGAGTTCGTCCAGGCGATGCCGGAGCAGTACCGTGTTCCCGGTGATGCCGTCAGTGCCTACCGGGCTTATTACGTGGGCGAAAAGTCTGAAATTGCCCGGTGGACGAGGAGGCGAATACCACGGTGGTACAGGGAAGCACTGGCTCGCACAGAGAAAAAAAGAGGCGTCACCGGGTGAGTAACAACATCGGTATTACGCGGCGCGTTTCAACTTGAAACAATGCCGTCATGACGGTAGACTTCAGTGATAAGGGGAATAAACCATTTGGTGGAGACTATCGAAAAGGAGGAATGCCATGAAAAAAAATACTCGTAAAGTTCGACGTGAAAAAGTTGTCCGCGTGCTGAACGAGGCGCGGGCGATGGAACTGCAGGCTATCAACCAGTACATGAACCAGCATTACAACTTGGACGATATGGATTACGGAGAACTGGCGGCCAAGATAAAGCTCATCGCCATCGACGAAATGCGGCACGCCGAGACGTTTGCCGAGCGCGTCAAGGAGCTGGGCGGGGAACCGACAACGGAACCCGAGGCGCCGACTGAAAAAGGGCAGGGCGTCGAAGTCGTTTTTCCATTCGATACGAAACTGGAGGACGATACGATTGAACGGTATAATGAGTTTCTCGGCGTCTGCAAAGAAAACGGAGACAGTACCAGCGTGAAAATATTCGAGACGATTATTGACGAGGAACAGGCGCATCTCAACTACTTTGACAATATAAGCAGTCACATTAAAAACCTGGGTGCGGCTTATCTCGCCAGGAAGGCCGGTACTCCATCGGAAACGGGATTGCAGCCGAGCGGTTTCGTTATCGGCACGGGCGAATAATCTGAGTACAACCGGGAGGCGGTCGAATGATTCCGGCCGCTTCCGGGTATTCAGTTGCACGTTTCGTTCAACCCCCGTAACGCTTCGTTGAAGCGTGCGGGGGTTTTTGTGGTTTTCGTGGGGTGGTCCGGGACAGCGATAAAGGCCATAATATTCA
>Ga0129302_1001435_pt1 | contig 17722 bp, 8 predicted proteins | sample BlaSprsedimmetaG_FD_94476 | JGI IMG/M metagenome (GOLD analysis project Ga0129302, IMG submission 94476) | Hot spring sediment bacterial and archeal communities from California, USA to study Microbial Dark Matter (Phase II) - Blank Spring... | ecosystem: Environmental > Aquatic > Thermal springs...
GCCCGCGGTTGTCATACGACCAGGTAGTGCTGCCGCTGCTGTCGCCCATGGCGGTGCGACGGCCTTTGCTCCAGGCCTGGGCCTGTAACTCCGCATAGTAATCCAGGTCTTCGACGCCGGTATACACCTGGTTCGTAAACTTCCAGCTTCGTCCACTCCACGTGGTGCGGGATTCGGCGCGCACAGCGCGCACGGACGGGTTGTCACGCTCCCACAGATCCACCTCGAATTTGTTCGTCCCGTCGATCTTCAACACGCCTTCGTACCACACGTTGGCCTTCAGCGTTAGCAATTGAACCAGGCTACTGCTCGTCCCTTCATAGACGTGCCGGTAGATCTTGCCGCCGCTGATGTAGAGTCCCCAGCGCCGGTAATTCGACTGCGCCCACGTGCCACTGTCCAGGTACAACGTTGCAAGTGCATTGGTTGAATTTAGGCGGAAAGCGAAACGTACCGCCTGCCCATCTCCTATAGTTGTTGTGCGCCGTACATTAGTGTTCCAACTACCGTTGCCGGTGATGTGCGTTTGCCCACCGGAAACCGTCACGGTCCCGGCCTTGCTCCATCCCGCGGGCAACGCGCTGCCGGCGAAGGCGTCGTAACGCAACAGTGCGTTGTCGTAGGTGTAGATGATGCTATCCGTGCCGCTGCACGCGCCGCCGTAGTTCTTGCTGATCAAGCGGCTCAATGGATCGTAGTTGAAGGCCGTCACGCAGCCGCGCGCATCCGTCTGCGTCTTTAGATTGCCGGCGTCGTCGTACTGGTAGCTCCACGCGCCCATATCGGGATCGACCATTCCCGTCTTGCGACCAAGGCCGCTCTCGTCGTAGCTCATTGTGGTGCCATTACCCAGGGCGTCGGTGACGGTGAGGAGGTTGCCAAGAATGTCATAGGTATAGCGCGTGCGAGCGTAGTAGCTGTTCTCCAGCGTCTCCCAGTTGAGCGACGTGGTATGGCTCCCCTCGTACTCGCGCACTTCCGCCAGTTGCCCGTAGCCGTCCACCACCGAGATTTTCAGATGGCCCAACGCATCCAGAGTCGCCGTCTGGCGGCCGTAGTAGCGGATGTAGGTGCTGGCCCCATCCGGCGCGGTGGTCTGGTTGACCTGACCCACGGCATTGTATTGTGTAATCGAGTGCGGCAGACTGGTCGAGGCCGGCACATAACCGTAACTGCCATACCCGCCATTCTCGCCGTGCGTCCCATAGTAGGGGACCCAGGTTTTCACCGCTTGCCCTAGCGCGTTGTACTGGGTGGTATTGCGCACTTCTTGCCCGTTGTCCGCTTTTTGATGCACTTGAATGGTGCGCCCAAGGCCATCGTAATAGGTTTCCTGCCAGAGGATGCTGTTTCGTCCCAGATACTTGATGATGCGCTGTTGCCCGATCGTGCCCTCTCCGTAATAGTTGATGCGTCCGGATACCTGGGTATCTCCCCATCCCGCATCGTCCGGCATACGGACTTTGACCAACCGGCCATAGGGATCGTAGCTATAAGCTGTGCGAGCGCCGTTAGGGTCCTTGACACATTGGACTTGTCCGAACAGGCCGGATCCGCCGCTGACAGCTGAGTCTTCGTTGACGTCGTAATAGTACGTGTAGGTGCACAGATTCAACCCGTTGGGATCGGCGCAGACCTTGATGGGGAAGTGGTGATAAGTACCGTCGTAGGTGATCGCTGTGATGGTGCCGTTAGGATCGGTTTCGGAGGTCACGTTGCCCCAGGTATCGTAGATATACGTAGTAATCGCCCAAAGGCCGCCTTTGCCGCGTTGTACCTTGGTCAAACGCCCCAGCGTGGGAGGCGTAGTATAGGAGCTGGCATAGTCATAGTAATTGATTGTCTGCGTTTTCAACTGTGGTCCGGAAACATTGGGAGTAATGCCTTCATGAATATTTTCCCACGCTAAAGCATTCACGATCCATGTGGTGGTGTTGGGATAGTAAGCGCGATGGATGCTACGCTCGTCGCCCACATCCGTCGTACGACTTACGTTCACTGCATCGACGTAGATCGTCCCGCCGCCGGCCAAAAGGCGCAAGTGGACGCGCACTTTGCCGGTGGCGTTGGCCGTATAGTTCAACGTGACGCTCTGCCAGGCGTCGCCCGGCGTTATACTTGTGGTTCTCGTATTTGAACCCGCCGTATCGTGCAACCACAACTGGAAACGCGCCGTAGTGATACTCGCCCCCTTGACCCACACGCGCACGGTGTAGGTTTTCCCCGGCAACAAACCCTCGACATCTTGAAAAGCGCCCCCATCGGTAGTTGCGCTTTGCAGTTTCAAGCTGCGCGAACCGGCAAACGCCGTATCCTGGCTGATGCTGGCAGGCGTCGGATTCCAGAAGTAAATCCAATTCGCCGCCCCCGCCTCGAAACCGCCGTTCACGACACGCTCCTCGGCGCCATACTGGTATTCCGCCGTGACGTTGCCGAAGGCATCGTACGTATAATCGGTGCGCGTGGAGGCCGGTCCACCATTGAAGTAGGTGGTCTGCATCTGCTGTCCGGCGTAGGTCAGCGTGCCGCGATAGGCGGCCTGCACCCCCCAAGCTGTATCCTGCTGCGCCACTAACGTTCCGGCAGGATTGTACGTCTGCACGTTGTACGCGCGACCCAGACGTTGGTAATCCAGGTGATAGAAATGCACGTGCCGGGAGAGCTTCGCACTGTCGTAATCGTAGTGCTCCACAGTGACCTGACCATAACCGGCCAGGGTTTTGCTCTCGCCTGATCCTAGCGGATTGTGACAGGGCTGGTTGACGTGATCCCAACAGCCGTTGGCGTAAGCGTAAGTCGTGCGCGCTGTATGGCCCATCCCATCCAACGTGCGGGACTCGGTCACGATGTAACTGTGCGGGATTTGATAGTTGCCGTGCCCGTCGCGCGCGTAGTCGAACTGGCTTACGCCGCCATAGCCGTTGGACACCTGGTAGAGGCGGTAATAGGGGTATGCGGATTGCCACCACGGTTGCATCGCCCAGTGATAGGCCGTCCAGTCGCTCTGGTTTTGGGGCAACGGGCAATCGCCCGACATACTGGGATGCCACCAGCAGGCATATTTGTTGCCGTGCTTGCCGTCGGCACTGAGTTGCTGCGCGTACACAAACGTCGTCACCGGCAACGCCGCCGGCTGGCCGGGGTAATATTCGGTGATGCTGGTCAACAGCCGGCTAGGGATGGCATAACTCGGTACATTCGGGCCGCGCAGTACATTGTAGCTCAGGTTATACTGGCGCACCAACGCTGTTTGGTGCCAGACCTGGATAGCCGAAAGATAATTATTCTGCCACAGCAGCGTCCCGGAACAGTTTTCCACCGGACCTACCGACAAGTCCCCGCCCCGTTGTGCGCGCACGAGAACAACCTTGTCATGGCCATTAGTGGTAAAGTTGTAACGAATTTCGCTCAGGTAACTGGCGACATTGTACCCCTTGTTGTGCGTCTGCAGTGAGGTGTCACCGGCAGTGTAGTACAGCGTGTTGGATTCCGCATAGTCATATTCCATCCTGTGGTTAAACGCATCCTCTACCTGCCGCACGCGCCATCGGTAGGTCACATAGCCCGAAGCGTGCCCGGCATAATAGTCCGCGTCTGGCCTCTGTCCGCCGGTAAAGTATTGTCCGCTCCACCAAAACATCTCACCCACGACCTGCTCGGAACTGACCGTGTCGCCTAGCCGGTAAGTAAGCCCTTGTGGGGTGCGAATGATCCAGTATTCACCAGTCAAATTGTTGGGGGATGTTCCACATTCCGGCAAGGCCGTGGCAAAATCATTGCACCGCACAATATCCAGACCGGAGTAATCCGCCGTATAGTAACGGCCATACGCCGCAGGATATCCCGAATCCTTGATAAGCTGGTAGCTCGTGCCATTGAGTGACAGAGTGAATTTGTTTTGGTACCCATTGTAGTTTTCCTCGCGTCCGACCTTGCGCACCACTTCAATGGTATCCACACTCCACCCCAAACCGGCCCAATCGGATTGGATCCACGACATCACCCCATCCACGCGCCGGCTATTGTACGAAAGCGCGATCTGCGGCTGCAAACCACCGGCGCCCGGTATAACTTCGATGGGATAAGAAAAACTCGCCGCCCCACTGAACGTACTGACTTGCGGCGCGTTGTACAACAAGTGCCACCCACTGTTCAACGCGCCGGCCACGCCGGTCTCCCAAACCGAGAAATGGTCCGCTTGAGCCGTCAGCGTGCCGGCATCGGCGTCGGCGCGTACCGGAACCTGCTGCCACTCGCCAGTCTTCTCGTCCAGATAAGCGAGATAGGGCCAGTGATCGAAGCTGGGGGTCAGGTCCAGCAAGCCGCTCACGTTGATCGTCACCGTCACCGGTGTATTGAGCGGCAGGAGGGTTCCATCGGGCGCGTAGAGGTCGAGTTCGAAACGTTGCGCCGCACCGCGTCCTTCCACCGCTCGCTGAAAGCGCGGCGTATGGACCACCGTCGCGGCCTGGGTTACCACCCCCTCGGGGAATGTTACCTGTACCCGCCCGTCGGCGGACTGCAGGCGACCGCCGCGCGCGTCCACCTCCGCTTGCGCCGGAAGCGATACCCACACGGAGGCGCGGGCTGTAGCTTGTGTACTTCCGGCATCCACCAACGCAAACGCGACCTCCACAGTTTGGCCGGGCTTTCCGGCGGCACGGAATTGCAAACTGTAGGTTACAGCACCGCCAGGCTCGAGCGCCGGTAATGCAACCTGTAATTCGCGTGAGACATCTGTGTATGTCCATTCAGAGCGCTGCGGGAGCCAGTGCAACTCGGTTGGGAGCGTGGCCGTCACCGCTGCCGCGCTGAGTCGCTCGGCGGTTTCCGGTTGATGCACCGTTACCGTAAGCGTCACCATCTCACCTGGCGCGACACATTCCGGCATTACCTGGATCGACATCGCCGGCGCGCGCGTCGTATCGATGGAAGTCGGCGGCGCTGGGTCGGCGACACCGCCTGTGGGCGTGAGAACGTCAGTCGGAGTGAGCGGGGGTGTTTCGTCAAGAGACGCCGTCTCGTCAAAAGACGCTGTCTCTGCTAAAGATGCTACCTCTGTTTGAGACGCTATCTCTATCGGGGAAACTGTTTCTGTCAGGGGTATCGTCTCGACCAGAGACGCTGCCTCTGCAAAAACGTCAGTTTCTGTCAAAACTGCGGGGGGGGGGGGCGGAAACCGCGCCGGCCAAACCGGGCGGCAGAATGAGCGTACACAGCACAACAATCGATACAGCCTGATACAACCGTCGGGACCAACACACACGCATCATCTCGTGACCTCCTGAATTAGTACCTAACCACGCCAATCCTTGCCCAACGCACAAGAAAACGGGCGTCGAAGGCCTGTTGGGTTCCGGTTCACCCGGGTTAAGCTAGAAATAGCAGTATCTGCTAAACAACAAAGACAGTCGGATTAACCTTGGATCGGCCACACTATGATGCGGGGAGTTACACAAACCACTATAATGTTATGATAAGATTGTACAAAAGAACCGGAAAAACGCAAGCGACCGCTCATCAACGATCAAAGACGTGAGGAGTAAGTCCACTTTACCAGTCGTATACCACCACCAACACCCGCCCATCCGGTGCAGGTACCGCAGTCGTCGTCCCGCCGGGATAGGCCGCCTGTACCGCTTGTAGTTCGGCCAGCCGTTCCGCGACGAAGGCGAAGCGCGCCAAATGGCTCACGCCCTGCGGCATCTCGCCGGGCAGCACGTTCACGCCAGGCTGGTCGCGCAGCAGAAAAGCCAGGCTGCCGAAGTCCCAGTAGAGCGCCGGCGGCCCGAAGAAGTAGATGGGCGCTGGCTCGCCCGGCGGATGGGGATTCGCCAGCACAAACCGGGCGAACGTGGTGGCGACTTCCGCCGTGGGATTGCCGTAAGTCCGGCGTGGCGTGTAAATGTTGAAGTAGAAGCCGAGGTTGAACAGCACCGCCGCCAGCAGAAACGTACCCAGGAACAGCGACGCAACATTGGATAACGATAACCGGCCCGACAGCCTCTTCCAGGCCCACGCAGGTTGTGAGGACGCAGACTGTGTGCGCACAGTCACCCACCGCTGTGTCACCAATTGCCAGAGCGCCTCCACCCCCCACGCGGCGAACAGTGTCACCGCCGGGATCAGTAGCAGGCCGCGCTGGCTGCTCGGCGGATTCTCGGTCAAGGCCCAGGCCATCACCAGCGTGGACGCAAACCACAGCAGCGTCAGCGCGCGGGAAGGCCAGCGCACGCGCAGCAGCGCCGCCACAACGCCCACGAGCATAAACGCCCCGGTGATGAAGTCCACCAGCGGGAGTTGCGGGAAATACCAAAAGGTCGGATCGAACGTGAAATGGAACGCCGTCGCCGACTTCCACAGTTGTTGCAGCAGCAATGCGACCGTCGATTTGCCCGTAGCGGCTGCCGCCGCCGTCATCCACCCGGAGGCGAAGACGCTCACCGCATTGTACCGCTCCGTCAACGCCAAGGGATGCACAGAATACCACCCCAGTAACGGCAGCACGACGACCAGCCAACCGCCCGCGAACAGCCCCAATCCGCGCCAGTGCCGGGCCAGGAAGCGCGGCTCGACCAGCATCCGCCACACGACAATCAGGCCGAGCAACAACGTGACCCAGCGCGCGCCGAAGTAACCGTACCAGCCCACCCCCGCCACGAGACCCGCGAGGCCCCACAAACAGGCGCGGCCCTGTAACGCGGGCGCTACCCGGCGGTCAGGTTGCAGCGCCAGCCACACCAGCCAGAGCGCCAGCGTGCCGATCAGCGGATCGAAAATCTGGTTGGAAGCCAGGCGGCTAAAATGGATGTGGTAGTGCGAGAGGGCTAGCAGGAGCGCCGCCAGCCAACCCACCCGCCGCCCACCGAGCGCCCGCGCCAGCAGGAACGTCGTCAGCACGGTGAGCGTGCCTGCCAGTGCCGAAAGCATCCGCCCGCCCGCGATCGTCGCACCGAAAACCCGCATCGCCGCGCCATACACCAGAAACGACATCGTCGGGACGGAATACCAGCCGGTGGCAAAAGGGTTGTCGAGCGGGCGCTCGATCAAGCGCAGGCCATCCAACAACTGCGTGCCCTCGTCGCCACCGAGATTCGCCGGAATATGGCCCAGCGCCACAACCCGCACCAGGAATGCAACAAGGAGTAGCACCACCAGCCCGTACCGCTCTAATGCAAGAAAATCGCCCCAGCGTTTATTACGCAGCAGCGGGACGAGTAACGTAGCGGCGAAATACGCCACAGCAAACAGCCACCAAAGGAAAAGCCCGGTGTAATCGCGGGGGACAATGTCCCGGCGCGCCGCCAGGGCAACAATCGCCGCCACGAGGAGCATCGCCACCCGCCCCCACCCCGCAACACTGCGCGGCAGGACATGTGTCAGGTCAATCAGCGGACTTCTTTCACGCGTGACGGTGCGCCAGAGACGCCACAGCAGTCCCAAAACGGCGAGGCCCAACAGCAGAAAAGCGTCCCACACGTAACGGTGGGACGCCAGAAAATAAGTCGCTATCAGGAGCAAGACAAACGCGAGCGCGGTAAACCCCATAAACCTTATCTACCCGGATTGAGGAAGGACATACGCTGGCTGTCAGGCCCGGCAGAGCTGAGCAATCTGATCAACCGTAGTGCGCGCGTGGTGGCGCATCAGTCCCAGAGGCGCAGACCCGCGCACCGCGACGCCCATGATGGCGTTGACCTCCACACTCAGCGCGTAGAGCATATAGTCGCCCCCCGCGATGCTCTGCTCGAAGCGCACCTGTTCGCGGCCCAAAATGCGCGCGACCTCGGCGGAGGTACGCCAGCCATGGATGATCGCCCGCGAGATGGACTCGGCTTCGAGCTGTTCCAGGCCGCCCACCCACGTCAACAACCCACCGCCGAACGTCAACAAAACCGCATCCGCGCCCACGTCGTTTAGCAGGACATTCATCGCCTGCTCGACTTCTACCCGGTGGGTGACGAAGGCGTCGTAGGAGATGCCATAGCCGGCTACTTCTTCTGGGATAATGGACGGAGCCTGAGCAGTAACCGGTACAGGCGGCTCTCGAACAGGAGTGGGCTTTGGGGCAGGCGGTCTGGCTGGCTCGACTGCTTTAGGTGGTTTGGGGCGTGTAGCCGGTTTGCGTGTTTCCGCACGCGGCGTAATCGTGATAGCCGGTGCAACATCGACCTCTGGCCCGAAGATGTTCGCCTCCGGCGACGCGGCAGACAGTGCGGAGGGCGCAGACGTACTTTTCTCAACCGGCGGTACCTTCGCGGGTGTAGCAGGAGCAGCTCCATCCATAGGCGCCTCGAGCGCCGCCTGGATCAGTCCGGGAAGTTCAGGCAAGAAGAAGGGCTTGGGTAGCACCCCTTGCACAGCGACCGTCGCGGCCTGAGGCGAAAGCGTTTCGCCCATCAATGGAATCAGCATTAACCGCATCGTCGCATCTGTCTCGCGTAGCGCCTGCGCTAACTCAATCGCATCCGGATCGGCCAAAGCCATATCCAATATCGCCAGATCGAGGTGCTGTCGTCGGGCCAACATCAGCGCGTCCGCGCCGCGCAAACACATGTCGACTGTATACCCTTCGCGTTTCAATTCCTCGGATAAGAGAACCGCAAAAGGCTCATTAGGATCCACAACCAATATTCGCATAAACCCTATCCTCAAACGTGATTCGTAAATCGCAACTCGTGATTCGTGAATCATGATTCATGATTCATGATTCATGATTCATGATTCGTATTGTAATAGCGCCGCTGGAAAAGGCAAATTGCGTGGTAGAATACGTCTGAGGAGACGAGGCAATGAAACGACCTACCACGTACGCCAAACACCACGGCTGGCTGATCCTGCTGTTGATCACCATCGTGCTCGCACCACGATGCACATCGCGCACGCTGCCGCCCGCCACGCCGGACATCGTCACCGAACACCTTCACGCCGCCGAAGAACACATCGCCGCCGAAGAACACATCGCCGCCGGAAAATACACCGCTGCCGAAACCGCTTACCGTGAGGCGATCCAGGCCGCACCCAACGATCCGTACCCAATCCTCAAACTGGCACACCTCTACCTGCTGTGGCAGCGTCCACAGGCCGGACTGTCCGCACTCGACGAAGCGCTGCGCTGTGGTGCAGACGCGCAAGAGCACACAAACTTGCGCCTGGAATTGCTGGCACTGGCGGGAGACTGGCCTCAGGTCATCAGCGAAGCCAGCGAGCGCCTGCGGGCGTACCCGAACGATGGCGTAGCTCTCAAACGGCTCACCGAAGCCTATCTACAAGAGTACCAGTGCGTCGCCGCCGCGACCATGGCACAACGCTGGCACGAAGCTGCCCCCGACGATCGCGATGCAGCCCTCACCTGGAGCTTGCTTGTGCCGGACACCCTGTCACTATGCGAAACAGAGGCGCATCTGCGCGAAACAGAATTCTGTACCCAAACCGGTGACGAGAAAAATCCTGATATGGCGTTGGCTGGCGCACTCATCCGCAACGGCAACTGGCCGCTGGCAGCCTGCGTGCTCACACGCGCCGTCACACGCAGCACCGCCACTGCCGAAATGCACGCCTGGCTCGGCGAGGCGTTGACGCGCGTGGGACGACCAGATGAAGCGCAGAAACACCTTCTCGCCGCGACCACGCTCGCACCGGAGTCGCCACTCGGTTGGCTGCTTCTGGGGACGTATTACCTAAGCCAGCAAGAGACCGGCGCCGCACGAGAAGCCTTGCTCCGCGCGCGTAACCTCGATCCACACAATCCAGCGCCATACCTGGCACTGGCCGAAGCCACAGCCCAGGCCGGGCGCTACGATGAGGTCGATGTCTGGATCGCCGCCGCGCTCGATAACGCTCCGACCGATGCGGACATCGCCAAGGCCGCCGCGCGTTTCTACCTGGAACGCCATCTCATCCACGTGAAATATCCCTTCCGCGCCATCGAGAGCGCGATCCAACTCGCGCCGGATGACGGTGAGGCGCAAATGCTCCTGGGGGAGTTCCGGTTGATAACGGGCGATGACGCCGGGGCGCTGGTCGCGCTGGATACAGCAGTCAAACTGGCCCCAACCCTGGGACAGGCGCATTACCTGCGCGGGCTGGCGCTACAATCCGCCAGAAGACACGACGACGCGCAAAAGGCCTTCGTCCGCGCCGCCGACCTGGGCTACCGCCCCTGACACCCTGTCTACTGTCTACTGTCTACCGTCTACTGTAACAACAAACGCATCCTCACCGGTAGGCAGCAACAGGCGCGGCCCACCGAGCACGTACAGCCCCACACGGATTTCGTAATCACCCGGCGCGGCGTCGCCGGGCAGCGCGACAAACCGCTCATCCAGCACCACTTCGCCAACGGCCCAGCCGGTCGTCGGGCGCGTCCAGGCGGCCGGTTCACCGTCGCTTTGGGCGAGCACCCGGCCCGTCGCGCTCACCAGGTGGACGAATACGCGGTACGACGTCTCCATCTCGGCCAACGCCTGCCAGGCCAGCGTCACCGTCAGCTTGTCACCGGGCGCGGCCGTATCCGCGTCGATGTCGTATCCCGCCAGCCGGATCACGTCCCCGAAAACGGCGTCGGCCTCGGCGAAGCTCTCAGGCACGTCCCAGCGCCGCTCTGGCGCGACGACGCGCAGTGGAACCTCGGCCAGAGCAGCACATCCGGGCAGACCGGCGCGCAGCACGTAATCACCGCTCTCGACTGAGCCGGGTAAACGCACGATGGGCTGCCCGATCCAACGGTCGCCTGCACGCCACCGGTCGGTAGGCCACCAGCTCGCCGCAGGTGGCAGATACCAGGTGTCCACGACGGCATCGCCGGCGTCACGGAGCGTCACCGTCGCCATCGTGGATGCCGGCGTCACGTCCAGCGCCTCCCACACCCAACGCAGCGCGACGACGTCACCCGGCGCAGCCTGCGCGCGATCCGCCGTCATCGACCACAGGCCCAACGCACCGCAGCACTGCACGCTTGCGTCCTCCGGCACGCCGAGTTCGACCACGTCCGGTGCGCGCTCGGGCGACAGGACACGTAGCGTTCCCAGCACGAATTCCGGCCCCACCGGATTGCCATCCGCGCCCAACACCGACGCCGGTTCCAGCGTATCCCGGTCGAAGAGCGAGAGCGCCAGCGTGTAATCGCCGGGTGGCATGCCGGGCAGCACGTCCACGTGATAATCCATCCGCGCGTAGCCCTCCGGCGGCCATTCACCGAGGGGCGGCGGCGTGCGCGCCCAACGCGCCGCGCGCAAATCTACCGGCGGCCAGCGCGTTCCATCCACGCCGATGAAGACCAGGCCCGCGTGCCAGTCCCGGCCCTCCGGGTGCAGCGCGCGCCAGTATAGCGCGATCTCCGCCGCAGCATCGGCGGCGAACGCCTCCGGAATCTCGTAGCCCAGCAGCAGCGCCCGCCCGTCAAAGTTGACCTGCACGGATGTCTCGACCCCGGTCAACACCCCATCCGCTTGCAAACGTGTACTGCGCCACAAGACGAGGTTCTGATCCACAACCAGGACTTTGGCCACGACGAGCGCCAATCCGGCGACAATGAACACAACGGCGATTCCAGATGTGATTAGGGATTGGGGATTCGTGATTCGTGAATCATGATTCGTGATTCGTGATTCATGATTCATGATTCCTGCCAGCACAAGCCCCACGAGGAGCACGAGACTCAGCGCAGAAATCCCATCCGCGACCAGGCGCAGTGGCGTCTCGCCGAACCACACTTCGACGCGCTGCGCTCCGGCGGGCACGGGGAACGTCAGCAGCCCGGTCTCCGCTTCCGGCATCACTTCGACCCGCACGCCATCCACCGTCGCCTGCCAGCCGGGGTAGTAGAACGCGAGGTAGCGCGCCTGGAACGCCTCAGGCGTCGTCAGGTCGATGACGGCCCGCAGCGCACCGTATGCTGCGTGGGTGACGGTGGCACCGGACGGCAATGTATCTATGTCCAGGCGAACAATGGCACTGCCCGCAGCATAAGCCGCATCCATGGCAGTGGATTCGGGAAAGCGCTCGACCCAGATGGGCAGATATTCGCCCTTCGCCGTCATGCCGAGCGTGTCGGTCATCCGTTCCCAAGCAATCATCGCTGCCGGAGAGGTGTCTGCGGGCGCGGCACAGGATGCGGGGAAGAACCAGCCCAGGTTCGCCGCGATCAGCACGACTATCAGGCCGAGAGTCACGAGCGTATGGACAGTTTTCCCAACGGATCGAACGGATTTAGCGGATGAATTTTCCGTTGAATCCGCTAAATTCGTTGAGGCGGAAGACAGACTCGCCCCCGCGAGGAGGGCCAGGCAGAACGCGGCGGGTCCGAGGTAGCGCCAGGGGAACTGGATGTACGGCAGCAGCGGCAAGTGATCCCACAGCCAAACCGAGGGAGAGAGCACGAGAAACGTGTAGCCCAGCGTCAGCATCCACAACAAAATGACGATCGCCCGCGACGCGCGCGACAGGCGGGGCCAACGCAGCAAGGGTAGCAGCGCGACCAGCACCGGGACCAAGCCAAGCGCTTTTTGCGGCCAATCGTTGATCAAGTAAGGATCGGCCACACGCGGCAAAGCCAGGACGTGATCCAGGGAAAGAAAGTTGTAGTGGTAGTCGAAGACCCACGTGCCCAACAGGCGATCCGCCTGGACCCACCCGCGCTCCAACAGCGGTGGCAGCCAGAAAAACGCCGATAGCCCCATCCCCAACGCCCCGAGCAACGTCCCACGCCAAATCACGCGGCAACTGCCGCGCCAATCGTGAGCCAGATAGCCCATCAGCAAAACCCACAGGACCAGCAAAGGCGCAAAGAGAAAGCCGAAGAGATGGTGGCTGAGGATCAACGCCGCCAGCCCGAATGTACCGGCGACCAAGAAGCCCGCCTCGCGCCGCACGGCCCACCGTTGCACCGACCACAAGATCAACGGCGGAAACGCCCAGGCCACGGATTCCGACAGACTGCCCCGGTTGAACACGTCGTAGGCCAGGAACGGCGCGTAGACGTAGCCCACCGCCGCGACCATCCCCCCGTGCGTGCCGAAAAGGTCGCGCGCCAGGAAGAACATAAACAGCCCACCGGCGCTCATCCCCAAGGCGAAGAGCGCGTTCATGGCCACAGGCCACGCCAGTCCCAGGCGATGCAAGAAGGCCATGCCCATCGCCGTCCCTGGTGCGGCGAAGATGTACAACGGAAAGCCGAAGCCGTAGGCCATATCCGGCGCCCAGCGGGCGAAGAGCACGCCCTGCGACCACAAGTGGTCGATCTGCACCGCGCGCCAGAGGTGAAAGACGTTATCGTACCCGCACGTGAGGTCGGCGCGCAGCAGGGGGTGCAGCGCCGGCACGAAGAACAGCAGCAGCGCCGGCAGCAACAGCCCCGCGCTCCATCTGTCGGGCGCACGTTTCATACGTCGAATCTCACCTGCGGTTGAACAGCCGGTCGAGGATATAGTCCACGGCCAAAAAGAGCAGCACTGCCAGCAGCAGAAAGCCCCACCAGGGCACGCGCACGAACACCACAATCCGCAGTTTTTGCCAGATCAGCCAGAGCGTAATTACCAACGCGATAGCGGTCAGCGCGCTCCCCACACGTCTACGCATACATGCCTCCAGAATAGTCGAAAGTTCAAAGTTGAAGGTTTCAGGTTGAAAGTTAGTGGTTACGTGTATCATGCCACAGCACAAAGACGTCTTGCTCATCCGGGGTAAGCAGGCGGGTGCCATCGGGCAGGTAGAGGCCCACGCGCAGCGCGTACTCGCCGGAGGGAAGCGTCGCGGGAATGGCGATCTCCCGCGTTTCGACGACGACTTCCCCCACAGCCCAGCCGGTCGTCGGGCGCGTCCAGTCGACCGGTTCGCCGTCGCTTTGTACCACGACGTGCCCATCCTCCCCCACGAAATGGAGGAAGACGCGGTATGACGCCTCCATCTCCTCTACGGCTTGCCACGCCAGGCGCACAGCCAGCGTTTCTCCAGGAACGGGTACCGCCGGATCGAGTGTGTAGCCAAGCAAGCGCACAGCATCGCCGAAAACGGTAGCGGTGCGCACGAGGCCCGCAGGCGCACGCCAGACCCGCTCAGGCGCCTGGATGTCGAGAGCAACTTCGGCCAGCACGCCATCGCAACCGGACAGGCAAACGATGAGGCGATATTCGCCACTCTCCACACCACCGGGCAGGCGGACGATGGGCCGCCCCACCCAGCGTTCACCGGCAGACCAGCGCTCGGTGGGCCACCACGCCGCCGACAGCGGCAAGTGCCAGGTTCGCGCGACGACGCCGGTAGAGTCCAGCAGCATCAATTCCGCCTCAATGGCAGCTGAGGGCGCTTCGGTCGCTTCCCACACCCAGCGCAGGCCCACGACCTCGCCCGGCGCTGCGCTGGTCCGGTCCGCCGATAGCGTCCACAGTCCCAGCGCGTCACAGCGCTGCAAAACAGCTTCTACGGGAACGTCGAGTGCCTGTAGATTCGGTCGCGTCGCCGGCAGCGTTATTGTCAATGTGCCCAACGTCAACTCCGGACCGGCTGGGTTTCCGTTGGCGTCCAAAATGGAGGCCGGAGCCAGCGTTTGCCTGTCGAACAGACTCACGACGATGCTGTACGTTCCCGGCGGCGTTCCGGGAAGCGCCTCCACAATGTGCGGATCATAAGCGTACTGGCCTGGCAGCCACATCGTCGTGGGCGGCGTCGGCTCGTAACCGCGCGGGCGCAGCGCACCGGCGGGACTCCAGCGTTGCCCATCCGCGCCGATCAGCAGGACTACGGCGTGATATTCTTCAGTTGGGATATCGCGGGCCTGCCACAGTAGATCGATTTGTACTTCCCCGTCGGCGGGCATCGCGGCGGCGGCGATGTCGTAGCCCAGGAGCGTCAAACCACCGGAAAACGGTTGCGGCAAAGACGTCACCGTCTGCGATGCTGCAACTTCAGGCAGTTCACCCGCTGCAAGACGGGAGTAGCGCAAAGGGGTTGGGATGTTGTCAACGACGAGCAGTTTGAGTACGAGCAACAGCATGGCCAGCACGGCCAACGCCCACGGGAAACGACCCGCGGCAACCGCAACTTCTTCACGCCCAAGCCGGTCGCTCGCCGGGGACTCGGATCGCCACGTCGCCAGCCCGAACAGGAGCAAGCCTACCGCCGAGACGATACCCGCGGTCGCCCATGCAGGCGTCATACCAAAATAAACCTCAATCTCGTGTTGGCCCGCAGGCACGACAAAGGTCAACAGCCCGGTCTGCGCTTCGGGCGCGCTTGCAACCAGCGCCCCATCGATCTCCACCTGCCAACCGGGGAAGTAGAAGCCCAACCAACGCGCCCGGAACGCCACCGGAGTTTCCAGGATAAGCGTCGCCCGCAATGGACGATAATCCGCAGCCAACACGCGCGCGCCCTCCGGCAGCACGCTCGCATCCAAACGTTCCGGCTCCGCACCGCGCGCGAAGGTACCGGCGAGCGTCGTATCCGCCGGACGCTCTTCCACCCAAATAGGGAAATAGCTGCCCTCAGGATCGACGCCCATCCAGCCACGCTGTTCGTAGGCGTAAAGATCGGCCATGGTGGGATAGGGCGCCATCGCGCAAAAGCCTTTGGGCGGGTAGGTGTTGGGCCAGGAGACGAGGGCGAGCAAGATGAGGGTGAGGTAGAAAGGTAGACGGTAGACGGGGCGCGAATCTTCGCGCGACGGTAGACAGGGGGAGAGAGGGAGAGCGTGAGTTGTGGATAGACGCGGGGTGAAGGCGGCGGCGACGAGGAGGGAGACGGGGAGCAGGGCACGGCCCACCAATCGCCAGGGGAACTGGACGAAGGCCAGGAGCGGGAAGGCCTCCCACACCCACACGGAGCCGGGAGTGCTCATCCACAAATAAGCAAGCGCGATCAATGCAAAAAAGACCAGGGATGCACGGATTTCGTTGGTGCGCGTATCTGCACGGTCCTCCGAATCCTCACCAGCAACGGCGTCCGTGTGAGGACGCGCGCGTCGCCAGCCGATGACGAGGCCAACAAGCGCCAACACGGTCTGGACGACACCGAGCGGCACGCGCATCGGCTGGTTGAGGAAGTCGGGATCGTAGGGCGTGGGCAGGGAAAAGAGCATCTCGCGCCAGGAAGCGAAGTTGTAGTGGAAGTCGTTATTGCGCGTGGTGCGCGAGAGGTGCAACTGCACCGTCGATTGCTCCGTCAGCGCGGGGAACCAGAACCATGCGGTGAGCAGCACCGCCAGGAGCACTGCCACGAATGCCCAGGGCCACGTTTTGCGCGCGCGATAGACCCACGCCAGCACAACCACGTAGCCGCCGAGCAACGGCGCGAAGAGCAGCGAGGAGATGTTATGGCTCAGGAACAGCGTCGCCAACAACAGCACCGCGGCAATAAAAGGGCCGCGTCCATCGCCGACGATGACCCGGCGAAAGGTCACCAGCAGCCAGGGAAGCAGCGCCAGGGCCACGGATTCGGGCATATTGCCACGCCGCAGCGCATCCAACAGCAGATACGGCCCCAGGCCATAAGCCAACGCCGCGATCCAGCCGGCACGTTCGCCGAAGAGGTCACGCGCCCACACGTAAGCGCCCCAGGCCGCCGCAACGAAGCTGGCAGCGTAGAGCAACCCGAGCACGAGCGGCAACGCAAGGCCGGTCTGGTAGAGCAACGCGCCCGCGAGGTACGGCAGCGGCTCACGGTAGTTGAAGAAGGGATAGCCATAGCCCAGCGCCAGGTTAGGCACCCAACGGGAGAAAATCCACCCCTGCTGCCACGCCGCATCAATGGCAGTGATGCGGTAGTAGTGCAGGTCGTTATCGTGGGTGCAGGGCAGCGCGGTTCCATTCAACAACGGCAGCAAGGCCGGGAGCAAGAAGAACAGCACCACCAGCAAACGCCACGGAGGAACCAGAATTCGCGTTTTCATCAGGGAAATTGTACCATAAATTGAGAGGCTGCACATTGAAAACGCGGCGAGACTCCATCTTCTCACCGCGCCGGGAAGCTGCTCCAATTCACGTGCCGTTTCTCAGGGATTCTTGCGCGACTCCCGGTAGACGTACCACACGCGTTGAAACACTGTTATCCAGGTGAAGACGGCCATGATGATCAACGTCGGGCGTACCCATCCGATGATGAGGCCCACACCAAACACCACCACACGTTCCAGGCGCGTCAGAATGCCGACCTTGCAATCGTAACCGACGCCTTCGGCGCGCGCGCGTGTGTAGCTGACCATCACGCTCCCCAGGAGAACGAGGAAGACGAGGTACATTTCGAGCGCCGCGCCTTGTCGCAGCAGCCAGGCCAGCAGGCCAAAGAGCAGCGCGCTCTCAGAAAGGCGATCGAGCGTCGAATCCAGAAACGCACCAAACCGGCTTTTCGCGCCGGAGACCCGCGCCAGCGCGCCATCCAACGAATCTACCGACGACGCGAGCAGGAGGAACACCCCCCCCAACACCAAACGCCCGGTAGCGAGGATCGCACCCGCGCCAACGTTAAGAAAGAATCCCAAAAGCGTCACCGTATTGGGATGCAGCCCCAGCTTTCCCAAAACCCGAGCAATCGGATGCGTGATGACCATTGCCTGCGTGCGTAAAAAATCTGTCAACGAATCGTATCGTTTGACCTTCAAGCGTTCCATCTATTTCTCCCTGTCTGACAAAGAGATTCCCAACAGCGCTTCCAGAGTACATACCAACTCTTGAAGCGCCGCTGCTTGAAATCGATAGCGCACCTCGCGCCCTACCCGCTCCGCCGTCAC
>Ga0129302_1001438_pt1 | contig 17688 bp, 16 predicted proteins | sample BlaSprsedimmetaG_FD_94476 | JGI IMG/M metagenome (GOLD analysis project Ga0129302, IMG submission 94476) | Hot spring sediment bacterial and archeal communities from California, USA to study Microbial Dark Matter (Phase II) - Blank Spring... | ecosystem: Environmental > Aquatic > Thermal springs...
ACCACGATCGACGGCCTGCGCTCGAAGTTTTTCTTTCCGGCTCTGGGCCGTTCCCTCCTCCGCGGGCTGGGTTACGGGGGATTCCTCCTCGGCCTCTATGCGGTTATTGCCCTGGCGCTGGTCGCATTCGGGAACGCCTCTCTCTCCCTGGGGGAGACCCGGCTGACGCACTGGTCGGTACGGCTTCCTTCCCTCCATATCCTCGCCAGGACCCTGCTCGGGGGACTCTATATCGCCGCGACGTACTGCCTCTTTTTCCAGTCCTGGCTGCGCGGCCGCATCCGGAACACCGTCTGGTATGTCCTCATCCTACTGGCGTACTGGGGCCTCATCTCCCTGCCGCTTCCCTCGGTCATGCCTTTTCCCGCATCCGCGGTTCAAAACGGCCTCGTCGGACTGGCGGTTTTCCTCTTTTTCGCGCGGCAGGATTTCATGGCCGTCGGCGCGGCCCTGCTGGCCATGCCGCTTTATTACTACGCCGCGGCGGCCCTGTTTATGGGGGGCGGTTTTACCCTGCACGGCCTGTTGATCCTCCTGATCATCCTCACCCTGGCCGGAATCGCCCTCGTCTCCCTGCGCAGCCGGATGCCCGTGGAACAGATCACCGAATACGTGCCGGAATATATTCGCCGGGGTTATGAACGCGAACGAATACAGCGCGAACTGGAAATCGCGCGCAACGTGCAGATCGGTTTTCTGCCGCGTTCCAATCCTGAAATTCCGGGCATGGAGATCGCGTCTTTCTGCATCCCGGCCATGGAGGTCGGCGGCGATTATTTCGATTTCGTGCGGCTGGGACCGCGCAGGCTGGGCATCGCCGTGGGCGATGTCTCGGGCAAGGGCATCCCGGCGGCATTTTACATGACGCTGACCAAAGGCCTCCTGAAGGGACAGGCACAATCCCTCCTGTCTCCGCGCGAGGTGCTCATCAATCTGAATACGCTCTTCTATGAAAACGCCGAACGGGGCGTGTTCATCAGCATGATTTATGCGATCGTTGATCTGGATGCGCGCAGGCTCGTCATGGCCCGCGCGGGTCACAATCCGATGCTTATACGACGATCCGGCTCGGACGTGACCGATGAAATCTGTCCGGCCGGCATCGCGCTCGGATTCGAACAGGGGGAGGTGTTCGCCAGGACCATCCGCGAGGAGATTGTCGACATCCGTCCCGGCGATGTATTTCTCTTCTATACGGACGGGTTGAATGAGGCGCAGAACCGGTTCCATCGGGAATACGGCGAGGAACGTCTCAAACGCATCCTGCTGGATTCCGGCGACAACTCCGCGGAAGGAATACTTAAACAAGTCGGCCTCGAAATCGAACTGTTCATCGGCGACGCCGAGCAGCACGACGACATGACGGCGGTCGTGGTCAGAATCCTCGAAGCCTGATCACGGGAAAGAAAATTGAAAAAGAAGACGACATTTTTCATTTCCGTGCTGATCCTGGGGGTGGTGGCCCTGAGCGACTTCCACCGCATCCGGACGGGAATCATCGCCTTTCCGCCCCTGCTGCGGGAGGTGCTGCTGACCGCCGTCCTCCTGTTGCAGGTAATCCGCGTGAGCTGGCGCCGCCCCGTCGTCCGGTCGGATCTCATCGCGCAGCTTCAGGGGCTGGGCATCTCCATGCTCCTGTTATGGGTGCTCAATTATGTGCTCAGCGGACAGATCGAATTCGAACCCGACTCATTCGGAACCCTCACCCTGAACGACCTGATCATCTGGACGGCGTTCGGCATGCTGCTCATCCTGTTCCTGATCCGGATCCTTCAGCATCTCTCGGCATTGATATTCATCCAGCAGGGGCGGCATACCGAACGCAACCTCCGCCTTTTCTTCATCAGCGTGTTTCTGGCCATGGGCTATAATCTCTTCAAAAGTGACCCCTGGGAGATCGATGTCTTCGAAGGCACCTTCCACTTCGGCCGGTCGCCCTGGGAAAACGGGATGTTCGGCGTCGTCTTCTTATTTTCCTTCATCCTCGGATTCCGGAACAAGTGGATCCATTATCTCAAGAAACATCAGAAATGGCGCGTCCTTTTCTTCGGGGGCCTGGTTTTTGTGTTCTCCCAGACCTATGTTCACCTCATTCCGGAAACCATACAACCCTACAGCAACCTGCTCCGCGTCTTTTCATCGTGTGTGTTCCTGTTGTGGACGGCATACGGCGGCATGGCCCTCGCGGGCATCCTCTTCCATTTGCCGGCGGCGGGATTGATCGACCGGCGTGCCCGGGAGATCGGGACCCTGCAAGGCCTCAGCACGACCATCAGTTCGATCTTCCGGACGGATGAACTGATCGAAAAAACCGTCTCCATGGCCTGTCAGATCGTCGGCGCCGATTCCGCCTGGATCGAATTGAGAGAGGACGATGTATATCGCATCGCCGGCACCCGGGGTATCCGGACACACGAGCTCACCGGCATGCCGCCTCCCGGGCTTTCCCCTCTCAGGGAAAGCGTGACAGATCAACAGGAGACCGTGCTGATCAATCACCTCGGGAGGGACAAGCGCACCGCCCATCTGAGAAAATGGCGTTCCCGCGCCGGATCGCTGCTGGCCGCACCCCTGATTTTTAAGGAGAAGGTGTTCGGCGTCCTGTACGCCTTCTGCGACCGGAACTTCTGTTTCGTGGAAGACGGAAAGGGCATGTTCCGGGCGTTCGCAAACCAGGTCGCCATCGCCCTCGAGAACGCCAACCTGGTCGCTTTCTCCATCGAACAGGAGCGGTACCGCGAAGAACTTCGCCTGGCCCATGAGGCCCAGATGCGTCTGTTGCCGCGATCCATGCCGCATATTCCCGGTGCCGAACTCGAAGGCCTCTGCGTCACAGCCAATGATATCGGCGGAGATTTTTACGATTTCATCCCCGTCGGTCCGGAACGGATCGATCTGCTGGTGGGAGACGTGTCAGGAAAGGGGGCTTCCGCGGCCTTTTACATGGCCGAAATCAAGGGGGTCGTCCAGACCCTCGCCCACCTTTTCAGCACCCCCGGCGAGATTTTAAAAGAAATAAACACCTTTGTCAGGCGCCATTTCGAGCCGGATATGTTTGTGACTATGATCTATGCCGTTTACTGTCCCGGAAAGCGGCGGCTCCGGTTCGCACGCGCCGGCCACACACCCGTGATCCATCTCGGGGAACGAGGCGTCGAATCCCTCGAACCCAGGGGACTCGGACTCGGCCTTGCCGAAGGCGACGCCTTTTCACGGGGGCTGGAGGAAGTTGAAATCGGTCTGCGCGTCCGGGAGAAGCTGGTTTTCTTCACGGACGGACTGATCGAGGTGCGGAATCCCGAAGGGGAAGAATTTGGAGAAAACCGGTTGTACGCGGCGATGAACGAGGTAAACGGATTCACCGCCGCCGAGACCGTGGCGTCGCTGCACGGCTGCGTGGATCGTTTCAGGAGACATCACCCGGTGCATGACGACATGACCCTCGTCATTCTGAACGTGACGGCATGAAATATCAGGAAGGAAAAAGGAGAGCGGTTTATGAGCGGATTTGAGGTCTCGCGCAAGGATATGGACCGGGTTTCCGTGGTCTCCCTAAAGGGTTACCTGGATGCGCATACGGCGTCTGATTTCGAAGACGTCCTGCAGAAACTGGTCGATGAAGACCGGGTGCGAATCGTGGTCAATCTGCGCGATCTGCATTACATCTCGAGCGCCGGCCTGGGCGTTTTCATGGGCTTTATCGAGAATGTGAGGCAAAGAGAAGGCGACATCAAACTGGCCGAAATGTCGGAGAAAGTTTATCGGGTATTCGACCTGCTCGGATTTCCTGTACTCTATGAAATCTTCGATTCCGAGGCAGAAGCCATTCAGAAATACCAGCCATGAAGACGCAGCCCGGAGACAGGGAAACCCCATGACAAGAAAGACAACAAGCTACCGCCTGAAACTGCCGAGCCGGACAGATAATCTCGAAACGGTCCGGAAATTCGTGGCCGATCTGGCCCGCAAGGCGGGATTCGGCAAAGAAGACATCCACAAAATTGAACTGGCCGTGGATGAGGCGTGCACGAATGTGATCGAACATGCCTATGAAAATGCCGAAGATCAGGATATCGATATCGTCGTCAAGCTCGGACCTCAAAAACTGACCGTCATTGTCACGGACCGGGGAAAAACGTTCTCCCCCGGCGACATCGAAACACCGGACATGGAACAGTACATCGCCGAGCTTCGGGTCGGAGGACTGGGTATCTATCTCATGAGAACCCTGATGGACAAGGTACAATATCGCTCCCTCCCCGACGGGAAAAATCAGGTCAAAATGGAGAAATACCTGGAGAAACGATCTTGAAATCCGATACCGGAAAGAAGAGATTTTTACGCGATACGCCGCTCGACAAACGCCTGCTTGAGCTGACCGCGCTCTTCGAAGTCAGCCGGTCTCTGACATCCACACTCAACCTGCATGCCATCCTTGAAAACGTGCTGCGCATCGCCATGGGACACATGCTCATCAGCCGCGGCATGATACTCCTTCAAAAGGGAAGCGAAGAAACCTATGTCGTCGAGGCGCTGAAGGGAATTCCCCGTAACCTGCTGGGCACTTCGCTGCGTATCGATAATCCGCCGGACCATTCGATCTCGATCGACCGCGCCGGAGATAGAGATTGGGCCGTATTTTTCAGGAAAATGCAGATCACGCTGGTGACGCCGCTGATTTCATCGCGGGGGATGACCGGCATGCTGGCCTTCGGCCTGAAAATCAACAACGACGTCTACGGAGAGGAAGAGATTGAATTTTTAGACTCCCTTTCGAATATCGCCGCGTCGGCTGTCGCCAACGGCCTGATGGTCCAGGAAATCCAGTTTGTCAACCGCCGGCTCGATCGGAAAGTCCAGCAGCTCAATACGATTTTTGATATCGGCAGCGAACTCAACACCACCCTCGATCGGCACAAGATCGCCAGCCTGGTCAGCTTCGCCGTGATGGGGGAGCTCCTCGTCAATAAATGTGCGATTTTTCTGAAACACGAAACCGGATTCTCCAGGCTGATCGCCAAAGGCGTGGATCTGCCCGATTCCGGGGGGGGCGATCTCGGCGAACTCAGCGAACCCATCTTACTCGAAGACACAGACCAGTTCGACGAATATGAGAAAAAAGGACTCGCCGTGATCGTGCCGATGCGGATGCAGCAGAAAACCAGGGGCATGATGCTGGTGGGCGGCAAGATCTCCGGGGGGCGCTTCGATGAATCGGAACTCGAATTTCTCATGACCCTCGGCAATCAGGCCATGACCGCACTCGAAAATGCGCGTCTTTTCAGGGAAGCGCTCGAAAAACAGCGTATGGAAGAGGAGCTGAATCTCGCCCGTTCGATCCAGAAGGGGATGCTCCCGGACTCCCTGCCTCAGCCCGGCGGTTATGAAATCGCCGGGACGAACATTCCGAGCCGCCAGGTCGGCGGGGATTATTATGACGTGATTCCCGTGGATACGCACCGCTATGGCATCGCCATCGGAGACGTCGCCGGAAAAGGCGCGGGCGCCGCCCTCCTCATGGCGAACCTGCAGGCCTCACTGCAGGCGCTCGTATCGGGAGGAACCGGCATCGCGGAAATGATGTCCCGGATCAACCGGCAGGTCTATCGCAACACGTCTCCGGACAAATTCATCACATTCTTTTACGGAGAAATCGATGTCTCGCGCCATATCCTGACCTTTTGCAATGCCGGCCACAATTATCCGCTGCACATCTCCCGGGACGGCAAGGTTGAGGACTTGTTCGAGGGGGGGCTGATACTCGGCATGATGCCGGAGGCGGATTACCGGACCGCGACGGTGCCGATACTGCCCGGCGACCGCATCCTGCTCTTCACGGACGGCATCACCGAGGCCATGAACGACGCGGAAGAAGAGTTCGGGGAAACGCGGCTCAAGGAATTCGCGGCCACGCACCGGAACGACACGGCCGTCCGGTTGATGGATGGGATCATCGACACGGTCAGGAACTTCAACGCGGCCGAATCCCAGGCGGACGACATCACGCTGCTCGTCATCCGGCGCAAAGAATAAAGCCGGATTGCGTATCCTATCCCCGGCCCGGTCTGTTCCCGGTCCCGGGGTTGTTCCACGCGACACAGAATCTTTTAACCGGCTTTCTGCGACCTGTTTGTGACTGAATCTTGAATTTTTAAATTTTGAATATTAATTTATTCCGCCGTCTACCGATGATGCCCGGCATCCGTGCAGTCGACGACACCGTTCGGCAGGAGGAGGTACTCCCCGTTGGCGGATGGACACTGCGGCAGCCTGCCTTCGGGAAAATACGGGGCCAGCTCTTCGAACGATTCGGCATACCGGGTCGTCTGGTCCGGATCCATATACCGGTCCATATAAAAAAAAGACTGGGCCGTCTCGAGGTTGAACTGATTCTGTTTGCACGTAGCCGCTTCCGTCGCATCGGACAAACTCTTGTACCTGGCGATGGCCGCCGATGCGAGGATGCCGGTGATCACAATCACGACGATCAGTTCGACAAGCGAAAATCCGGGCTCTTGTTTCAATTTCATGAATCATACCGCCGGGTAATGTTTTCACTTTGAAACAGGCGGACATTCCTTTTCATTTCAACCTTCGCCGGATCGATCCATACCCATGCGTGATCCGCCCGTCCCGGAATCCATGAACCGGACAGGTCCGCTCTTTTTGCCCTACAAGCAAATCTCAGGCCATTACACCTGTTTCATCGGAGTTTCTGGACAGAAAATGCGGGGAGGAATCCTGTTTCGGAAGCTCAGGGTACGGTTGAATCGTTCCGCGGCTCCCTCCGTGAGGCCGTGAACAGTTCGCTCTGCTTTTCATCGACTTTCTTGAGATAGAGACGGAACAAATCCGGCGCCGAATCCATCATCTGCTGTCTCGCCTCGATATCGATCCGGCCTGAATCCAGCATCTGATCCCGGTAACAGTACAGCCCGAAACGCCTGAACCGGTCCGTATGCTCTTCGCCGGAAGCCTGTTCGAGTCGTTTTTGGATATCCTCGGTGCGTATGCCTCCCGGACGGCCTAGCAGGCTGATCGGCCAAAGACCGTCAAGCCATCCGTAAAAGAAAAGCAAGGCCCTGGATTCGGCCGGGGTATATTGCATGCGGACCCGGACATAGAGAGATTGAAGTTCGGGTAACCGCAGCCTGAACAGGTCGATGTGAAAGGGGTCGAGGACCAGCGCGCGCAGCAAGGCGTTCCGGGATTCGACAGGCCGGCCAAGCACCCGGAGTGTTTCGGCATAAACGGACCAGAGGTCGGCGCGGTCTGCATGGCCGCCGGTCAAGGTGTCGATCAGGGCTTTCCCGGCCTCCTGATACAGACCGCGAGCCGCCAGGAGAGACCCCGCATGCAGGGTTTGATCCGAATCCAGAAAGCCTTTTACATTTCCCAGATGCCGGAATGCGATCTCCGCTATTTCCCTGTCGGCAAATTGCGCTTCGGACGGAAGCCAGTGTCCATTTTCGACATTCTCGGCCACGGTATGCCACAAGGCCGCCAGGGCATCCCCCGGCTGACCGCCGGAAAACCCTGCATAAAAAAGTGTGACGATTTTCCGCCAGGTTTCGATATGGGCAAGGCAGGGGTCGATCCGCGCGGCCGTTTCGAGTTCCCGGCGGGCCCGGTCGAAATCGAGTTCACGGATGGCGGAAACCGTTTTTTCGATCACCTCATCGGCCGTTGAAAAAAAGGAGAGTTGGGCCGATTCACTATGCATGACATTTCCTCACGCTACTTATTCTCCGGAGGCTGAAAGAGGCCCGTTTCGTCCGCGCCGGCGAGTCCGGCCTGCAGCGTCCGCGGGTCCACAGGGGAAAGGCGTTCCGCCATCCCGGGGGTGATCAGCCGGTACCGCCTCAACCGGTCACACGCCTCCGCGATCCGGTCGAGGGTTTCATCCCGGACAAGCCAGTCCGGCGCCGGGAATCGCCTCAGATCGAGCGGCGCGGTGTAGCCGGTCAAGGTCTTTTCTCCGGCCTGGTTGAAGTATTGTTCGAAATAGGAGAGGACGAGCTCCCTCAGGGTACGGAATATCGGTTCCCGGAAGCGGAGCCCCGTGAAATTGGATTTGGCGACCGCGCCCCAGTGGCCGTCTGTCCGGTACAGGGCCAGCATATGGTCATCGTCCCGCCGGTTCGGCAGCATCTCGAGGATGCGGGGCGCATGGCCGATCCGCCACAAGAGCGCGGCGGCCAGCATTGCGCCGTCGAAGCAGTGGGCCTTCCGGTCGTGCAGCACGCGGAGGGGACAGCGATAGAAGGAATCGGACGAATAGGCCAGGCCGTCGAGAAACGTCTGGACGGCGAAAGGGGTTTCGGGGACGCAAAGATGCGCCTTCTCCCCGGCGTTGGCTCTCGTGTCGAGGACGGCCGCGAGGAATCCGGGCGGAAAAACAGCCCCCTGATCCGGTTTCATCGTCCTCCCCGGCTCTCTTCAAAATGATCTGTGCCGGGAGGTTCGGCGATGCGCCGCTGCGACTTGTATCGGTTCCTCATTTGGATGAACACCTCATCATAGAGGCCGGCCTTGAAATCCGGGAAACTCCAGGGATAGGGCTCGAATTTCCCGTTCTTGAAGCGGAGCGTCAGGTCGGCCCAGATGCCGCGGGAGAGATAGATCTTGTCTCCGTTGTATTTGGCCGAAGCGAGCACCACCTTGTCGTAATCCAGATATCCCGGATCGAGATTGACCCTGCGTCGCCCGGAGACGGACAGCCGCTCTTCGATCGCATTGGTTTCGACCTTGATGTCCGCGATCTCGCCGGGGCGGATCAGGGATCCCATGCCGATGAAAAACCGGACGATGGACCCGCCCATCTCCGGCGTATAATAATCCGTCCGGTCGAAGGGATAATCCACACTCTTGAAATCCGCGGGACCGTACCGTTCCTCGATCATCGCGACCGCCTCACGGCATCTATCGGAATCGCTGGACAGCACGCCGAAGAAAAGTTTTACGGGATCCGCCTCAACCGGCTTCAAGACCCGCCTCCGGAATGATCCTGCTCACCGTCTTCGCCCCTTCCTTCTTTTTCCCGGGAACCCAGAGCCCCTGTTCCCGTTCACGGGTCATGTTGAGCGCGAGTGAGGCCAGCGCCTGTTCGACCCGTTCGGGGTGGATGCCGAAAACCTCGTGAATGCGGCGATGATAATCCTGCCTGATGTGCATGTTCTTCTTCCCGTCGAAGGTGGTTTCGCGCATGAAGGTTTTGTGGACATAGACCAGTCTGCCCCGCTCGGTCCGGGACAGGACCAGGCCGTGCATGCCGTTCCAGGAAAAACTCGCGCGCCAGAGTGCCGCGAATTCATCGAGCGGCACGGCCTGGTCCCGGAAACGGTACCGCCATTTGAACTCCGTCTTCTGAAACGTATAGAGTTCATACACATCGTTTACCGGGTCGTACCGCAGTTCCACGCCGGAGAATCCCGCGTCGTAGAACCGCGGTTTCCCCCGCACGAGTTCCAGGGGCCGGTTGAGCAGGTATCCGGGATCCACGAGATATGGGATGCCGTCGAGCCGGACGATGAGTGCGCTGTGCGTGTTGGGTCCGTAGCGCATGTCCGCCATCACCGGATAATTATCGAATCCGTGATGGATCAGCAGGGTGTGGAGAAAAAACGTCAGGGCGAAACAGGTGCCGCCCAGGCGGTAACGGGCGTGGTCTTCCATGACCTCTTCGGGCAGACGCATTTTCAGGCCGGGATCCGCGTTCTGGCTGTGCTTGATGATCTTGCTCAGGTTTTCATAAGGGAACCCGGCATAGTGCCGCAGTATTTCCTGGAGCAGCTCCTTGCCGCGAGAGCGGGACGCGATGCGGAAAAAATCACGGAAGGCCTCCACGCCGTCCCCATGCGAAGCCGGCCTGAGAATGTATCCTGAATCAGTCATCGCAGTCGAAGGCTTTCATGGTTCAAACGGATCCGGACCGTTCGGGATGGAACACCTCTCGTACGGCGGACAACAGAGAAACCAGCGTATAGGGTTTCTGGAGGAACCGGTAGCCCCGTTTCACGATGACTTCCCACTGAGATTTTTGATCCGTATAACCGCTGCTCAGCAGAATCGGCATGTCGGGACACCGGGAGAGTACCTGCTCGATCAACTCGATGCCGCTCCGGTCCGGGAGCACCACGTCGCTGAACACGAGATCAATATGCTGCGTTTCATTTTCAAGCAGCCTGAGTGCGTCCTGCACGGAGGCGACGGCCACGGTCTCATACCCGTTCTCTCCGAGCGCCATCTCGGCGAAGAGGCGTACACCGTCCGCGTCTTCGACGATCAGAATCCGCTCCCGGTTCCCCTTCAGGTTCTCGATCGAGAGCTGCTGTTTCTTCTTTCGGGAGACTTCGGACCGGATCGCGGGAAGATAAATTTCAAATGTCGTTCCCTTTCCGGGTTCCGAATCGACCGTGATCCAGCCCTGATGCTGGGCGACGATACCGTATGCCACGGAGAGCCCCAGACCGGTCCCTTTGCCGGGCGCTTTGGTGGTGAAGAACGGTTCGAAGATATGCGCCATCGTTTCGGGCGTCATCCCCCTGCCCGAATCGGAAACGGACAGATGGACGAATCTTCCCGGCCGGGCTTCGGCCGTTTTCCGGTTCGCCGTTTCGTCCAGAGTCACATTTTCCGTTTTGATCCTGAGTTGGCCGCCGGACGGCATGGCGTCACGGGCGTTGAGCGCCAGATTCATGATGACCTGTTCCAGGGTTCCCGGATCGGCCTTCACGGCCCACAGGTCACTCTGGAAGGACGTGCTGATGCCGACATCCTCGCCGATGAGACGGTGCAGCATTTTCAACAGATCGCTGACGATCTTGTTTAACTCGACCGGAACCATCTTCGTCGGGTGCTTGCGGCTGAAGAAGAGTAGTTGCCGGGTCAGCTCGGCGGCCCGGCTTGCGGCGGTTTGCACCTCCTTGAGATCCCTGTATACTGGGCCATCGGGTTCGATACGCATAAGCGCCATGTCTGTGCATCCCTGAATGGCCGTGAGCAGGTTGTTGAAATCATGCGCCACGCCGCCGGTCAGCGTGCCGATGGCGTCCATTTTCTGGATTTGATGGAGTTGTTCCTGGATGGCATCTTTCTCGGCCTGGATGCGTTTATTCTCCGACACATCCCGGAACACCATGACCACGCCATAGAGGTTCCCGTGATCGTCGCGGATCGGCGAGACGCTGTCGGACACGGGAATCCGCCGGCCGGATCGGTGTACCAGGTAGGTCCGTCCGGGCAAATGCCAGGATCCGCCCGAATCCAGTATCTTCGAAAACGGGATGTTGACGGTTGAATCCGTTTCTTCATCCAGCAATTTGATGACCGCCTCAAAGGGCTTCTTCTCGATTTCCGAAAGCAGCCATCCGGTAATCTCTTCGGCTGACGAATTCATAAAAATAACCAAACCGGTCCGGTCAAGCGTGATCACCCCCTCGCCGATGCTTTTCAGGGTGCTTGAAAACCAGGCTTCGCTCTCCCTGAGCCGGAGATAGGCCTGATGTTTGTAAAGGGCCATCTCGATCACGCTCTGCAATTCCTTTTCTTCGAAAGGCTTGAGCACATACCCGAACGGCTCGGTCTTCTTGGCCGAATCCAGGGTCTGGCCGTCGGCATGAGCGGTCAGGAAGACGACCGGAAGCATTTCCTCATGAAACAACCGTTCCGCGACCTCGATGCCCGTCATCTCCCCCCGCAACACGATATCCATCAGCACGAGGTCCGGTCTTTCCTTCCGGACATGCGCGAGGACGTCCTCACCCCGCTGGACGATATCCATGACGGAATATCCGAGATTTTGAAGACTCATACGGATATCTTCCGCCACGATTTGTTCATCTTCCACGATCAACACACGGGCTCTCGGCTTCATGACGGAATTCCCTTCATTCTTCCAACGTGGATATCTGTCCGGACCGGCAAACATTTCAAAATTAAACAAATCCTGTCGGGATTGCAATACTGAAATTGGACCCGCCCTGTTCAAACTTATGTTCCTGGGGACATGCACATTTAGTCCTGTTGGATTAATAATCCCTAATTATAGATTCTTTCTTGACAATCCTTAATAAAATGCATATATTTTGCTGGGATTATCCCGCTGACGCGGCTTTTCTGCATTCGCACCTGATAGGGATTGGCCCGTGAATTGCATAATCGGGCAACGGAAAACGAAAACAACAGGATGATGAATCAAAAACAATATATCATCGCGGTCGGCGAACCGGAGGGCGGAAGCCTTCGCAGTTACGTGCTGTCCAAACGCAGGCTGATTGTCTTTCTGTTTGCGGGATTTATCTGTGTTTTGCTCGTCGCAGTCATCCTGGCCGAGGGAATGGCTCGGCTGGGGGCACGGGTAGAAACCCGGCGGCTGAACCAGGAAAACGAAAGTCTCAGGGAACACCTGACCGGCTGGGAGGTGAAACTCTCCGGAATTCAGTCTGACATTCGGGATCTGGACAAACGCAACAAACAGATCCGGGTCACGGCTTCCCTCTCCCTGCCCGAAATCGAATACGGTGTGGGAGGTTCCGAAACACCCCCGCGCGCCGGACTCAACGAATGGGCCGCAATCAACAAGGTGGAACGCAATTTCGCGAGGCTGGAAGCCGAAGTCGCGTGGATCCGGAAAAGTACTTCTGAGCTTGAAAACACCCTCGCTTCGAAGATTACTGAGATCGCGCATTATCCCTCAATCCGTCCGGTGGAAGGAGGATGGATCTCCTCCCTGTTCGGGAAACGGATCGATCCCTTCACCGGATTGGAGGAAAATCATCCCGCGCTGGACATTTCCATCCGCCCGGGAACCGAGGTGCGGGCGACCGGTGCGGGCGTCGTCAAAAAAGTCAACTCGCGGGTGATCAAGAACAAGGGATACGGCAAATACATCACGATCAATCACGGTTATGGGTATGAAACACTCTACGCACATCTGTCGGAAATCTTCGTGCGTGAGGGTCAGCGCGTCAAGCGGTGGGACCTCATCGGCCTGACGGGCAACACCGGCAAATCCACGGCGCCCCATATCCATTACGCCGTCTCGCATAACGGGTTTGCCAAAGATCCTCTCCATTTCTTCCTGGATTGAAGCCTTTTCCTCTCCGTCAAGGCACAACCGAAACGGATCACGATATACCCTCTTTTTTCAGGCATAGCATGCCGGACCGGTTCATGTCCGGGTCAGTGAAGGCCGAAGCAGCCGGCCGGCCGCTTTTCCGAAGGCCTCGAACGCCTCTTCTTCGTTTCTCTTCCGGATCATGATCACCTGTTTTCCCATGATTCCCCAGATCTTGGGATCGGTCGCCCTATAGAAGACGATGACGGGAACGCCCAGCACGCCCGCGAGGTGGCTCACCCCGGAATCGTTGCCGACCAGGAGTCTGGAGGATGCCAGCATCCCGGCCAGTTCGGACACATCTGCCGGCGAGTGGACCGGATACCCCGCAAATGCCCCGCGCTCCAACCGCTCGCATTCGACGGGTCCGAAAAGAAACGCTGGAGGGGATCCCGATTCGGTCCGGAGATAATCCGCCAGGCGCAGATAGAATCCGGGAGTGAAATGCTTCTTCGCGCCTCCGCTCCCCGGATGAATGAGGATCCGGTCCGTGTGCGGGACCGGATCCGGCCACTTCAGGGTGAAGGGCTCGGGGACGGAGACAGGGAAACAGCGCCGAATCCTCTCGACATAATCGTGTGCCAAGTGTTTGCGGACGGATGGAAAAGGCGGAACGGCCATCACGGGCCCGTCCGCCCCGTGTTCGAGCAGGCGGACGACGGATCCGGCGTCGTTGATCCACAACACGGCTACATGGGGAGGCGCGATCCCGGCCGGCAGCCGTTCTCCGGAGAAGAAACGGACTGCAGCGGCGGAATCGGCGTCGGTCCACGCGTCGATCAGTCCCAGCCGGACCGCCAGCCGCATATATTCGGGACGGCCGAAGCCGACGAACCGGTGCGAGGGATGGGCGGCCCGCAATCCGGACAGCGCCGGCCAGGTCAGGACAAAATCGCCCAGCGCGCCGGTGTGGCAGATCAGAAATGTCTTCATCGTCTCCCCGCGATATCGGGATGATTGCGCCGGATACCCGGGTTTGGCTGCCGGAAAAACCCGGACGTGCCGGAATCACGGCCTGTCATGCTAAAAAAAAAGGTCGCGCGGATCCCCAAATTTCTGGCAACCTCGGCAGCATTACCCCGGGTTTCAACAAGCTGTATTGCTTCCGGCTTGAATTCTTTGGTATACTTACGTCTTGTCTGTTTCTCCGGCATGTGAACACCTCCTGGGTTCTGTTACAAAATACAAAAGCCTTAACTGTGTGTCCACCAAAATATAGCAAGTCCAACCGGTGTTAAGATAAAAAATATGTCGGGTAACCGATTTTCAAAGAACAGAGTCCCCGATTTGGTAAAGTCCACGATGTCCTGGCACTCAATAACTATTCTTTAATGCACTTGAATCCAAGAAAATAAATTACTATATTTTTTGTGTTCCAACAGGCAGACAGAATAACTTCAGACTAAATAAACTGCTATGAATAAGAAAACTATTCGCATTTTTATTGCAGATGATAACGCCCTGCTCCTTGAAGGCCTTGTAACCATGTTGGGAGATCAAGCAGACTTTCTCGTTGTGGGAACGGCGCCAAATGGCGACAAAGCCGTGGAACTGATAAAAGACTCTCTGCCGGAAGTCGCACTCATTGACATCGGCATGCCTGACAAGGACGGGCTCGAGGTAACGCAGATCCTTCACCAGGATTTCCCGCAAGTTAAAGTGATTATTCTCGGCCTGATTGACCTGACGGATGAAATTATGGCCTGTATCGAAGCCGGCGCAACCGGCTATATTTTGAAAGAATCCACATTTGAACATTTAGTTGAGATCATTCGCTCAGTCCACAGAAATGAAGCCTTCTGCTCACCTCGTATGGCAGCTTCACTGTTCTCACGCATTGCTGAGTTGACGAGCGAGGTTAAAATGCAAATACCGGTTGATTCTACCAAACTGACCTCGCGTGAGTTGGATGTGATCAAACTGATCGCCGAGGGCCTGCCCAACAAAGAAATTGCCAAACGGCTTTTTATCGAAACGCAGACCGTGAAAAACCATATCCATAATATTTTAGACAAACTACAACTGCACAACCGTTTTGAAACCGTACAATACGCCCGCGATAGAAACCTGCTGGAAAAAAAGTAATTTATCCCCCGATTTTTACCTGCTAAAGTACCAGTACTTTTTTTTCAACAATATTATTCGGTCTATTCATCAACTGGTCCTCCCCTATAGATCAATTTTGAACCCTCCGGTCTATTGACTCTCTGCGCTCATTTGCTGACATTGTGTTTGTTAGTTAAATGAGATAATGCCATGCCCCAAATTAATGTGATGTTTTCAAGCCGGCCGAAATTGTTGTCAGAGGTTATACGAAATCTGATTGAACGCCAGCCTGACATGAAAGTGACGGGAGAAGTGGTTGATCCCATCGAACTCATATTTGCGCTCCGCACAACGCCTGCGGATGTGGTCATCATCACACCGCATAAAGCAAACGGGGACCCCAGAATCTGCAGCCAGCTGTTAAAAGAACACCCGCAGTTGACAATTTTGATGCTGACAGAAGAAAGTAAAGCTGTCTATATTTTCCAATCGGGTTTGCACAGGAAACGCATTGAAAGACCCACTCAGGAGGCGATTATTAGCGCCATTCGGAAATCGATGTTATGACACATCCACAATTTGAAATATCTGAAAAGTAATAAGGAAAATTTGATCCATGAAAAATTTATTAAATAAAGATACCCGGTGCCTGATCATCCAGTCAGCGTTTTCCGAGTTCAGCTTCTGGAACTACGTGGATGTCTGTAAAATGGTCGGCGCCAAATATCCGTCCGCGCCTCTGGGCCTTTTGACCGTGGCCGCACTGCTGCCGCAGCAATGGTTGTTCAAACTGGCGGATGAAAACATTGAACCGGTTCTCGATGAACACTTCGAATGGGCGGATATCGTTTGTATCGGCGGCATGCTGCCGCAGCAATTCAATATGCTATCCCTGATAGATCGAGCCCATCAGTTTGATTTACCGGTTGTAGTGGGCGGTCCGGATCCGACCTCCCAGCCCGAATTATATCAATCTGCCGATTATCTTGTGCTCGGAGAGGGGGAAGTGACCATTCCCCTTTTCATCGCGGACCTGGCAAGAGGCTGCAATCGGGGTCAATATCAATCGGATGATAAAGCCGACATGATCCAGGCCGTTGTTCCCCGCTTTGATTTAATCCGGTTTCAGGATTATTTGCAAATCGGCATTCAATATTCCAGGGGCTGCCCCTTTCAGTGTGAATTCTGCAATATCGTGGAATTGTTCGGCAGAACGCCGCGAACCAAGACGCAGGCGCAGATGCTTCGGGAACTCCAAACGCTTTATGATTTGGGTCATCGGGGGCACATCGATATTGTGGATGACAATTTTATCGGCAACAAGAAAGAGGTCAAAAAAGTGCTGACCGCCGTCAGAGAATGGTCCAGGAAAAACAAATATCCGTTTTATTTTTCAACTGAATGTTCGATCAATCTCGCAGACGATGACGATTTGATGCAGAAAATGAAGGATGTGGATTTTCGGTATGTCTTTATCGGGATTGAAACACCTGAAGAAACCGCTTTACTCATGGCGAATAAAACGAATAATGTTAATAAACCGCTTGATGCAGCCATTCAAAAGATCTATACATTCGGGATGATTGTCAATGCCGGCTTTATCATCGGTTTTGATCATGAGAGCGACCGGATCGCTGAAAATATGATTCACTGTATCCGGGATTCAGGCGTTGCCATGGCCATGCTCGGCATGTTATACGCGTTGCCGGATACGCAACTTTCAAGACGTCTGACAAAAGAGGGCAGACTCTTCGAAGACAGCTCAACACTCAGGGATGATCGGGAAATGATCGATCAGACATCCAGCGGTTTAAACTTCATTACATACAGACCGCGGCTGAACATATTAAAAGACTATCTGCAAATCGAACAGATCATTTATGATCCGGTTAATTATTTCAAACGCGTCACGGCGACTGCGATTCAACTGAAATGTAATCCAAAATACAAACCGGGTCTGATTAAATGGTTGAAAACCGGATTGGCTTTTATCAAACTGAGCCGTCGCCTTGGAGAGAACCGTTCCACGGCCTGGCCCTATTTTAAAATGATTTTCTCGGTACTCTTCAAAAATCCCCCAGGCCTTGAACCCGCTGTCAATCTTTCGGCCATGTTTATCCATTTTCACAAACAGTCTCGATTCATCATCAAGCATATTATCCGGGAGATTGAAGCGATTGAGAAACATCACGACAACGAGAAATCGAAAAGAGTCTCGTGTGACCAGGTTGTCCCTAAAATTGAATATATTGAAGAACCTCTCGAATTTTATTGACAACTTTTTGAAAACGATTTTTTAAAATATCTGAAAACCATCGATTAATAATGAACTCTGATTTGAAACAATCCATATCAGAAATGAGATTTACATCATGGGCTCTATTTCAACAAATTCAAAAATCAATCGCATTGCGTTCATCGGCAACTACTTGCCGCGCCAGTGCGGCATCGCCACATTTACCACTGATTTGTGTGAGGCCATCACCGCCAAGTATCATCAGACGACCTGCATTGCTGTGCCGGTC
>Ga0129302_1001442_pt1 | contig 17672 bp, 10 predicted proteins | sample BlaSprsedimmetaG_FD_94476 | JGI IMG/M metagenome (GOLD analysis project Ga0129302, IMG submission 94476) | Hot spring sediment bacterial and archeal communities from California, USA to study Microbial Dark Matter (Phase II) - Blank Spring... | ecosystem: Environmental > Aquatic > Thermal springs...
AAAGCGGGGGGCGGGGTGTTTGCGGGCGGCAAAGCCGCCCGCAAACACCCCATCTTCCCCCTACTTATTGAGAAGATACCTAATATGGACGAGCCAGATCCAATAAGGAATCGTTGACCGCCAAATTCTTGCTCGCTGTGCAAGGATTCTATCGGTTAGGCCCTATGAAGGCATCCATCGTCTCAATGAGTAGGAAAATATGAGCGTTATAGACGAAGTCAAAGACCGCCTCGACATCGTCGAGGTCATCTCATCATATATACCGCTGCAGCAGGCAGGACGCAACTTCAAGGCGCTGTGTCCCTTCCACTCTGAAAAGACGCCTTCCTTCGTCGTCTTTCCAGAAAGCCAGAACTGGCACTGCTTTGGCGCCTGCAGCGAAGGAGGCGACGTCTTCAGTTTCGTCATGAAGTGGGAAGGCTGGGACTTCCGCACAGCGTTGGAAGAAATGGCCCAAAGAGCCGGGGTCGAGCTGCGACCCCGCACACCCGCTCAGAAGGAAGCCGAGGAAAAAGCGGATCGCTTGCGCGAGCTCCTGGACACGTGCGCCCGGTATTACCAACACCTGTTACTTCACGCCCCAGAGGCCCAAAAAACGCGCGCTTACGTCACCGAACGGGGTTTGAACGAAGAAAGTATCGAGCGTTTCACCCTGGGCTACAGCTTGCCCGGATGGGATAGCGCCCGGGCCTATTTGATCGAGCGCGGCTATACGGTGGAAGAACTGATCGAGGCCGGCGCCCTGGTCCATCGAGAAGATACCCAACGCACGTATGACCGCTTCCGAGACCGCCTGATGATTCCCATCCGCGATAGAGACGGATACGTCATCGGTTTTGGCGCCCGGACCCTGGACCCGAAGGGCGTACCTAAATACTTGAATTCGCCCAAGACGTCGCTCTTCGACAAAAGTCACACCCTCTTTGGCCTGGACTTGGCCCGCAAGGCGATTCGACGGGAAGACCGCGCCATTATCGTCGAGGGATACATGGACGTTATGCAGGCTCAACAGGCCGGGTTTGCCAACGTGGTGGCCCAGATGGGAACCGCGCTCACGGAACAACAATTGAAGCAACTGCAAAGATACACCAAGAGACTCGTGCTCGCTCTCGATCCCGACGCAGCTGGTGTTCAGGCCACGTTGCGGGGTGTCGAAGTGGCCCGAGAGACGTTAGAGCAGGAATGGGAACCGGTCTTCGACCCGCGCGGCCTGGTGGGGTACGAAGGCCGGTTGGGCGCCGAGATACGCATACTGCAACTCCCACCCGGCCAGGATCCCGACGATCTAATCCGCGAGGCCCCCGAACGCTGGAAGTCGCTGATCGAGGCCGCCGTTCCCGTCGTCGATTTTTATATCCAGATCCTGATGAAGGGATTGAACGTCGACGATAGCAAGGCCAAGGCGCAGGTCGTCGATGAATTGTTGCCGGTTCTTCAGGCCGTAGCCAATCCCGTCGAACGGAGTGACTACGTCCAGAAAATCGCGCGAACCCTGCAACTGGACGTACGAGCAGTACAATCTCGCCTGAATAGCACCGCGCGTCAAAGTGCCCGCCGGCCGGCGCGTCGCCCACCGTCGAAAGCTCAAGGCGCCCCCACCACCCTGGCAGAAGCGGAGGCCGATCTCGAAGGACACTGCCTGGCGCTATTCCTGCAACGGCCCAGCATTCTAGCGCAAATCAACGAGACCTTGCAGCAAGAGCAACAGGAACCTTTGCAAGCCCATGACTTCCAAGATACGACCTACCGGGCGCTTTTCACCGTATGGCAAACGCTGGCGGAGGACAAGAACCATATCCCCATCGACAGACTATACGAACATTTACCCACCGATCTACACCAGCACCTGGATCGCTTGCTATCTGACGACAAAATCGATCCCGCCCTGGCCGACGAACAAGTGGTGCGCAACGCAGTACTAACTATGCTACGGCTCCGAGAACGCAACTTAAAACGACTGGGACGCGAACTGAGCATATTGACGCAAGAGGCCCAGGAGGCCGGCGATGTGCGAGCAGAACAATATGCCGCTGCATGGCGCACTCACACCGAGATGCTCCGTCGAACACAACAGGCGTTGGCCCAACAATGACGTTAAAGTGACACATGCAATATATCTTGAACTGGTGTCTTCTCAAAAAGCAGGAGGTAATGTGGCGAAATGCCATTCCGCCCTACTTTTTCCCCAACTTTTTGAGAAGATACCTGAACTGAATGGATTTTAGAGCTAATCTATGGATAGGGAATACGAAACAAAATCGATACAACCGGACACGGAAGAAGAGGATAGTCTACCAACCCTGGAAGACTTCGAAAACGACTTCACCGCCGAACACGAGGGAGACATCGCCAGCCTGGAGGAGATCGTGGAACCCTCTCCTGGGGAATTGGAGGAGATCGAGGAGACGGGGTTGTCGAGCAGCGTAGGGCCGGAAATCGCGGTCGCAGACGATCCCGTGCGGATGTATCTGCGCGAGATTGGCCGTGTCCCTCTCCTGGAACATCACCAGGAAATATGGCTCGCTATCCAGCGCGAGGCATTTTCATACTTCGAAAACCTGCAGAAACGACTCACCGAGCAAAACAAACGGGACCCATCACCCGAAGAGATATTCGAAACCTTGCTCGACTGTCTACAGAAAGCCTGGAGAGCCGTGCGCCGCAACAGTCGAAGTGTAGGACTCGAATTGCCTGACCTGGACGTCTTGGTCTATGAAGCCCTGACGATTCGAGCGATCCCTTTGCCAGATACTGACTCATATCTTTACGAATTCTTGGAACAGATTGGTTGGTCCGCAAAAAAAGGAAATAGGCCAGGGAACGTGTTAGCCATTCACCTCTTTGACCTGTTCACTCTATTCTACCTGCTGCCAGACTCAGTTCTGGATACGATCTACGACGAATGGAATACGAAACAACGCTTTCCACCCAAGCGTAAAATACGCTCTGCGAAGCCAGACGATGATACGCTCCGCGCCATGTGGGCTGTGTTGGAGGAGCGCAGCGAATATGCCAGGACTCTCATTGCCCGGGCCAATCTACGCCTCGTCGTCAGTGTAGCGAAACACTACATCGGGCGCGGCATCTCATTCCTCGACCTGATTCAAGAGGGAAATATCGGTTTGCTGCGCGCCACACAGAAATTCGACCACACCAAGGGATTCAAATTCTCCACCTATGCGACGTGGTGGATCCGGCAAGCTATCAGCCGGGCCATCGCCGATCAGGCCCGCACCATTCGGATCCCCGTCCATATGATCGACACGATCAACCGGCTGCTTCGTCTCCAACGTAAGATGGTTCAGACTTTGGGCCGACAACCGAGCCTCGAGGAACTGGCGCTGGAATCGGATCTTTTGGATTCCTCGGAGAAAGAGGCCATTCTACAGGTTCAAGAGGCGGGCGACCCCCTCCCTCCCACGCTGGAGCGCCGATTACAGCGCGCTGCGAACAAAGCCCAGCGCATCATGCGTATTTCTCAGGAACCGATGTCCCTGGAGATGCCCGTGGGCGCCGAGGAGAGTGGCATACTGGGGGATTTCATCGAGGACGAGAGCGTTCCAGGGCCAGCCGATGCCACATCCAACCAATTGCTCAAGGAGGAACTACACGACATCCTTAAGTCCCTCAGCGACCGAGAACGGGCTGTGCTGGAGATGCGCTTTGGGCTGAATGATGGTGAAAGTCATACCCTGGAAGAGGTCGGTAAAGCTTTTGGGGTCACCCGCGAGCGCGTGCGGCAGATCGAATCGAAAGCCCTCCGTAAGTTACGCCACCCAGGCCACCGACGCAAACTGCGGGATTTCTTGAGTTAGCGTCGAGAATTGGGCCGAATCAAAGATTAGACTTCCGAAGTCTTCAACACGCCCTTTTATCGGTTGAGTCCTTACGAAAGCTGTCTTTTCGCGTGCTTCCAGGCCACTTTCTAGACTTCGGAAGTCTGGGTTAGCAAATGCGCCATTGTCAAGTTGGCTCTCTGCTATTCGCCTGGTTGGCTTAGCAAGTGGTCAACTTTTCGCCACGAATTACACGAATTGTCACTAATTTTGGGTTTTTCGTGTTAATTCGTGCAATTCGTGGCTAATCTCTCACCGCGGCCATGCGAAATCCCAAAGAACCGTCAAGTTAAGGCAAACGTTCCAATACAAAGTGGCGCTGCCTGAGCGCGGCCCGGTGGAAGTGCACCCACAGCGAATCCCAGAAATTAGCCTCTAACCCCAAAGGCGACATCCGGTCCCACTCTCGCTGCGACCAGTCATCCCACCGCGTATCCCCCTCCAACGCTTTATCTCGCCATCGGTGACGCTCGTATGCATATCGATCTCCCACCGGGTAGGGGCGGAATAGGTGATCGAACTCGGCTTGCCATCGACCACACCGAGCCGCAATGTCTTGCATGTGGTAATGGCGGTACGTCTGAATCGTCATCCGGTCTATCACGCTGGCCTCTTTAGCCGGCCCAGCGGAGAACAAAGCCCACAAACTTGGCGCGATGTCGGTCCAGGGGATGGGCTCATCGGGCGCCATCTTCTCCAAAGGACACAATAGATCGTATATCGCCTGGGCAGCTTCGAGAAAAACTTTCACGTTATCCCGCTCCACAAACGCCGGTGATTGTTTGAGGTCACACTTCCAGTGTTGGTAGGCTAGATCCGGGAAATACCCGGCCTCGGCGTGTCCGATCTGCGGCAGCGCGTCCAAGATGACGTTTTCCGGCACGAGGTGACGGTACTCGCCCGCCTCCCGATCATATACGTAGATCTCTTCCACATCGTTCTCAGTCCGATTCCAACGGCCAGAGAACTGTTGGTGAGCCCACGTATCGGCTATCGTGTGGAGGGCAATGCCAATCCGGCACAAGCGGCGGCGATTGTTGCACAGCGCTTCACTGGCTGCCTGTTCCAACAACATTTCGCCCAGCGAGCGCTGATCGCCACTGAGCGCACCCACGGCCGGCCGCGTGACGAACGAAAAAGTGTCGCTATTCTCCGGCGCAAAGTGTCTGGGCGGGAGGAAGTGGAAAGGAATGTAGACCCGTTTCTGGGCGGACCAATTTAACGCGCCCAGTAAATCCAAGCCCTCGTAGGCAGTCCGCACCGGATCGAAACGCAAATTCCCATCATCAGTGTCCAGGTGAATCAACTCGCTTTCGGTGGCATCGTCGGTGTACTGAGAAGCGTAGGCGATGACGAGCGCGTCCTCTTTATTGAAACCGGCCGCCCTGGCGAGCACCGCGATACAATAATAATGAAAATCCATCTGCATACAGTCATCCTCCTCACCTGAACGATAAAATTAAGTCGTTGTAGACTTCGAAAGTCTCATATACCGAGCGGCTCTTCGGGATTTCGCGTGGTCAAGTCTATACACTCTCTGCTATTCCCGAGACGACCTGCTTGGCGCTCCGCAAGCGATCGAGTTGATCGTGCCAGAAGGCGGAACCAGCCGCCGCTCCCAATCCACTGAGCACCAGGCCCGGTGTGAGTTTGAGGAACCAATTGATCAACCCGGTCAACGCATTGGGGACCAACCTGAAATCGATCACGACCCCCACTTGGCGCAGTAACATCTCGAACGTGTACCATTCGACCGCGCCATCGGCGCCGACGCCGCGAAATGCGTCAATGGCATTCTCCATCACCGGCGCCAGCAACTGAATCGAATCGATTCGCAGGGCGACCGCCAGGCCAATCCCCACCACCGCCGAAAGCACGCGGATCCAGACAATGCGCAAATCATTCTCGCTCGTATGCTGCATCTCCTCCTCCAGGATACAGCGGGCCGCTTCGTCCATCGTGAGCAACGGCTTGAGCCTTTTATGCTCGCCCAACCGCGACAGATGCTCGTAGACGGTCAGATCCTCCTTGGGCAAGCTGTTGCGCAACCATTGCCAGGCGTACTGCAAATACGAGGGCAGAAGAAGGATCGGGCGGACGACGTATTTGCCAAATCGTCCCCAGTCCCCCTCGCGGTACTCATTCGGCGCATCTGAATCGGGCTTGCCCCCCAATCTTTCACCTAGCAAGAACAGGCTTTTCCGCAACCAACGCCAAAAGCGCACGATTGGACTTTGCAACGCGTTACGCTGTTGCCGCACCGTCTCTAACACGTTGGTGATCGACTTCAAATGAGCTTGCATCTCGGCGATGTTGGTCTCCTCCAGGACAGTCAAAGATGTCTCCAACCACCCCCTTACCTGGTCTGGATCCAGATCGGGCGCCTCTCGCCGGAGACATGGCTCTATGTATTTCTTCCAATATTTGTCCACGACAAACGTGGTGGAGTGCGTAGCCAAATCCTTGAGCGCATCCTGAAACCGGCTCTCGAGCAGATTCTGCACCTTATCCGCCCGATCCTCGACCTGAGCCGTGATCACGTGCAATTCCCCGATCTGCTCTCTAATCCGATCTTGAGCCTCGGAGTGGACGCCCAACTCCCTCAACGTATCCGGCAGCCAAATCTTGAGATCATTCAATGCCTCTGCGGCGCTCGCCTTACCTTTAAGCCCAAATATGGGCCGCACCGCGTCGATCACCACCTCGGACCCCACAGCCAGCACAGCCATCATAGCTGCATAAAGCCCCAGGGTCGCGATGACCGATCCGATCCGCGACAACCCGTTCTCTTCAGCGTCGTCCTGCACCAGCGGACTGGCGTGGGTCGTCGCAGGCATCAGGCAAAAGAGCAACGTGAGCACACATAAGATCAAAAGCAATCGTTTCATCAGTATCCCCCTTTCTTGGAACTTTGCTTAGACTTCACACCCCGCCCCCATTCACCGTTTCGTCGAAATACTTTATCTACGACGAGCTCGACTGTGGGGGAAAAAACCTGAGCATCTTGCGGTATCCTTGCTTTAGTTTCAGAAACAAGCAAGTTTCTTGTCTCGACAATGACATGTTGGACTTCCGAAGTCTTACCTTACAACGGCTCATTTCATCGGCTGAACCCTTGCAAAAGCTCGGCTTCTGACGCTCCAAGACTACTTTCTAGACTTCGAAAATCTGAGATCAGCTAATGCGCCATTGGCAGGTTATGGTGGTACACGGTTCGTCATCTCACGGACAAAAAGTACCCACGTCCGCGCACCGTGCGAATCAAATCGGGATCGCTGGGATCAGATTCGATCTTGCGGCGCAAGCGAAAAATGTAGAGGCGCGCCTGATTTTGAACCTCCTGTTTACTCATCTGGCAAAGCGACGAATCCTGAAGCAACTCCACCCAGGAAAGCACCTGGTTGGGTTGAGCCATCAGCGCAGCCAGAACCGTCGTCTCCCCTTCCGTCAATTCGACCGATGAGGGAGACCTGCCCCGAACCACAACGATCCGTTTTTGACGATCCAGCGTTAGACACCCGGCGTGCACGAAACGTTGAATGGCCGTCGATTGCCCATCGTTAGACTCAGCGTCCCCGGTCGGACCGATATCTTGCACCGAATCCAGCTTATCCAAAGCGCCGCCAATCAAATTCAAGAGCTTCTTGCGACGCAATGTCTTCTCCCGCTCTCGCAGAGTCCTGGTTATCGTCTCCGCCAGTTCCCCAATGTCAAAGGGCTTCAACATGTAATCATCCACCCCTGACTTTACCGCAGCGATAGCACTCTCTACCGAAGCGTGGGCGGTCAGCACGATGATCGATACGTCTGGATAATCCTGCCGCACGCGCTTCATCACCTCGACGCCATGCATCCCCGGCATGTGCATGTCGAGCACCATCAAGTCATAGGACGATTCTTCGAGTGATTGCAATGCCTCGTCACCGGAAGCGGATACATCGACGTAGTACCCCATCAAGCTCAGGACGTCGCGAAGAGCAGCGCGCAGATTGCTCTCATCATCTACAACCAATAACCGTGCTCGATGTTGCGCCTCGGGAAAACTGGATATAACCACGATTCTATCGCCTCACCCCCACACACCGAAGAATGCCTGGCTGGCTCTTTGATGTCGCATGTTTAGTAATTATCGGTGGGTGTGTTTCAAATGCTTTGAGCGTTGTTTGTAGTGCGTGAGTATAGCACGCGCCCAGGGGGTTGTCAACTGGTCACGTTTCCCGGCTACAGATCGATGCTTCTACCCGGTAAAGAAGCGGCGCAGTTTCACTTCCCAGGATTGACGCCGTATCTCTCGCCCAGCATCCTGGGCCGCATAAGCGTTGCCCGGCCGGGATCCATAATACGAGGCTTGGTATTCGTCCAACACACGCTGGATCGCCCGACTTGCCTGGGGCAAGATGTGACGCAATGCCCTGGCACGCTCGGCAGGGGTATCGGATGGGTGAGGGATCGATCCTAACCGTTTCAAAGCGGCATTGATCTGCAGATAGGCCCGTTCCTGGGTAGAAAGGGTCGTGTAGACGCTCCAACGTTGTAATATCGACGGCGTTTGAATGTCAAGGCGGCGCAATCCGCGTCTCAACAGAACAGGGACCGAGACTACATGCTGGGATAGCCGTTTTTGCCAGACCAGAATCAACCCAATGACCAATGCCACTGGCGTCAAAGCCAGGAGCCAAGTGTTCCAGTTCGACTCCCGGCGATCCTGTAAGGCAGGCAACGCCTCGACAGGTATCTCTTTCTCCGCCAAAAATTCTCTCAGACGCTGCTCCAGAGATGCGTCCTCCTCCAGCTCCAAATCCAAGAGCGACCCATCGAACGAGGTGTCTGCCTCGTCATCTTCTCCCAACGGGCGATCGATAGACGGATATATCGCGCTGGGTTCGAATGGTATCCAACCTATCCCCGGGAAGTAAACCTCGGGCCAGGCGTGAGCATTTCGCCGGCGCACGACGTAGACGTCGCTATCATCCGACCAGGCCCGTCTATTGTACGCATCGACGACGTAAACGCGACTGCCGCTCTCCAGGTCCCCCTGCCCATACCCGACGGCCAACCGGGCCGGGATACCCAAAGCACGGAGCATGATCACCTCGGCCGTGGCGTAATAACTGCAATAGCCCTGTTGCGCATCGAACAGGAACCAATCGACCGGCTCCTGATAATCGGGCCACCGGTCGGCCAGAACGCGACGATACTCGATCCGGCGACGAAGGTATGTGGTGATAGTGACGACGATATCATAGGGATTATCCAAACCATCAGCAATCCGATGGGCCAACTCGCGAACACGCGGGGTAATTTCGGGGGGAAGTTGTACATACCGGTCGACGATCCAATCGGGATAGTCTGCACCGGCAGCGCGCAACGTCGCCACGCTCACATCATTTAGGAAAGCTCGAATCTGGTAACTTTCTCCGGCCTGCACCGGCGGATTGGCGTGCAGGGCAAAAACGTCGGCCGTGCCATCGGGATTGAGCGCCAAATCGGCCCGCGCCGGGCGACTCACCCACAGAACCCGTCCTGGTGTAAAAAGGGTCGAGATCGGAGCAGCGGTGGTCATCGTAAACGTCCCGGTCCGCCCCTGCTCGCCTTGGGTGAAATTCGAGGCCACATCCCGAGAATTGATCTCCTGGGTCCTCGAGATGCTGCCCGTGCGCCATTCTCCACCGGCGTAGTGATCATAGACGCGAGCCCGCCAGTAATAGCGGGGAACCGATGAGAAGCCTGGTTCCACTTGAACGACGAGGAGCACTTCGTCGTCGTCTGGATTGCCGGATCCCAAAGAGAGTGTATCCCCGTAGATGTTCTGCACCCCTCCGACCTGCTCGCGCAGGGAGACGACGGCGTGACTCAGACGATCTCGCACAGTCGCCCAGGGGCCAGATACGTGACGCCAGGCTTGCCGAAGCGGTGACACCGATCGAAAGATCACCGGCGTCAACCAGGCAACCACAATGAGCACCAATACGATCTGCAACGTCGCGCCGATGAGGTCCAACCCCACGTAAGAAGGGACCGAGATCCGATCTCGCTGCCAGACGATCTGATAACGCAAATAGGCCATCCGCGCCAGGATCATCAGGACAAAGAAGAGATAGAGCGCCAGAAACCAGGTGCGCGTCTCGAAAATGGCGTTATAGCTATGGACGATCAACAACACCAACCCCGCCGGAATGGTGGAACGCCATGGATGTCCGTGACGGGCCAAATGGTAGGCCGCGTGCACACTGAGGATCCAAAACAACACCGTCATCGCCCAGACGAAAAGCAAGGGGTCTTCCACCGGATCCTGTCGCACCAGTTGAAGCAGCGACACCAGCAATCGTTCGATCAGGTTGATCAGGCGATCTATCCACAGTTGCTCCTCGACCATCGTGACGCCCAACAAGGCCCCGCCAAAAAAGAGCCCATAGATTGTGGCCAAGAGAACGACGCAACGCTGCGAAAAAGCGCTGGCGCCCAACGCCAGCCCCGCCAATCCGCCCACCAGCGTCATCCATCCCACGACGCCCAGGTGATCGGTCCACCCGGTGACGATGAGCCGCCCAGCCGTCGTGAGGAGCGCGGCTACGAGCAAAACGGCCGCCAGGGTGTCCCACCAGCCCAACCTGCCAACGTCCTTCCCACCGGAGGTTCGAGATTTCGATAATCCGCTCACTCCCTCACGCATCGCTACCACCTTCCATTTCGTCCACGGCCACTCAGGGCCGCCGCTAGGTCAGCATCCCTCTCTACCTGGTAAACGGGCAAGCCTAACCCCGAGATGGTCAGTGCCAGAGATTTAGTGCCCTCTGGACCGCCAAAAGAGGCCGCGTCGATCAAGACGAGCATCGGCCGCAGCCCACATTGAAGCAGATGATCTGCCGCTACAGCCACGTCCCGGTGAACCGAGGGCGTCACCAGGACGATCGTGCTGCCCCGGGGCAAATGACGTCTCTGGGCCAGTACCAGCGCCAAGATAGAAAGCTCTCCTTCAGCACGCAAGAGCGCGCTCGCCTCCAGTATCTTGCTCAATTGGCGTCCTCCCTGGTCGGGAGGGAGAATACTGGGGAGACAGGCCTGCCCGCAACTCACCAGCCCCACGGCGCGCCCGCTCCGCAGAAAGTAGCGTCCCAACGAAGCGACGATACTCACCATGTACTCCTCCGTCGATGGCGGCAAGAACACCCGCCGGGAAGCCGCGTCGAACGATTTCAACAGATCGGCGCGGGTATAGGGCAGGGCGGTGTGTGCATCCCGAGCCGCATCGGCGAAAATCCACACCTCAGCCAGCGGATCCAGTTCGAATTCCTTGACCATCAGGCGATCGCGGCGGGCTGTGCTCACCCAGTGGATGCGACTGAGTGAATCGCCGGGGGCGTACTCTCGCACGCCAGCCGCGTTGGGCGTGATCTGGTGCGTCCGGCGCCGCAGCGCCTCGCCTCCCGAAAGCACGCCGGCCGGACTGAAGAACGCGGGCACGTCGAAGATCTTCGGATAGACCAACAGGGCGTCCTCGGCCGGCATGATCTGGCGCGTGCTGAAGAGACCGAAGGGATCGCCCGAGATCAACTCGGTGGGGCCGAAGGAATAGACACCCCGTCGAAGCAGCCGCGTGCTGACGAGGTACGAGCGTTCCTCCCGCGCTTTGAGCAACGTCAGCACGCGGGAACTTTCCACCCCGGGCAGGTCGAAACGATCGCGCACGAGCACCCACAACCGGGGCAAGCGGCTGGCGTTCTCGATGATGAAGCGCTCTTCCAACGTCTGCCCCACCTGAGCGCGCCGTGTGCGCGTCTCTCGCCGGACCCGCACGCCCCGCAGCGCCAGCAGAGACCAGATCCAACTCCCAAGCAAGAGCAGTACCCATAGATAACTCAAGCGGAAATAGATCGCTTGGCCGGTGACAGCCAAGGCCGCCAGGCTAAAGATGAGCAAACCCACCACCACCATGCGAGAGGCGAGCAGGCGAGCGCTTGAATCAACGTGCGTTGTCATACGCTCACGCTTCGCCAGTGAAATCGAAATCCCCGCCGGGGACGGGCAGCTTCTCCACGATGCTCTGCACGATTTGCCGGGAGCTGATGTCCTGCATTCGCGCCGCCGGCCCGGGAATGACCCGGTGAGCCAGGGCCGGGATAACCAGCGCCTTGACGTCATCGGGGAGCACGTAATCCCGGCCCTGGATCGCCGCCCGAGCCTGTCCCGAGCGATAGAGGGCCAGGCTCCCCCGGGGGCTGGCTCCCAGGTACGTATCGGCGTGTTGACGGGTGCGACGGCTCAGTTTCACGATATATTCCATCACCGATTCCGAAACCCGCACTGATTTCACCGCCTCCTGCGCCGCCACGAGGTCTTCGACCGAGGCGACCTGCTCCAGATCCTCCAACGGGTGCCGGTATTGTTGCCGTTTCAACACGCTCACCTCATCCGAAAGCACAGGGTACCCCAGATTGACGCGCAACATAAAGCGATCCAACTGGGCCTCCGGGAGGGGAAACGTGCCCTCGTACTCGATGGGATTCTGAGTCGCCAACACCATAAAGGGTCGGGGCAAAATATGGGTCACACCATCCACGGTCATTTGTCGCTCCTCCATCGCCTCCAACATCGCGGCCTGGGTCTTGGGCGTGGCCCGGTTGATCTCGTCAGCCAACACGACCTGGGCCATCACCGGTCCGGGTCGAAACTCGAACTGGCGACTGACCTGGTTGAAGATGGAAACGCCGGTCACGTCGCTGGGCAACATGTCGGGCGTGAACTGAATCCGGCTGAAGGAACAGCCCAGCGAACGGGCAATACTGCGTGCCAGCATCGTCTTTCCCACGCCGGGCACGTCTTCGATCAGGAGATGGCCCTGGCAGAGCAAAGCAATCACCGCCAGCTCCACCGACTCTCGCTTGCCGACGATCACCCGCTCGATGTTATCAATTAGACGTTCCGCAAAATCGCGTACCTGAGACATAGGGACTCCATGGCACGGTTAAGAGCGCCACATCAACCAAACGACGAGCAAAATCAACAGGCCCGCGCTGCTACAGCAACAGGAGCAAGGAGGCGACGTCCGAGCGGGCGGCGTGGAGATCGGGGGTGAGGGGGTGGGAGAAGCGATAACCGGGGCAGGCGTCAGGGTTGACGTGGGAGACGGCGCTGGGGTGACAGTAGCCGCTGGCTGGCCCCGGGGCGCGGTGGGGAGCACCAGGGGAACGACCGTCATCGGCGGGACCCGGATCGGGGTGGGGATCGAATCGACCGGATAGCCTAACCACTCCAGCCAGGCCATCTCGAAAGCAATCAAGTCCATGTCCAACGTGCGCTGCAACGCTTCCTCCATCGGGTGATTGTCAGCCAGGGTCAAGACCACGTCCCCCAACACATCCTCGCCATAAACTTCAGCGATGAAGGCGACCAGGCTATAAGCCTGGGCGTACCATAGGCCGATCGAATCGTGGGCCAGGCCGCTGGCCTGCGTGCCCATCTTCCGCAGGGGGATCAGGTTCCCCTCGGCGGCGGCCATCTCGACGAGCGCTTTCTCGTAACGATGGCCGGTGCGCTCGTTGTAGACCGCCAACCCCTCGTTGAACCAGGTTGGCACCCGCACCCAGGTATTCCGGAAAATCTGGTTGTAGAAGACGTGGGCCAGCTCGTGGGGAATCACGTCGTGCGTCAACCAGTACCGGTTCATGCCCCACTGCACCGTGAGCCCAGCGTGCGCCTGCCCACCGATCCAATCCTGGCACGAGCGAGGGGCAAAGAAGGCGCAAAAATCATCGTGGTTGTTGTAGATGACGACCCGCGCCGGTCGCTCGGTGACGACGCCGGTGATGGCGGCGACGTGCTCGTAACTCTCCACCGCCGCCTCGAACAGCTCCTGCCCGAAGGCGGCCGGTCGCTCGTACCAGTAGACGACGACCTGGTCATTCGACAGCGACTGCCAATCGTGGGTCTCGTCGGCGTACTCGTCCCACGTCAGTTCGGTGGTGAAGTCGTTGCCCGCGCGGTCCACAATGCGCCAGTAGTAGCTGATCTCGATGAAGGGGGGGACCGTCTCACCGCCGGTGCGCCAGACGTGGGTCAGCGTGACCTCTGGCGACGGCGCGAATGGTTCCGGAAGCCCTACCCGCTCCGCCTTCTCCCACCCGACCCGGTAATAGAGCGCAGCGTCCACGATGTCGCCCGCGTCACTGCGCGCCGCGTCACTGCGCGCTGTGATCGTGAAGGTCAGATCGTCGGGGAAATGGCTCTCGACCGATTGGGAGACGACCTGGATCGGCGGCGGCGAATCGGCGGCGGCGGGGACGGGCCAGGCGGCGAGCAAGGACGCCATCATCCATAAGATGATAAAAAACCTCACAACGGCGACGCCTGCCCACGTCAAATCGGTTTTAGCGCCTGATTTTATACCCATCGTGTAACCTCCATTACTACCTGACATTCGTGGCCAAAAGCCTGATGTTCTATCACGAATCACGCGAATGGTCGAATTTCACGAATGCTTTTCCAATCTCCAACTTCCAACCGCCGTAACTACCCAAGCTAGTCGCTTGCTGCGATGGAGAATGGGGGTTTGGGTTGTTTGGCGGTGCTTCGCACTCGCCAAACAACCCAAACCCCCGCCCCTCCGCTGTAAAGGCTGAGCAGTTACTTCGCGTCGTTGATAATAGCGCAGAAGCGGGCTAAAGGCAAACGGGCCCGGAGCCTAGCGAGCGCTCAATACCATGAGGTAATGGGCCACGACCTGACCGCTTTCCAACAGGGACGCTTGATCCAGGTGGGCTATCGTATCGGCGGGCGTCCCGGAAAGCGTGTCTCCCGGCCGGACGATCGCCAGACCCGAGTAGGATTTATCGGCCGAGGCGTAACGACCGCTCCGGTCGAGGAAGAAGAAAGGCCACTCGTCCAACGCTTTCGTCCGGGCCCCCAGGCGGCGGGCGCTGTCGTCGAAGGCGCGGGCCAACCCCACCCCCATCCCCGCGCGGGCCAGCCGCGACTCGCCCGCGCCCACGCCGTGAACGATCACGGTTATCCAGGTATCGGAGACCTTCGAAGCGGGCATCACCGGGCTTTGGACGAAATGAGACCCACCGTTCTCGTCCAGTGCGGCGAAGACGACCGTCCGCTTGGGCTCGAATCCAAGGTCATGCCACAGGCGTGCCGTCTCCAGCATCACGGCGACGCCGCTGGCGTTCTCGTCGGCGCCGGGATAGATCGCGTCCTCGTTCGACTGCGACGCGGTGTAAGAGACCGCCAGCAGAATACGGTCGCCCTCGGTCCGTTGGTCAGCGGCCGGGATGTAACCGACGACATTGACCGCCGGCGTCTCCTCGTAGGTCAACCCAATCTGCAAACGAAGCGGGATGTCGGTCTCCAGCCTGATCGGTTCCCCGGCCTCCATCCTGGCCCGGAGTTCCTTGAGATCCAGCCCGCGCTCCGCCAACAAGCGCGCAGCAGCAGACTCCCCAATGAGAAGATGTGGATAAGAGAAGGCAGCGCCGAAGGCGTGTGAGAAACGGGGAGGCAGATCACGCCGCCACACTGCATCATCCGCCACGACGCGCAGGGCGACGGTGTTCTCTGGCACCCGGTAGTTGTACGGCGCGTACAGGTCGTCATCGGGATCGAGCAACATGAAAAAGCCATTGGCGACGACACGCTCGCGTGTGTTTCCCACGATGGTCAGGCGTCCTTCCCGCGACCCTTGGGCGGAGAAGCACTGCCTGGGATCGAAGGTGATGGCCTGATCGAAGCGGGCGCCGGAATCCAACACCTCCAACACCGGTTCCTGGGTCACGCGCCCGTGATAGGTTTTGTAGAATTGAAAATAATCGCCGCTCTGTAAGGGGGTCAGGCCAGCCTGCTCAAATTGATGGGCAATATAGCCAGCAGCCTGGAAACCACCGTCCGGCCCGGGTGGGCGCCCCGCCAGTTCCGCCTGGGTCAAATAGCCGACGTCATTCCACGCCCGCTGCAGGCTGAACTCGCGCGCCAAGTCGACGAACTGGGCTTCGGTCCCGGAGTGACGCAGAAGCGCCCGCATCCCCAGGAACAGGAGCGCGATCACCAGTGCGAGCCGCAGCAATGACCAGCCACTGGGATGGAAACGTCCCTTTTCGATAAAACGCTGCAAGCCATACCCGAAGAGATTGAATCCCAAAATGGCGACGAAAAAGGCCGCCGCCGGCGCCATGGGGAGCCAGGGGTAACGACGGAAGTATCGCCAGGAGACGCCCAACATCGCGCCCCAATCGGGCACGTCGAAATAATGAATCGCCCCGACGGCGTCGTCGGTGTATAGGCCGCCGCCACCGATGAAGATGTTCAGGAAACCCAACTCTCCCAGCAGGAGCAACACGCTCCCCATCTCCAGGGCCGCCAACGCCAGCAACGTCGAGAGTAGATTGGGCAACACGTGGCGACTGAGGATCTGCAAGGGGCTGAGGCCAATGGCCCGCGAGGCCAGGACGAAGAGCCTGTTGCGCAGGGTCAGAACGTGGCCGCGCACGATCTGCGCCACCTCCCCCCACCCCACCAGGGAGAGCGCGACCAGGAACGCGACCTGCCCACGCCTGACGCCCACGGCGAACACCAGCAGAATCGCCAAAATCAGGGCCGGGATGGCAGCCAAGAACTCGGTCACGGTGGTGCAGGCACGATCCAGCCAACTATTAGGCCACCAGCCGGATAACGTACCCAGGACGAAGCCCAGGAAAAGGCGCACCAACACCGCCATCGAAGCGATAACCAACGTCTGCCGCGCCCCGTGGAGGAGCATCGAGAGCATATCCCGCCCCTGCTCGTCGGTTCCCAGGGGGTAGAGCGAACCGGGTTCGATAGGCGCCCGCTGCAACTCCCCGTCGATGGTCTGCACGCGATCCCGCAAATAGGGATTATGCGGGGCCAGTTCCGGCCCAAACACAGCGATCAGGACGAAGGCCAGGACCAGGACAGAACCGACGATGAAGGATTGATCGCGAGCGCCGCGCTTGAAGCGCTCCCACAAACTTTGGCTCTTCACGTCGCGCTGACCTCCTTGATCCGCAATCTCGGGTCCAGGAAGAGATAGAGAATCTCCAGCGCGATGTTGATCAGGACGAAGAGAATCGCCAGAGGCAGGACCATGCCGAGCACCGTCGTGGTATCGTGCAGGTCGATGGCGGTCAGGAGCATCTGACCGATCCCTCCCCAACTGAAGATGTACTCGACGATGGGCAGGATAGCCAGGCTGAAGCGCAAGGAGACGGCCATGGTCGTCAGCAGGGGCACGCTGGCGTTGCGCAGCACGTGACGGATCAGGACAATGCGAGGACGCAAACCCTTGGCGTGAGCCGTGCGCACGAAGTCAGCATCCAGGATCTCGGTCAATGCATTGTAGCCCAGTCGCATCACGTTGGCGGCAGGCCGGGCCGCCAGCACGAGCGCCGGCAGGATCAGGTGGGCGTCCCACCCAAAGCCGTAGATGGGGATGAAATCGACGCCGCTGACGCGATAGAGCCAGACGTTGAACCAGATGAGCAGCATCGCGGCAAAGTAGCTGGGCGTCGAGACGCCTAACACAGAGATGAAGACCAGCAGGCCGGAAAATCGTGTCCGGCGGCGCAACGCGGCGACGACGCCCAGCGGCAATCCAATGACGAGTGCCAACGCCTGGGCGACGAGCAACAAGCCCAACGAACGGGGGAAGGCGCGGGCCAACTCACCGAGCACAGGACGGGCTCTCGTTCTCACCGTGAGCGCCCGCACCACCCCCATGTCTCCCCGGGCCATATTGACCAGATAATGCTCGGTGAAATCGGCAGCGACCGGGATACTGTCGAGCAGAGCGGACAGGCCGCCGCCCTGGCCCATGTGCATCGC
>Ga0129302_1001444_pt1 | contig 17663 bp, 15 predicted proteins | sample BlaSprsedimmetaG_FD_94476 | JGI IMG/M metagenome (GOLD analysis project Ga0129302, IMG submission 94476) | Hot spring sediment bacterial and archeal communities from California, USA to study Microbial Dark Matter (Phase II) - Blank Spring... | ecosystem: Environmental > Aquatic > Thermal springs...
CGGTCCACACCTCGATGAAGGCTGGGGCAATGTCGGCGTTCACCACCATCGCGCCTAACCAGGCCAGCAGCAAAAGCGGTAAGAAAAGTATGGTCAAAGTCCGGCGTGTGGCTCTCAAGATCATTCTCCTATGTCTTTGAGATAAGGCCGTTCCAGGAAAATAAACCTTCCAAATACAGGCATTCTCCGAGCAACAAGTGTCTGGTTTGGAAGAGTTTAAATCCCGGAACTACCTAACCCGGACAAGCCGGAACCAAAAGGGTCTTCGTAGCCCGTTTTCTTGCTCGTTGGGCAAGAATCTGCGCGGTTAGGCCCTAAGGAAAAACTACATCTCTAACTATAGCACGAAATATCCAACAGGAAAGTTAGAGTCAATCGTTAGAGCCGCGGCCAATTTCCCATTTTCGCGCAACCGGCTAAAATCTGAACTTAATAGTGCCGCCGACCTGATTATCCGGCGAAGCGACTATCCGACTATTCTGAGGAGGTGTGCAATGCAAACCGTTTTACCCCGCTGGCGGGGTTTCAATCTATTGGAGATGTTCACCGTGAAAAGCGACGGCGAGTTCCATGAGGATGATTTCCGCTGGATGCGCGATTGGGGCTTCGACTTCGCCCGCATCCCGGCGTGCTACACGCTGTGGATCGAAGACGACGATCCGTACAAGCTCCACGAGCCGATGTTGGAAAAAGTGGATCGCGTAGTGCGCTTGGGGCAGCAGTATGGCATCCACATCTCCCTCAACTTTCACCGCGCGCCAGGCTACTCGGTCAACCGCGAGCGCGACGAGCCGTTCAACCTGTGGAAGGATCGGGACGCGCTTGACGCTTTCTGCTTCCACTGGCAGACCTTCGCCAAACGCTACCGGAGCATCACGTCGGCGGATCTGAGCTTCGATCTGGTCAATGAACCGCCGAATCCGGAGGAAGGCCGTCCGCCGCACTACCCGATGACGCGCGCGGATCACGAGCGCGTCGTGCGCGCGGCGGTCGCCGCCATCCGTGAAGTCGATCCCGACCGGCTCATCATCGCCGACGGGATGGGCTACGGGCGCATCCCCGCACCGGAGCTGGCCGATACCGGCATCGCGCAGAGCTGTCGCGCCTACGAGCCGATGGGTGTCAGCCATTACAAAGCTTCGTGGGTCAACGGGATGGGCTGGCCTGTGCCGCAATGGCCCGGCGCGTGGCACTACGGCGAAACGTGGGGCCGCGCCGAGTTGGAGCAGGCGTACCAGCCGTGGATCGAGCTGGCAGCGCAGGGCATCGGCGTGCACTGCGGCGAAGCTGGGGCGTTCAGCTACACGCCACACGCGGTCGTGCTGGCGTGGTTCCGCGACGTGCTGGACATCCTCACCGCACACAACATCGGCTACGCGTTGTGGAACTTCCGTGGCGCGTTCGGCATCGTCGATTCCAGGCGGGCCGACGTGGCCTACGAGGACTGGCACGGTCACAAGCTGGATCGGGCGTTCCTGGAGTTGTTGCAGGAATTTTGAAATTTGGGGTGGGGGTTTGGGGGGGCGGGTGCAACCCGCCCCCAAACCCCCACTTCCTCTTTTGTTTGAACTGATGCGATGGAGGTTATCGTGAAACCAGAATTGATTGCCGACTATAACTGCCGCACCGGGGAAAATCCGCTGTGGCACCCCGATGAACAGCGCCTGTACTGGGTCGATATCCCCAACGGGCGGCTGTTCCGCTACGACCCGGCGACGGGCCATCACGAGCTGTGCTACGAAGGCCGGCCCATCGGCGGCTTCACCATCCAGGCCGACGGCGCGCTGCTGCTCTTCCAGGACAAGGGCACCGTGACGCTCTGGCGCGAGGGCAAAACCGAGACCGTCATTGAGGAAATCCCCGCCGAGGTGAACACGCGCTTCAACGACGTCATCGCCGATCCCGCCGGGCGCGTCTTTTGCGGGACGATGCCGACGCCGGAGCGTTCCGGGCGGCTCTACCGCCTCGATCCCGACGGGACGCTGACCGAAGTGGTGGATGGTGTCGGTACCTCCAACGGCCTGGGCTTCACGCCCGACCGCACCGGGATGTACTACACCGACACGACCAAGCACGTCATCTACCTCTTCGACTACGACGAAGCCACCGGCGCGATCACCAACCGGCGCGACTTCGTCCGCGTGCCGCAGGACCCGGGTGAAGGCCACCCCGACGGTATGACGGTGGACGCGGAAGGCTACGTCTGGTCGGCGCGCTGGGATGGCAGTTGCCTCGTCCGCTACGCGCCCGACGGGACGGAGGTGCAGCGTATCGCGTTCCCGGCGAAGAAAGTGTCCTGTCCCACCTTCGGCGGGCCGGATTACACCGATATCTACGTCACCACGGCAAACATCCAGGGTAAGGAAATCGAAGGCTCCGGCGCGGGCGCGCTCTTTCGCCTGAATTTGGGGATCAAGGGTGTGCCAGAGTTTCGTTCACGAATCACAAATCATGATTCATGATTCATGATTCTCTCAGGAGCATAGTCAATGAAGATAACAACGCAAGATAACGGGCGCGAGCATAAGCGCGAGATGTGGATTGAGGGCGAGGAGAAGTCTGTCTGCCATTTGTTGGTCATCGAATATGCGATGCGCATAGGCACAACCGTGGTGCGCATGGCGGGTATCGGCGACGTCTACACCGAACGTGCGCACCGTAAGAAGGGCTACATGCGCCACTTGTATGAGGACACCGTCCGGTATATGATCGCCGAGGGTTACGATATTTCAATGCTCTTTGGCATCGAGAACTTCTACACCAAGTTCGGCTATGCGCCGGGCCTGGCGGGGTTCGAGTGCAAGGTCAAGACCCGCGATGCGGAAGTGGCTGCTGAGACGGCTCCTGCCGCTGAGTCATATATCACCCGGCCCATCGGCGACGCGGATATGCCCGCCGTACTCGATCTGTACAACGCCAACAACGCCGCGCGCGTGTGCAGCGTCGTCCGCACGCTGGAGGATTTCCCGAAATTCCACAAGGGCACGTGGTATGGCACGCCGCCGGATACGCAGTTGTGGGAGGATGCGAATGGCAAACTGCTGGCTTATGCCGTCTGGGACCACTACGACAAGGCCGTGAAGGTCGCCGAGGTGGAAGCGCACGACGATGCGTCCTTCCCGACATTGCTCGGATTCTTCGCCGCACAGGCGGTTGAAAAGCGCTGCGAGGACGTACAGCTCTTCATTCCAGCCGATCATCCGTTTGCGGAGTACGTCCAACGGTTCGGTGCGGAATGGGCGGTGACCTATCCGCGCTACGGCAGTGGGATGCTGCGCCTGCTCAACCAGCAGTCGTTCTTCGAGAAGATCGCGCCGGAGCTGGAACGCCGGCTGGCGCTGTCACGTTTTGCTGACTATACCGGCACGCTGACGTTCCATACGGACCTGGGGACGGTAGCGCTCGTTGTCAACCAAGGGCACATTGCCGTGATAGACAAGGCTCAAGAGGGACTGCGCCTGGAACTCTCGCAGGACAAACTGACGCAACTAGCCATCGGCTACCGCTCCGCCCGCGACGTGCTCAACGATCCGCAGGTCACCGCGCATGGGGATGTGCTGCCGCTGCTAGATATCCTGTTTCCGAAGGGGACGCCGTATATCTGGGTGGCGGATCACTTTTAGTCATCTCCACACAACAAAAGCTGGGATTCGTCAAATCCCGGCTTTTGCGTTTTGCTCTGCTTACCGCAGATAGCGCTGGTTCGCCAAGGCCATTAACACCGGCAGGTGGCATGATGTTCGGCAACGAGCACCCCCAGGGTGGGGGATTGTGTGTTTTTCATTGTTTTCATCAGTCAACCTCCCTGATACGGCAGCATCAGATAGGATCGATTGCATGCGAGGCTGTTCGCTTGGCTAAGCATCGGTCGATTTCCTTGCGAAGTGTGACTTCATCCAGCGTCCCCAGTTCGGCCAGACATTCATCGCAAACTGTGGCCTCTGGGGGGATCAAGTCCCCGCTGATACGTGTGAACTTCCGCCCGCACAACGGGCACTCGAATTCTCGTGGTACCATAGCGACTCCCAATGTTAACGTCATTTGTTGGCCTCCAAAACCCAGAGTGCGGGTGAATCCTCTTTCGCATTGCCGATCACCCAAATTCGTCCCGCCGCATCGACCGTCGCAGCCAACACGTTCAGTTCGGTGGACGGCGGTTGTTCCAGGCGGTCGTCTGCGATGTGGAACGCCATCATGCCCATAAAGAACCACGGCGCACCGGTTTCATCGAACAGCACCGGTAGCGTTGGCCCTTGATAAATCAGATTTTCGGGATAGTCGCGCAGGCCCGTTACCTCAACCCACCTGTTGCTCCGGAGATGATAGAGCGCGCGCGTGGCGTCGCAGCTCGCGCCGCCGCACAGCGCGGAGAGCAGCCACGGGCTGCCGTCTGGCCCCAGCGCGAGTGCAACCGGATAGCCCCGGCGATACTCCACCGGCTCGGGTAACGGGAATTCGCGCCACGCACCAGAAGTCTGGTCGAACAGGTACACCAGGCCGTGGTGCAACCCGATCCACACACGCCCTTCCGCATCGGCAGCGATCGCCGTCACACAGCCATCGGCCACCGGCGAGTCCGCGCCGCGCCACGCCTGCCCGTCGAACCAGCGCGCGCCGCCGCCGCCAAACGGCCCCGGCCCGCTCCAATCGCACGAGCCTACCCACATCTGCTGTTGACTTTCGACGTAGGTGAGGGTGAACCCCGTCAGCAAATCTTCCCATTCTGCCGGTGGCATCCCCATTGCTTCACGCGTGTAGATCGTCCACTGCTCTCCATCGAAGACGCGCACATCCTGCCCCGTGGCTAACCACACATTGCCCTGGCCGTCGGAGATGACGCCCCGTCCCTGCAATGCGCGGGGATCCGAAACCGGCGTCCAGTCCGCGTTGACTAGCGTGAGTTCTTCACCAATACGGTGGTAGTAGATGGTATCTCCGGTCTCGCCGAAAATCCATGCGCGCCCGCCGCCATCCACGCCGATCAACGTCTGTGCCTCGTCCACAAGCTGCGTATCCCATTGCCCATCGAGGTACGTCGCGTACCCGGCGTTCGTGGTCAAACGCAGGCCACCATCGGGCAACGCCTTCAAGGTGACGCGCCAATCTCCCAGCGCTGGAAGTTGTGCGGTGACTTTACGGAACGGTCCGGCAAAGAGCGGCGGCGGATAGACCAACGACCATTGGTAAGCATTGAGGACATCGGCGTTGGCAGAATCCTCACACTCGCGGTGCCGGGCCTCATCCAGCACCAAGCGCGCGTCCTCGAGGTGGTATGTGTAGAAGACGCCGCAATCTTTCGTCCCGCGATAGGCGTGCAGCGTGGTTAACGTCTGCGTCTCGGGAAGATAAATGGGGAAACTGCCATACAGCACATCGACGTCGTGCAGTCCCTGTTCCGGCGCGTCGTCCTGGACCAACTCCGGTATGGTGATGAGCTGCGCTGTGGGCAGGCCTGCGCCGTTCTCAAGCCAGTAGACACGCTCCTCCACCCAGTACGGGCCGAGTGTGCATAGGACAAAGATGAGGTATTGATTATCGTCCAGCGGATAGATGTCGATGCCTCCGTAGTCGTCGGGTTCCCGCGATTGAAGCTCGAATCCTTCCTCGCACGCATCGGGCCAGCCCAAAAATGCGCGCCAGGCTGGGCGGTCGGCGTAAGGGATGAAGGCGGCATCGGGGTCGATCTGCGCTGCTGGTGTCGGTGACGGAGTGAGTGACGGACGAATGGTTGGCTTGGGTGTCGGTGACGGGGAAGCAGTTAGCGAGGCTACAGGCGTCGCCTCCGGCGCGGCGGTCGGTGTCCACGTTGGGAGACTTGTGGGACTCGGCGGCGCTTCGGGTTCCACAGTAGCAACACAACCCAGGAGGCACATACCGAGCCATATCAGGACAGCGAACTTAAGCCAGATTTTCATCAGTCCTCCCGGAAAATAGCTGACTTGATCGGAGGAGTTGCCAATTCTCCTCACATCTTCTGATCGTCATTCGTAATGTAATCTACACCTATACTGCATTTTTGTCTATCAGAAAATCTGTATCCCATTGTCCAATTTCGTGATGACGCTATAATTTTTAGGTGGTACGCTTCTCGATAATAGGAGATATGGATGACCTTTTGTATTCGAGCTATCGGCGTTGAAGAGTTTACTCTTTACGATGCCATCCCCAACCATTTTGAGGCGCGCACCGTTTTCCAGGTCGTTGCCTTGGAGGGTGGGCTGGGCGGCTTGTAGTTGGTCGAGCAAGCTGTTGAGCCGTTCGTCAAGATTTACGATAACGACGGCCCAACAGCGTGGGCACGGGAGTTCGATTTGCAAACCTGGGGCATCTTCGTGGCGTTTGATGAAGAAAAGCCGGTGGGCGGTGCAGCGGTTGCGCTGAATACATCTGCCTATCCGATGGATCATTTCCAGCGCAAGGACCTTGCCGTGCTGTACGATATCCGCGTGCATCCTGATGCAAGAGGCCGTGGGATTGGCGCGCAGCTCTTCCCTCATGCGGTGGATTGGGCACGGGAGCAGGGCTACGGGCAGTTGGGCCTGGAAACGCAGAGCATCAACGTACCAGCGTGTCGCTTCTACGCAAAACAGGGCTGCACGCTGGGTGCGATCCATCGCTACGGCTACGCCGGCGTCCCCGACGTGGCTCACGAGGCGATGTTGCTGTGGTATTTTGATCTGAAGGATTGAAGATTTGGTGATTGAAAATGTGTTGATTTGATCCGTAAAACAGGCTTTGGACTATTTGACTATCGACTATCGACTAACTGACTAACGACTACAAGACTATTGGAGGCTTAGAATGCGTATTTTGATCACAGGCGGTACAGGAGCGGTGGGGCGGATGGCGGTGGCGCGATTGATCGCGCACGGTCACGATGTTACTGTCATTGGGCGGCGCGCCGGGATGGAGATCGAAGGCGCGGCGTACCGGCAATGCGATATTGTGGACTTCGCGTGCGTGACGGACTGCGTAAAGGGGATGGAGGGTATCGTTCACCTGGCGGCGATCCCGAATCCGAGCAAGGGCGCGAGCGAGGCCATCTTCCACGCTAACTGCACGGGGACGTTCAATGTCTACCAGGCGGCGGCGAACGCGGGCATCAAGCGCATCATCAGCGCCAGCTCGATCAACGCGCTCGGCTTCAACTTCGGCATCATGCGCTTCCCGCTGCGCTATTTCCCGATGGACGAGGAACATCCGAGTTTCACGACCGATCCGTATTCCTTCTCCAAGCAGGTGATGGAGGAAATCGGCGCGTACTTCTGGCGGCGTGAGGGCATTTCGAGCCTGTTCCTGCGCCTGCCCGGCGTTTACGAGGTGACGCCGGAGAACGAAGCGCAGTTGCTGGCCTCGCGTGCGGCTGTACGGCAGCAGTACGAGGATTTGCTGGCGATGCCGGAGGCGCAGCGTAGCACCATCGTTGCGGGTATCATCACGCAGCATGACAGGCTCCGCGCCGAACGCGCCTTCGAAGTCCCCGATAACTTTCCGCAGTTGCGCGAGCTACCCTACGCGCGGGTGATGTTCGGCTACAGCAACTTCTGGGCCAGCATCGACGCCCGCGACTCCGCGCAGTGCATCGAGAAGGGCCTGCTCGCCGACTTCGAGGGCTGTCATCCGGTCTACGTGAACGACGATCACAACTCCGCCGGGATTCCGACGGAAACGCTGGTGGAGTGGTTCTATCCCGACGTACCGCTCAAGCGCCCGCTCGTGGGCACGGAGACACTGGTCAGCATCGACAAGGTGCAAGATTTGGTGGGGTTTGAGCCGGAGTATTCGATGCGCCGGTGGTTCAACGGATAAAAGGCATTGCGGCAAAAATAACACGGTGACGCTCCCGTCCCCGTCTCGGGGACGGGCTATGGTTGCCTGGAGCACGCCTTTGGCGACCCCGGGACGGGGTCGTTGAGCGTGGGCGTGCGGCTTTTGCTTTAATGCGACAAAAGATTGCGGGCAGGTTTGATAACCTGCCCGCAATCTTTCTTTTACGATTATCCCCGCCCCTTTTTCACTTCCTCGATGAACCTCGCTGCTCGGTGGGTAAGCTCCGCCATGTCACCCGCATTGAGCAACTTCTGGTTAACCAGGCTGCTGCCCACGCCGAGCGCCGCTGCGCCATTGCGGATGAAGTCCGCTGCCGTGTCCAGGTTCACGCCGCCGACGGGCACGATCTCCAACTGCGGCAGCGGCGCGCGGATGGCCTTGACGAGCGCCGGCCCGCCGATGCTGGCGGGAAAGAGCTTGACCATGTCGGCGCCGGCCTCCCACGCGGCGAGCATCTCCGTCGGCGTGAAGCAGCCGGGCATCACCGGGATGCTGTAGCGGTTGCACAGCGCGATGACGTCGAGGTTGAGGGTGGGGGCCACGACGAAGCCTGCGCCCGCCAGCAGCGCCGCGCGCGCCGTCTCGGCGTCCAGCACCGACCCCGCGCCGAAGAGGACAGCGTCGCCGTAACGTCGTGTCGCCTCGGCGATCACGTCCAGCGCGCCCGGCGTCGTCATCGTCACCTCGATGACGCGCACGCCGCCGGCCTTGATGGCATCGGCGGCCACGATCAGTTGCTCCGAGCTGTGCGCCCGCATAATGGCAATCACGCCCGTTTCACGAATGAGGTTGAGTTTGTCGGTTTTGTTCATAACCGTTCCCCAAAGATCAGGTTGCTTCCGAAATCACAATCAGGTCAGGGATGTCGGCGAAATCATCATGATTGTGCGTTACCAATGGGCAGCGATGATGACGTGCGGTTGCCGCAATCCAGGCGTCCTGGGCTGAAATAGGTCTGCCTTGACGTCGCCGGATGACGCAGATGTCAGCCCAACATTTACACAAGTCGTAGTCAAAGGGCACAATGACGTATGCACGTAGCCGTTCTTCCAACCATGCCTGTCGTGCTTGTCCCCATTTTCGCTCATAGGCCCACCGATATAACTCTGCCAATGTCATAAAAGAAAGCGCCAAACTCTTGTTTTGTAAGTGTGGGCGGTAGGCTTGGGCGCGTGTATCACCTTTGAGCAAAAAGGATACAACGTCTGTGTCAACAATGACGAAGTCGGTCATGCTTCAGTCACCCCGATAAGGTCCTGTTGACGCCATTGGCGTAACGTTGTGATGAAGTCATCGATAGATTCTTCAGGTGGCCACCCATCCAATAACGTATCGAAATCTGTCACCGGTTGTACTTGTTGCTTTTTTGCTAACGCGGTGAGGGATAAACCGTCCCAGAAGTCGCTGTCTGATCGTTGCGGTGATAATTCCTGCTCCAGGTCGGGTAACACTTGCGCGATGACGCGTAGACGCTCGCGTGGCGTTAATTTTCGTAATAACGAGAGAACGCTTTCTGGCGTTGCTCTATGGGTCACGATAGTATTCATATAGGTCCCCCTTTTGACACAAAACACAGCATTTATCTTTATTCTACCTGACCGTCCGTTTTCCGCCACCCGCCACGTCGGCCTTCATCAACGCCTGGACTTCGGCCTTGTCGATGATGGGCAGGTCGAAGAGGAGCGTTTGCTTGAGGCGTGTGGCCGCGTCGCCCACGAGGACGCCTTTTTGCAGACCGTCCGCGTTGAAACCGGCGGTGAGCAGGCCATAGTAGAAGCCCGCGTTCCACGTGTCGCCGCCGCCCAGCCGGTCCCACAGCGTGACGGGTCTGACGGCGGGCGAGCGGAAGAAGTTGCCGTCGGCATCGGCGGCTGCCGATTCCCAGCGGTGCTGCTCGAAACTGTCGGGGTAGCGGATGGTGATGGCGACGATTTTGGTGTTGAAGCGCGCGCACACCTCGGCGGCGAAGGCGCGGATGTCGTCATCCTCGATATGGCCGATGTCACCGTCGTCGATCTGTTTGGCGCTGTACTGCCCGCAGCCCATCCCGTAGAGCTTGGCCATATCCTCGATGGTCGTCACCAGCACGTCGATGTGGTCTGTGACCAGTGGCGTGAGCACTGCCTTTGCCTGCTCCGGCGACCAGAGGGTGGCGCGGTAGTTGAAATCCATTCCCACCAGACAGCCGTCCGGTTTGTGAGCCATCGCTTCCTCGAAGGCCGCCAGCAGATAGTTGCGCTCGTAGCCACTGTGCGTCGATAACCCGAAGCTGATGCCGGATGTGTGGAAGAGAATGCAATCCTTGAGCGCGGCAGCCCAGTTGACCATCCCGGCGTCGAGTTTGGAAGCGGCGGAGTACATCCTCTGGTACGTCCCCGTATTCTTACGCGGCGTGCGCCCGATTTCGTAGATGAAGCGCCCGATGGGTTCGGTTTTCGGCGCCCAGACAAAGTGCTCGGTGTTGACGCCATTTTCGCGGGCGATGTTGCGTAGCATCCGCCCGTAGGGATTGTCGGGCACGCGCGTGATGTAGCTCGCGGGGATGCCCAGGCGAGCCAGTCCCATCGCCAGCGTATACTCGCTGCCCGCCATCGAGAGGTGGACCTGACGCGTGCGCTCCGGGCGCTCGCCGTCGGCGGGCGTGTCGCGGACCATCGTCTCCCCAAAAGTGACGAAGGCCGGGCCGCGCCCGGCAAAGGCGCTTAGGCGGTACGCCTCATCATCCTTGGTGATGTCGTACTTGAGTGTGTCGGGCATAGTTCCTCCATAATCTCAAAATCAACAAATCGCAAATCAGCAAATCTAAAAATCAGAGCAGGGAGAGTTATGACGAAGAAGATAGCCCCCGTCAGGAAGTAGGACAGGCACCCCGACGGCCTCGTCCTCCGCCCGTCTACCGTCTACAGTTGAGAAGGCGGAGACACACCACCGGCAATTTTATCGGCCCAGCGGATGGGTTCGGGCAGACGGTAGCCGCGCCCGCAGACCAGCACGACATCGATGGCGGCGTCCAGACTGATGCGATGTCCGGTGGAGACGAAGACGGGCTTGACGCCGGTACGCGTTCGCACCACTGCGCCGATGGTTTCGTCATCGTCGTGCAGATAGGTGAAGTTGCCTCGCTCGCGCGCCGGTTCGTCGTAATGACCCACCAGCCGCTTCTTTGCGCAGCCGATGGATGGCAGGTCCACCAGCAACCCGATGTGGCTGGCGATGCCGAGGCGGCGCGGGTGGGCGATGCCGTGCCCATCGAAGATCAGCATGTCGGGCGCAAGGGAGAGCTTTTCCAGCGCGTCCAACACGGCGGGCGCTTCACGGAAGCTGAGCAGGCCGGGCACGTAGGGGTAGTCCACGGGGCGCTCGGCTACGACGTATTCCAGAATGTCCAAGCCGGGGAAGCTGAAGGCGACAATCGCCGCCCGCGCGATGCAGTCACGATAGCTGGCGTCCACGCCCGCGATGGTCGTCACGGGCCCAAACGCCGTCTCGCGGATGACCTTGGCGGCAAGCTCGCGTTGTAGCGCGATAGCGGAAACTGGGTCGAGATCCCAGGGATGGGTGATTTTGGGGATGATGTTCAGCGTGATTCTCACTACAAATGCAGTTGGTCTATATGACCCAGCAAGATGATTGGCGAAGCATTCACCACCCACTGTCTATGACTCACGAGTAACTTCCTCGGCTAGTTCTTCTGGGGTGACCTGGAATGGTGAAACATTGAAGCGCGCCAGACTGTGCAGAAACTCCTGACGACTGATTCCTGCGACTTCAGCAGCTTTGCTTTGGGAAAGCTTGCCCAATTCGTACCATTTCACTGCTGACACCAGGCGCATTTCACGGACAAACACATCTGGTGTTTGTCGAAGGGTGGAGAAGACTGTCTCTGGTAAATCTATGGTAACCTGCACCGTCATCGTATACCTCTCTTGATAATTACATCGCCTACTGACAGTATAGCACAATTCCAGGGATTATGCGGTGTCGAGTTCTCGAATCTGCTTCATCAAGCGCGCCAGCCGTTTCACCTTTTGCAGCTTGGGATAAGCCCGCGTGACCATCGCCATGTACTGCTTGAACCAATACTGGAAATCCTCAAAGCGGCCATAGCGCGCCATAGCTTTCTTTTTGTGGAAGTGCCACGGCTTGAGACCCGCGTAGTGTGTGCCGAACAGCACCGCGAGGTTGGGGTAGCCGCTGAACCCGCAGAAACGAATATCCACGTTGGCCCATTGGCCCGACCAGCGCATGGTGAGATATTGCATATCGGGCCACTCGAACAGGTCGGCGATGTAGTGCAGGGTTTCGGGTCGTTGTATATCCGCCTCAATGGCCGCAAACTCAGCCATCGAAGGCTGAAGGACGATGAGGGCGGTGTTGACGCCCATGTTGGTGGGATCGTCTTTCACCCGGTCGGTGATGGCCTTAGGGATGGGATATCCGTGCGGGCAGATGGGGTTGTAGACTTCGTGCCAGCGCCACGTGCCCTCGGTCGCCACGCTCGGCGGGATGACGTATTTCCCGTCAGCGTCGTAGTCCAGGAAGTGTGACTTGGACTCGTTGAGGATGCCCGCCGGGGTATCGAGCGTGAACAGGTGATCGTAGTGGCGAATCGGCAGCACGTCGGCGTCGAGCGCGACGAGTTTCTCGTAAGACAGGCCCAGATCGCCGTCCGCACCAATCCGCAGCATGTGCATCCGCGTGAAGACGTAGGGGATGTACTGCCGTGCATGCCGCCGCTTGTAGGGGACGAAGAGCGGTTCGACCTCGACGACGTGATCGTACAGCAGCCCCAGCGCGTAACGCGCCTCCGCCGTGATCTCCGGCGTCACCATACAGACCAAATCGGCCTGGGTTTTCTGGCGGCGCAGGCCGTAGGCCAGCGTGAGCACGCCGGGCAGGTAGTTGTCGTTCATCATCAGCAGCGTGACGTAGGCGAAACGAGACGAGCCGTCGGCGCGTCTCATCGTGTCAGGTACAGGGTAGGGGGTTTTCATTGGATGATGTTTTTGATCCTCATGGTTGTACGTCCTCTACCCCCATTGTATCATAGACTGCCTTTCTGTTCAATCCTTCAAGGGATTGCGATAGCGATCCTGCTGTTAATCATTTGTTCCTTACCATGGTTTGACCATAACACGACTGAGTTGCGTACGACATTACGTTGAGGGATGCGAGTCCTTGTCGAGCGTGACATCGTCCAGGCCAACATGCCCTATTCGTACGAGGAATTCTTCATGAACTTCCTCGCGGCGAACTGGGGCAATGATTGGGCCGATGTTGCCACACAGCCGGAGTTGCACTACTACGAGGAAGATGTGGGTATCAACCTGGCCGCGCCCACGCTTACCGCCGACGTGAGCATGTCCGGCGGCACGAAAAGCTAGAACGGCCATTCCACGCCGGATACGTGGGCGGGCAAGTACTATCAGGTGCGCCCACAAAGCGGCTGCCCCTATCTTATGCTGGAGGTAGACGGCCAAAGCGGTGCGAACCTCGGCATCAGCCTGATGGCGGCTAACACCAGCACCCCGTCGCTGGTGCGCTCGGCCTGGGTCGGCGAGGACTTCGTGCGCACCTTCGCGGCCCACGGTGTGAACAACCGCGCCGTCGCTGTGGTCAATGCGTTCGGCCACAACTACAACTACGACGTGACCGCCACGTGTGTCTCCCCGCAGATCGACATCCTCGAACCCCGGCAGACCAACTTCGCGCTCGTCGGCGAACCGGCCAGCCCCATCGCGTTTCTGGCGCGCGTCCGTGTGACCGGCGGTGGCGCTCCGGTGCGCGGGCTGGTGGAAAGCTCCTTCAGCTTTGACGCGGATGGGGATGCCGTCACCGTGGTTGCCAACTCGTTGCAGGAGATCGGCGGCGGCGAGTACTGGGCCACGTTGCTCCCACCGACGAAGCCCGCCGGGACGACCTTTGTGGACTTCAAGGCCTGCCTCGATGGCACGATCTGTGACACCGAGACCAACGCGTTGCTCTACGTCGCGCCGGGCAACAGCGACATCATCATCCTGCACGACGAATCCGGCTCCATGTCCACTGAAGACGTTGTCGGAGAGGGAACGCGGCTGGAGAACGCGCAAAAAGCTGCCGCGGTGTGGGCAAACCTGGCGCAAAACGGCGATCGCTATGGCGTGATGGGGTTCAACGCGAAGAATAATCCGGTGGGGTGTGGGCTACCGGGAGGCGACGGCAATTGCGAGCTGGACATCCGCACGCATATGGCGCGCACCGAGATCACCAATCCCACCTCCCAAATCCCGACCATCGAAGATGCGATTAACCTTACGGATGCACTGGAGTGGACACCCATCGGCGCGGGGCTGCGCGCGGCTAAGAACGCGCTGCAAGCCTCACCGTACAGCCTCAATCCCAAGTACATCATCTTGCTTTCCGACGGTGAGGAAAACGTCAACCCGCTTTATGGCGATCCTACGTCCGGGATTCAGCAGGAGATGATCGACTCCGGGGTCGTGGTGCACACCATCGGCTTTTCCGGCGATTCGCCTTCGGCGCTGCTCGGACAAATCGCCGCCGATACCGGCGGCATCTTCCGTTACGTGCCCACCAGTCCCGGCGATAGCATGGCGCAGGCCGCTGTCTCTATGACTGCTGCCGATGTCGCCGGCTTGCTCATCGCGCAGGGCGCCGGGTCAACGGAGATGCCGCCGACAGGCGTGTTCACCTATCCGCTGGCCAATGACACACCTTACACTGTCACCCTGCGCGGATTCACCGAGGACGGCGAGGGCGCACCGACCGAACCGCAAGTCGTCACGCCGAAAGAAGACCCCGATCCACCGAGCGGGTTCATCCAAATCAACGGCGGCGTTCCACAAACGTTCTCGCGTAACGTTGTGCTGCATGTCAACGTGTCGGATGAACTGCTCGATGGCTTGCCCTCCCCGGGTTCAGCGGCCTCTATCGCCAACGATTACAACCGCAACAACCTCGTGAGCGCCGGCGAGCAGATGCGGTTCACCAATAACACGGGGGCAGGGTGGTCGCCGTGGGAGCCATTCGCGCCTGAAAAACCGTGGATGCTCGATCCTGAATGTGCGCCGGGCACATCGTGCGTCGTCTACGCGCAATTCAAGGACGCTGCAGAGAACGAGTCGCTGGTGGTGTACGACGAAATCTTCTTCCAACCGGCAAGGATTTACCTGCCGCTGGTTTTGCGAGCCTCTTCTCCCACCCGGTAACCCTGCGTTCAGAAAAAATAGCGGGGGTAGATTTGTCTACCCCCGCTGATTTTCAACACCAGTCTTACCAGTCCGCCACCGACCCATCCTTGTGCCACAAGCGGGGCGTTTCCCACGAGCCGTCGTAGACCTGGCCGGCGACGGCTTCATCGTCAAGCTCGATGCCCAGACCGGGTTTGGTGGGCAGGGGGATGTAGCCCTCTTCGATGACAAACGGCTCCTTGAGATAACCGCCGCCCAGGGTGACGTGCTCCTGCACGAGGAAGTTGGGGATGCAGGCATCCAGTTGGAGGCACGCCGCCAGCGCGATGGGGCCGAGCGGGCAGTGTGGCGCGACGGCGGCATAGTAGGTTTCGGCCATCGCCGCGATCTTCTTCGTCTCCAGGATGCCGCCTGCGTGCGAGAGGTCGGGTTGCAGGATGACGGCGGCTTGCTTTTCCAGCACCTCGCGGAACCCCCATTTGGCGAACAGCCGCTCGCCCGTGGCGATGGGGATGGTTGTGCTGCGCGCCACCGTCACCATCGTATCCACGTTCTCCGGCAGCACCGGCTCCTCGATGAACATCGGCGAGTACGGTTCCAGCGCCTTCGCCAGCCGCACCGCCATCGCCGGGCTGACGCGCCCGTGGAAGTCGATGCCCACATCCACCGTCTGCCCTACGGCGCTGCGCACGGCGGCGAACTGCTCGACAATCGCATTCACCGATGCGGGCGTATCCACGATGTTCAGCGCGCCGGGAATGCCCATCTTGAGCGCGGTGAAGCCCTGGCTCGCGCTGACCTTGGCGCTTTCGATGTAGTCGCCGTAGGTCTCGCCGCCAAGCCAGCCGTACATGCGGATTCTGTCGCGCGTCGCGCCGCCGAGCAACTGGTAGACGGGCACGCCCAACCACTTGCCGGTGATGTCCCACAGCGCCTGCTCGATGCCGGAGATCGCGCTGCACAGCACGGGGCCGCCACGGTAGAACTGCCCGCGATAGATCGCCTGCCAATGATGTTCGATGCGGCGCGGGTCTTGCCCGATGAGGTAACGCCCGATTTCGTGGACGGCGGCGGCGACCGTCTGCGACCGCCCTTCGACGACCGGCTCGCCCAGACCGACAATCCCCTCATCCGTGTGAACTTTGAGGAACAGCCAGCGCGGTTTGACAAAAATGGTTTCCAATTGCGTAATCTTCATGCTCACTTGACCTCCATTCAAGGATTTCTTTTCCATACACTCGCCATTTCGATCCCAAAGGCTCTGGGGACGGTGGCGACTTTAGTGAAGTGGGTGTGCAGCCACTCCTCATCGTAGGGTTCCCAAAAGACGCTCTCAGCGCGGGCGTTGTTTGCCTCGCCAGTGGCGAATGCGGCCCAACGCTGCCGGATCGTGTGATTGATATGCACAATCACGTAATCCGGGCGCAGACGCACCGAAATCTCTTTGCCGGGCGTCAGCCCGAACTGCGAATCGCCGCTGACGGCTTCGAGAATGTGCCATTCATAGGCGTAGACTACCACGCGGTCGCCCGGCCGCGCGTTCTCGTTCAGCCATTGTGTCACTTGCTGCACGCCGTCGGATGTGGTCTGCACGACGCTGCGATACCCGATGGTACTTCTATTTCCGAGATAGCGGGGACCGAGCCACTGATACCCATTCAGATTGAAGTCCGGATAGCACAAGGCTAGATCGACACACAGCCCTATCGCCGCCAAGCCGCCGATGCTGACGGCAAGCATTTTACGGTGCGACAGCAACGTCAACAGTTGATCCGCCCCCAGAATCGCCAACAACGGCAGCACCGGTATCATGTAGAACGTCTGCGCCAGCGGTAACAGCATCAGTCCTAGAAAATAGCAGGCGACGATCGGCAGCAACAGACGTACTTCTGGCCGGGTCCTCCATTGCAGGGCGGCGGTGAACAGGCTGATCAGCAATCCCACGCCGAGCAAGGGGCTGGATTTGAAGAGCACGCAGGCCAGATGCAGCACGGCGGCCTCCACCATAAAGGCCGGACTCCACCGCATTTCGTGCTCGAATCTCGTGAACAGGCTGGCAATGATGGTTGTGTTCGTGGTGTGATCCGGCGGGATGACCATAAACGTCCCCAGAGCCAATGTGAGCACGAAGCACGTCAACAGCAGCGGCGCGACGCCCTTGTGACGGTGCCGCCACGCCCAGGCCAGCACCGCGATCCAACTGCCAAGCGCAAGGATGAAGTGGAAGCGCAGCAGCGCCTCCTCGCGCCATTCGGGCGCCATGCTGTTGAGATTGAGCCATCCCAACAGGATAATGGCGCTCATCAGCGCCAGGAGGGCTATGCCGTTGTGAAGCTCGCGTTTGGTTAGTCGTGTAGTCGTTAGTCGTGTAGTCGTTAGTCCTGTAGTCGGGTTGGGCTTGCTACTGGCGAAGGACAAGATGTGAAAGATGATTGCCGGGAAGATTACGACGGTCGTGAACTTGCCCGACAATGCCAATCCCAGCACCACCGCCGTGACTGCCGCCCAGCCTAGCGTGCCACTTTCACGCAGGCGGGATATCGCTATCAGCACCCAGACAAAGGCGCAGGCTACGAAGATGTCTGTTTCGGTAAAAGCTGTTTTGGCAAACGAGAGGAAAAACGGGCTGGTGGCGAGGATGGC
>Ga0129302_1001445_pt1 | contig 17650 bp, 10 predicted proteins | sample BlaSprsedimmetaG_FD_94476 | JGI IMG/M metagenome (GOLD analysis project Ga0129302, IMG submission 94476) | Hot spring sediment bacterial and archeal communities from California, USA to study Microbial Dark Matter (Phase II) - Blank Spring... | ecosystem: Environmental > Aquatic > Thermal springs...
CCTTTTTTTCCGGAGAACCTTCGGCCCGGACTGAGACAAAAGGCAGCGGCATCCCCTTTAATATAATTATAAATGAGCTGACAATAGCTGATGGGGCTTTCCTGTATGAAAATAAAGACAGATCTTTTAAGGCTGATCTCTCAGGTATTGAGCTTGGGGCGGATGCAGACCTGTTTGCCCGATCAGTGAATTTTACGGCACAGGCGGCCAGGGCGAGCTTGACAGGGGACAAGATCCAGACAGATCTGACAGGATTGCTCGCCCGAACAACGCTACGGAAGGATTTGCTCGCCCCGCTCCTGATCCATGCGGAGACAGGGTTGTCGAAGATCAATATGAAAGGCTCTGCAAGGGATCTTTTCACAGAACCCGGTTTTGACGTCACAGTTGATGCGACCGTGTCCCTGCCGGAACTGAAAGACGCCCTGCGTCTGTCGGAAGAGCTGACTGGCGAGATGACGATCCGGTTTGATCTTGAAGGGACACTCGATAATCCCGAGTTCAAGATGTACATCGGTTATGACGGAGGTATCATTGCAGGCGTGCAGGTGGACAGTGCCAATCTCGATGCCGGGTTCATAGACAGGATCCTTGAGGTGAATGACGCACATATCGTAAGTGATTACGGGACTGTCACTGCAACGGGACATGTCGATCTTCAGAAGGTCTTTCCTGAAGGGATCTTCGCCGGTAACAGGCAATTCGATGCCCTGTCCTACAGCTTTTCAATCAATGGAGAAGGCATCGAGCTCGAAAGACTGCCGGTCAACGATACCGCACTCGAAGGCAAAGTGAATACGAATATCGACTTTTCCGGTACGGGTATATCTTTTGAGAGTATATCTTCTCGCATCTCTGCCGGAATATCGTGCGAAAGACTCGTATTCAATCAAAACGGACCTGTTGTAGATGTCTCTATCAAGGCGCTCGGAAGAATCGAAGGTTATATTGCACGAGTAGATGTCCTGGAAGTAAGTTCAGCGCAGGCATCGCTTGAAGCCAGAGGTTCTCTCGATCTTTCATCGAAAGAAGTCATGGCGCGCATTGAGCTCGATGTGCCTGATCTCGAAGGTATACTAAAGCCTTTTGATGTTCATGGAGATGGCAGGCTTTCCATTGCAGCAGAGGTGTCCGAAACCATATCGTTGCCCATGATAGAGTTCTTTGTCAATGGGAAACAGCTTCGGTTTGAAGGGATAACCGTTGGAAATATTACCTGCACAGGCGGCCTTGACAGACAGGGCATTGTAAGAATATCGAGCCTGGTCCTGAAGAACAAAGGTTCGCGGATTCAGGGATCAGGCAGTGCCCGGCTCTTTGAAAGGTTTCCGGATATCAGGACCGACCAGCCCTTGAATGTTGCCGCAGAGATACATTCTGTCAATGTGCAGGATTTTATCGATGTGCCCGGTTTTAAAGGTGTCTTTGATGGAGAAGTGATGGTGGACGGGAGTGTGGATACGCCCGATGCACTGATCAATCTTACTGCTACAGGTATAAATATTAAGGATTACCGTATCGGGAATGTTCGATCCTCGATGGGCTTTTCCGAAGGAATGTTTTTACTTGATAACGTGCTAGTCGAAAACAATCGATCCCGCCTTCATATATCAGGGGAGGTCAAGGTGTTTGATCCGGAAACCAAGCACTTTTTTCAAGACCCGCAGATACGGATCAATCTGGATGGCGCCACGGTTTTTCTGCAGGATATTGCACAAGGGTTAACCGGCAGGGTAAATGCTGCTGTCAGCCTTGAGGGAAGCATGAAGCATCCTCAAGGATCGGTTTCGCTATCAGGGAATAATATCGATCTCGGATTTCAGAAGATAGATGAGATACTTGTCTTATCCACTCTTAAAGACCAGAGGATTATGCTGGAGACCTTAAAACTTGTTCCGGGAATTGGTGATGAGCCCATTACCGGCACCGGATGGTTCTCGCTGCAGAAGGAGTATGCGTTTCAACTCTCGGGCAGCGGGATTTCTCTTGAGAATATCGATGTGCTCGCTGCCAACCATGTTTCCAGTGGCTGGGCAGGGTTCAGTATAACAGGCAATGGCACCTATGCAGAGCCTTGCCTGGAGGGAGAATTTTTTTTCGGCGATGTATTCGTTAATCAGGAGCGTCTGGGCGATGTCAGGATTGTCCTCGATCTTCATGACAATATTGTGAGGTTGAAAGGAAAACAGGGTCTGGACTTCCATGCAACATACCTCATCGCGCAGGGGGATCTTTCCGGATCCGTTGTCTTTGACAGCCTGGATCTTTCGCCGTATTTTCAGATAGCCAGATATCCCGACCTGAGCGGAACTGTTACGGGAAAGATCGAGGGCAGCGGCAATATACACAGCATAAAGGATGTAAAGGCTTCCATGGACCTCAATCATCTTCGCGTAAACTTCATGAATCGCCAGATTATCTCCGGAGAGTCTTTAAGGGCGAGTCTTGAGGGAAAGGAATTTTCTGTCCCCGGGATTCATCTGGTTCTCGGCGAAAAGGGATGGATCAATATCGAGGGGGGCGGCGAGCTGCATGGGAATCAATCAATCAGGGCGCAAGGAGATATACCTCTGCAGGTGCTGGACCCCTTTATCGAAGATCTCTCGGATACTTCGGGCAGCCTGCTTCTTTCCGGACACATGGAGCTGGTCGATGGTGAATGTGGATTCATGGGAGAGCTTGAGCTCCGGGAGATCTCTTTCAGAGTACCGTATACCGATCAGCTGATACACGGCACCAGCGGTCGGATCGTCATGACCCCGAAGGCCCTGGAGCTTAAGAATATCGCCGGTGCGAGTGAGACAGGCAGTTTTGATCTTTCAGGGACTGTAGCACTCAAGGCCATGAGGCCGGAAGAGATCGATATGAGGCTTCAGGCGTGGTCTTTGCCGGTTAATGTGCCAGACACCCTGGACCTGCTTGTAGATATGGATGTTGTTGTCCGGGGAAACAGGGATGATACACGCATGCAGGGAAGTGTCGTGCTTCTCGAGGGGTTGTATTACAAGGATGTGGAGGTCGATTTTGTGAAAAGAGTCGTCGGTGAAAGTCCGGAGACCAGGGCTCCAAGAGGGTCTATCGGACTTGCCTTCCTCAGGAACATGAAGCTGGACATCTCGATCAGCCGCAGAAACCCGCTGTTTATAGACAACAATATAGCGCAATTGGATATAAATCCTGACTTGCGTCTTTCAGGCACCCTCAATGATCCCGTCATCTACGGAAGGTCAACCATAGAGTCGGGCACGGTTGTGTTCAGGAACAGGATATTTACGGTCACCAAAGGGGTGATAGATTTCCTCGATCCCTATGCCACCCGGGCGACCATTGATGTCCAGAGCAAGGTAAGGGTTCGGGACTGGAAGATATATCTTGATGTTTTCGGTACTCCCGATGCGCTGAGCATCTCTTTGAGATCAGATCCTCCGGCAGAAGACAACGATATCCTTTCGCTTATCGTTCTCGGAAGGACATCCCAGGAAATCATCACAGGCAAAGGAGGCAGAACACCGTCTGCATCGACTATGGTCGCCACTCTTATCGCATCCCGGTATGGCGAAGACATCAGAGAGTTCACAGGACTGGATCTGCTTGAACTGGAAAGCGGTGTGGATGATGACTTTGCCGATACGGTCAGACTCACCATAGGGAAGGAACTTTCACGGAGAATCATGCTCAAATACGCAATGGAATTGAAAGACAGCGAGATCTCCCAGCGTGCCGTGGCAGAGTACAGATTGTTCGAGAATATTGTCCTGAACGGGTTTCAGGATACCCGGGGGATCTTCGGGGCGGATATGCTCTACAAGCTGGAATTCCGCTAGAATGGGCAGCAGGGTATTATGCATAAGGTGTATCTGATTGTCATTGCCACGTGTTTTATGTCTCTCCTGATCTCCTGGTCCGGGTATGCCGGGGATGATCATCCTGGCCCGGCAGTGATGCCCGATTCCGGGATCCTTCTCGCCATAGAGATTGATATCGTGGACGTGCCCGGCAGGGTTGAGGGGTTTGAAAGACTCGCAAGAGACCTGATATCCCTTGAACGAGGACGGATAGTCCTGGATGCCGAACTCGCTGATGCCGTTGACAGACTGAAGACTTCTGGCAGATTTGAAGAGGTCGGTGTGCACGGCAGGCAGGAGGACAGAGGGCTTGTTCTTTCTTTTATGCTCAAACCTTTCCGGCTAATCAAGGACATCAGGATCTCGGGAAGCTATCCTCTTTTTGAAAAGGATATCCTTCGCGCCATGACCATGTATACGGGCGGTACCTTCAGGAGGGCATCACTCGCGGAACAGGAAAGATTGATTGAAGAACTCTTTGTCCGAGAAGGATATATTGAACCGGCAGCCAGCGTTACTGCAAGCGAAGATGAAGAAAGTGGAACCATCGTTGTACAGGTAAAGATAGAAAAGGGCCCGTACTACATCCTCAAAGATATTTTATTGAACGGGAACCGGACATTTGCGGATTTCAGACTCAGGTCAAAGATGAACATATGGCTCAGCTCGTTTCTTCCGGGCCATGCAGGCCGTTTTGTTCAACGAGATCTTGATAAGGATCTGAAAAAGCTCCAGAGCCATTACCGGGAAGAGGGTTTTTATGATTGCAGGATAGATGTTCTCTTGCACCGAGATCCTGCCGGCAAGATTGTCACGATCAATGTAAAGATTGAAGAGGGGCCAGAGTACAGGATCTCCATCTCGGGTAACGAAGCCTTTTCCGAGCGTACTCTCAGGAAGGATCTTGTTTTCCCCCGGGAGGGCAATGCCGGGGGGAAGGGGCTTAGAAAGAGCAGGAGGAACATTCAGCGGCGCTACATACAGGCAGGATACAAAGATGCTCGTGTGGAAGTTCGCGAGGACACCGTTCATGCCGGGGATGCGACGATGCGCAACCTGGAATTTATTGTTGATGAGGGTTCACGTACTCTCATAGAGAGGGTTTCTTTTGAGGGTAACATTGCCTTTGATGATGCAAGACTTCTCAAGCAGATGAACATCAGGAGCAGGGGTATTTTTACAAAGGGGACATATTCAACAAAGATTCTGGAAGAAGATATCCTCGCACTGAAGACCTTTTACCGGCAAAACGGGTATCTCGATGCGGCAGTTGAATACGAGGAGGTTCTCACGGCGGACAGGACCTGTGTCGACCTGACCATCCGCATCCGGGAAGGCGGCCTGACCGTGATCTCGTCGATACGAATAAAGGGTCTGCATGCAATCTCTTTTGATCAGGCATGCAGGGTGATGAGCCTTAAAGAGGGCGAACCGTTGAGAGGGTACCTGCTCAAGAGCGATGAAAATGTACTCAGTTCCGTTATATCCGAGCAGGGATATCCCTATGTGACGGTTAAGGCATACACCCTTTTCAGCGAGGACGGATCACTTGTTGATATAGTCTTTGACGTAGATGAAGGTCCGCAGGTAGTCATGGGGGGCATATATTTCAAAGGGAATTTCAGGACAAGCCAGAACATCCTGATCGATGAGATAGAAATGCGCCAAGGTGAGCCCTTTTCCCTGAAAAAGATGCTCTACGCACAGAAGAATATCAGAGACATGGATATCTTCCATAGCGTTCAATTCAGGACAGTGGGTCTGAAGGAGAAAAACGACGAGATCACACTGCTGGTGGATATCGAAGAGAAAAAGCCCTACTATGTCCAGTTCGGTTCAGGCTATGAAAGCAATAAGGGTGTGTTCGGACAGCTCCGGGGTGGAGACCATAATCTTAGGGGTCTCAACAAGCATATATGGACCGGTGGAGAACTCAGCCAGGTCGGGTACCGGTTTGAGTTCGGGATAAGTGAACCGAGATTTTTGACCACACGCATATCCGCAGGTCTCGGTATATATTCGGAAAAGAAACAGGAGTTCAATCAGACGTTCGGCATCCGCACCTATGGTGCCACCCTCGCTTTCAGCAGGAAGATATCACAGGACATCACTTCATCACTTGGGTTTCGTTATGAATCCAGGGATGCATACGTTCAGGACTGGGTCGTGGAGTTTCAAGAGGTCTTTGATCAGGACACCCTGGATCCAAGGGGTTTTCTGGTTGTGACCCCGGCGATGGTGTTCGATACCAGGGATTCATTCGTAAAACCCACCAGGGGTGTTTTTTCTTCTCTGAGCGTGGATATTTCCAAGGGAATAAGGAACTCTGCGGATAATTTCCTGAAATATCGACTGGATACAAGGTTTTACGTGAGTCCCATAAACCGGCTAACCCTGGCGTTCCTCACGCGTCTGGGGTATATCAATGATTACGGAGTCAGGGCCAGGGTGCCCGACGATCAGCTTTTATATCTGGGAGGCACGCTCGATGTCCGCGGTTATGATGAGAACAGTCTCCGTATCGATGTGAACGGAGACCCTCAGGGTGGGCTTTTCTCTGTTGTCGGAAGTATTGAAGCGAGGATTGATCTTGGGCGCCAGATTGAACTGGCCTGTTTTTATGATATGGGAACTGTGCGTGATACTTATGAGGATATGGGGTCGAATGATGTGCGTACATCTCTTGGTCTGGGGTTTAGATACGTTACCCCTATCGGACCTATGGGAATCCTCTATGGTTATAAACTGGGCAGAAAAGAAGGGGAATCCCCCGGCCGGTTCCATTTCTCCGTAGGGTATACGTTCTGATCTGTTCTGGGTTTCCGGCAATATTTCAGACAGGATATTCTCTGCAGGAAGACTGATGAGATCTTTTTGTCTTTGTCGGTCGGAGTACAGGCAAAGGAAAAGGGAACTGCTAAATGTGGGATAAAACAGCTTTACGATACCACGGTATCCTGTTTATATGGGCATGACGGTCGCATCGGTTTTTCGGGCATCTTTCTCGTTTGCGCAACCTGAGTAAAAAAACATGAGTAAAAAAACGTCTTGAATAAGATGTGTAGCAGTGGTAGTTTTTACATATTACCATGGAAACGTCATTACTGGCAGATCTGCTTATTGTCTTCAGCCTTTGCATTGCCGTGATCTTTCTGTTTCTCCGTATCCGCGTACCGTCCATTATAGGGTTTATCCTTACCGGAATACTTGCAGGGCCGCACGGGCTCGGGTTGATCGGTGAAGGCCGCGAGGTGGAATATCTTTCCGAATTCGGTATAGTGCTGCTCCTGTTTACCATAGGGATCGAATTCTCTCTGAAGAATCTCCTGGAGATCAAGAGGCCGGTCCTTCTGGGAGGCTCTCTCCAGGTAGGGTTTACCCTGGCACTTACCTATGCACTTGCAGTATTCGGCGGTCTTGCCTGGAACAAGGCCGTTTTTATCGGGTTTCTCGTATCATTGAGTTCTACTGCCATCGTCCTCAAACTGCTTGACGAGCGGGCTGAAATCACGAGACCGCATGGAAGGAACACCCTTGCTATCCTGATCTTCCAGGATCTCATCATTGTTCCCATGATGATATTCACCCCTTTTCTGTCCGGAATGCCGGGGGAAACCGATGTGAGCTTTGCAACTCTTGTTGTCGAAGGGCTGGCCCTGCTCGTATTCGTGTATGTTTCTTACAAATGGATAGTCCCGAACATTCTCTTTCAGATAGCCAAAACAAGAAGCCGCGAGCTGTTTCTTCTCAGTATCGTGATGATCTGTCTGGGTGTGGCATGGATGACGGCCGAACTCGGGCTTTCACTTGCTCTGGGTGCATTTCTTGCCGGACTGATCATCTCCGAATCAGAGTACAGCCATGAAGCACTCGGGCGGATCCTGCCCTTCCGGGACATCTTTGTCAGTTTTTTCTTTATCTCCATAGGAATGCTTCTCGATCTTTCTTTCCTGGGAGAAAATCTTGCGCTGATCCTCGCTCTTGCGTTGGGAATAATTATACTGAAGGCTGCTACCGGGGGGATAGCAGTAATGTTATTGGGATATCCGCTTCGCATAGCGGTATTGACCGGTCTGGCCCTGGCACAAATCGGGGAGTTTTCCTTTGTCCTGAGCCGGACAGGCATGGAATATAACCTTATTGACGAGACAAAATACCAGATCTTTCTCAATGTTTCCCTGCTTACCATGGCAGTGACACCCTTTATCTTGAACTTGTCCCCCAGGGTGGCCGATATCCTGATGAAGTTCCCTTTCCCGGCCAAGATAAAGAACGGTTTTCTGTCTGTGAGTTTTGATGCCTTTTCGGAAAACCGGCATATCATGGATGACCATCTGCTCATCATCGGTTTCGGGGTAAATGGCAGGAATGTTTCACGGGCCGCAAAGATGGCGGGTATCCCATATGTCATTCTCGAGGTGAATGCAGAAACAGTACGGTCAGAAAGGGCTTCGGGGCAACCTATCTTTTACGGTGATGCCACACAAGGGGCTGTCCTGGAACATGTCGGAGCCAAGAATGCACGGGTGGCTGTAATTGCGATTCCCGACGCTGCTGCCACCAGGAGAATAACCACGGCATTGAGGGAGTTGAACCCCAATCTTCATATCATTGCCAGGACCAGGTTTGTAAGAGAGGTCTCCCCCTTGTATGAATTGGGAGCCGACGAAGTTATTCCCGAAGAATTTGAGACCTCGATAGAGATCTTTTCCAGGGCGCTTTCGGAATATCTTATTCCCCGCGATGATATTGAGCGCTGTATTGCGGAGCTGCGCGCAGACGGCTATAAGATGCTGCGAGGCCTGTCGGGCGAGGCAACGGCCATCCATCGTCTTGAACAGGAACTGCCGGAATTCAAGGTGGTGACTCTGCGGGTGAACGAAGGCTGTCTGCTGGCAGGCAAATCCCTCATGGAGATTGAAATGAGGAAAAAGTATCATGTAAGTATACTGGCGATAAGAAAAAATGGGACATCGGTATTCAATCCCGGCGGAGAGGATGTTCTTTGTCCAGGAGATGCCATCATCGTTACCGGCCAGATAGCAAAGATTCTCGATATTATCCAGTTACTCCGTAAAAGAAATACTCAGAGCCCGCCTGCTGTTTAAGATGATCAATCTGTGACACTCTGTAACACGCTCTGTGACAGCTCTGTGGCAAGGGTCTTGAATTATACCTGAAATGTTGTTAGTATAACGAGTTGACCTGTCAAGTGGCCAGGAAAGAGATCTTTATGCGCCATAGCCTTATGAGAATGGAGAAGGATGAATGGAAGAAATATTATTGAAGATTGAAGAACTTGAGAATAATCACGATCAGGTATCACCGGAACTGATAAAAGAAAAGGACATAAAGCTTGGTTTGCGGAATCCGGATGGTACCGGTGTTGTTGTGGGTATTACCTCGAAAGGCCTTGTAGTGGGTTATGACAAGGTGCCTGCTGAAGACGGGAAAGGCTATGTTGCCCAACCCTGCGAGGGGAGGCTTTTGTACTGTGGTTACGATGTGATGAATCTTGTTGGTAATATCCATGCAGAAGGCAGATTCGGATTCGATGAGATTGCATACCTGCTGCTTACAGGTGAACTGCCCAATGAAAAAGATCTTAACCGGTTTTCGGACATACTGGCAAAAAGAAGGGCATTGACAAAGCTTGAGAGAGGTATCCTCATGCAGGAGGCAGAGAATGAAAATCAGATGTTTGCACTTCATGCTGTTATTTCTCATCTTAGCCGGTGCGACCGGAGTCCACGATCCACAGATCTCAGGGATGAAACGAACCGGTGCATCAATCTGATTGCAAAATTTCCAACGATTGTAGCGTATAATTATAATGTCATGAAATACAAACAGGGGTTAAATCTCAACATTATTAAACCCGATGCGGAATTATCAACTGCAGAAAACTTCCTATACATGCTCAAGGGGAAATTGCCGACTAAAGCAGAGGCACTCCTGTTCGATCTTGCTTTGATATTGCATGCCGAGCATGGAGGCGGAAACAACTCCACATTTACAGTAAGATCGGTTTCTTCGAGCGGGGCCAACACCTACATGGCTATCTGCTCCGGTATTGCTTCATTGAGCGGGCACCTTCATGGAGGGGCAAATGAATCGGTGAGAAGCATGATGAAGACCATCAAAAGGAATGTACGGGATTGGGCTGACAGGGATGAGATCAGACGCTTTCTCGAGAAAATCCTCGATGGGCAGGCTCATGACGGAAAAGGCACGATCTATGGTGTCGGGCATGCCGTATATACCCTGTCGGATCCCCGTGCAGTACTTCTCAAGACAAAGGCAGAGGAACTGGCCAGAATCAAAGGTTCCATGCCGGAATTCCGGCTGTATAATCTTGTCGCCGAGGTAGCGCAGGATATATTTACTGAGCGCAAGGGTCTGACTGTTGCTGCAAACGTTGATTTCTACTCGGGATTTATCTATAAACTTATGGGAATACCGGTTGAGCTCTATACCCCGATATTTGCCATGGCAAGGGTGGTGGGCTGGGCTGCCCACAGGATTGAACAGATCATTCAGAACAAGATCATGAGGCCGGCATATGTAACCTCTCTTTTACAGGAGAACTCTTATATTCCATTGAATGAGAGGGAAAACAGGGACTCGATAGGTGGTTAGCAACCCCAATTGTATCTCAAGATAAGAGCAACAGGTATTTCTTGCCATTGTATTAGCGATGGTTGCGCTTATCAAAAGGAACATTATATTTATTATTGGACAGTTTCTCGGGCAGAATCTTTATAATTATCAGATTGCTGGTCCGGTCCATAAGGAATATGATGCTGGGAGGTTTATATGGATCTTGATCCGTTATTTGCCCCGGGAAACATGGCTGTAATCGGTGTATCATCGGGCAATGACCGTCATCCCGCAAATGTTATTTTCTTCAAGAATCATCTTCGCTATCCTCTTGATGTATATGCGGTGAATCCAAAGGGGGGGATGCTTCACGGCGAAAAGATCTATAAACAGGTATCTGAAATACCTGAGAAGGTTGATCTTGCTGTTATTGCTGTCCGTGCGGAGATGGCACCTGATGTTATCAGCGATTGTATTCGTTCCGGAGTAAGATCGGGCGTGGTAATCTCCGGGGGTTTTGCCGAGGTGGGAAATATCGATCTTCAGGATCGTATAGCCGCTCTGGCCCAGGAGGCCTCTTTCCCATTTATCGGGCCAAACTGCCTGGGTATATATGTACCGCGCCGGGTCGATAGTTTTTTCCTTCCCATCGAACGGATGGTAAAGCCCGAGCCCGGCAATGTAGCTTTAGTAAGCCAGAGCGGGGGTATCCTGGTGGATCTGATGATAAAGTTTGCCGAAGAGAGGATCGGCCTGTCCAGGGCTGTAAGTATCGGGAACAAGGCAGTACTCAATGAACTGGATCTGCTTGACTATTTTGCGCAGGACCCGATGACACAGGTCCTGGCTTTCTATATCGAGGGCTTTGGCAAGGATGAAGGCCGGAGGTTTGTTCTGGATGCCCGGAAGTGTCCGAAACCGGTTATTGTACTCAAATCCGGCAAGAGCCCTGCAGGGAAGAAAGCCGTTTCCAGCCATACTGCATCACTGGCCGGAGACTATCAGAGTTTTTCCGCTGCTCTCGCACAGCATGGGGTTGTTGAGGCGGAAAACGAACTGGAGCTTGTTTCATTCTGTGAATCTCTGGGTGCCTATCAAAGATTCATAGACGGCAGAATAGGTATTATTACCGGCAGCGGAGGTCATGGCGCCATAGCTGTTGATGCCTGTTCGAAAAGGGGTCTTACTGTACCGGCTGTGTCCATTTCTGACCAGGATCAGATCAGGGAGATCCTCTCTGAAAATATTCAACATATCGCATCGATTAACAACCCCGTTGATCTCACCGGTAGCGGTGTTGACGAAGACTTTGTCGCTACTGCCCAGAAACTCTTTGCCCTGAATGAAATCGATTGCGTGATTGTCCTGCTCCTTCCATATTTACCGGGGATTACATCCGATATAGGTTCGAAGCTGAGCAGTGTGTCCAGACAGTCAGGCAAACCGCTCGTTGCTTATGTCCCCCATGTGGATAAGTATGATATGCTGATCGAGGGATTTGAGCTCAACGGTGTACCTGTGTCTCCTTCGATTGAAGGTGCCGTACTCATGGCTACCGCATTGAGGAGGAACAAACCATGCTGAAAGACGAGATAAGAAATATTCTGTCTGCATCTAAAAAATGGGGCTGGGTTATGGAGCCTGATGCAAAGCATGTTTTTTCCATTGCCGGTCTCTATGTTCCCCGATTTGCTGTGGTCAATAATCCGAATGAAGCCGCAGTGTTCGCTGATGATATCGGTTATCCCGTGGTAGCCAAGGTGGTCTCGCCTGAGGTTATCCATAAGTCGGAGGTGAAAGGGGTTGTTGTCGGGATCGAAACCAGAGATCAACTTGAACAGGCCTTTGCCGGATTACAGCAAATTAAAGGGTTTTCCGGAATGCTTGTGGAGGAAATGCTTGTTGGCGGGATTGAGCTTATCATTGGCGGAACAATGGATTACCAGTTTGGACCCATGGTTCTTCTGGGCATCGGCGGTGTAGGAGTGGAGATTTATCGGGATACGAGTTTGCGGATGGCCCCGATAGATATGAACGATGCTCTTGCCATGATAAATGGCCTCAAGGCACACAGATTGCTGGAAGGTTATAGAGGAACTTCTCCAATAGCAATGGATGAGCTGTGCAAAACACTCATGATCTTTTCCGAACTGTTGACAGACCTTGACGGGCTTATCGAAACCATAGATCTGAATCCGGTCATATGTACATCTCATAGGTGCATAATTGCCGATGCAAGGATCATTCTTGCAAAGAAAGGATAATGTCAGCGTTTCAAGGCAGCTCAGCCTTGTCCAAGGCTATGTTCCGGCCTTTGATTGCTGTTTTCATAACCTCTTTATCGAGGGTTTCTCAGCATCATCGATCTCAGAATCAGAAGCATGGAGAACAAAGCCGTCAGTGCGGCTGCATAGTAACCGAATGCAGTTATAATATGCTGCCTGGAAGATGACTGGTTATATCTTTCGATATAGTCATTAACCTCGCTTATCAGTCTGTTGAGTTCTTCCTGGGCAGCCGAGGAGATCTTTCTGCCGGTTGCATCACTGATGCTGAACTTTATGGGTTTTATGGTCTTCATCGCAGCGCGGATATGAATAAACCCTAAAATAAAACGTATCAAGGAAAAGAAAAGCCAGCTTAAGGCAAGTGCCTTCGTGCTTTGAAAAGGTAAGGTCTTCATTCTTCCCCCAAAATAATTAAAAACGTTCTCTTCGAATAATCACAGTGTCTATAATGAAGAAATAAAGGATTATAAGATATTGTCAAGTCTTCTTGCCTTTTGTTGCCTTGATGGTATTATTTATGAGCTATTGACAATACCCGGTATTATTTTGCTTTGAATTGTGAGGGGTAAGGATCCTATGGAAGGATATGAAGCCGGTATAAAACCTGGACAAGGTGATTCTGCAAATAAACTGGGTACCTTTGCCGGGGTGTTTACCCCGAGCATCCTCACCATACTCGGGATCATTCTCTTCATGCGTCTCGGTTATGTCGTGGGAAATGCCGGTCTGATAAAGGCGCTCCTGATTATCGCCCTGGCCAACACCATCTCCGTGCTGACCACGTTTTCGCTGTCGGCAATAGCTACCAACTTCCGAGTAAAAGGAGGAGGGGATTATTATCTTATATCCCGCACATTGGGGATTGAGTTCGGCGGAGCGATCGGGATAGTACTCTTTCTTGCCCAGTCGGTTTCCGTTGCATTTTATTCGATCGGTTTCGGCGAGGTCGTTGCAGAGATGCTGCCACTGACAGTAGCGTTTCTTCCCCAGATCATCGCAGCCGTTGCGGTTGGGTTGCTGTTTATACTTGCATGGCTCGGTACTGATTATGCAACACGTTTTCAGTATGTTGTCATGGGTATACTTTTGCTGGCCCTGATATCGTTCTTTCTGGGCGGCTACCTGAAGTGGGACAGTGCCCTCTTGAAGACAAATCTTGGTTCGGTGAAATCATCTGGGGAATTCTGGATACTGTTTGCCATCTTTTTTCCAGCGGCTACGGGATTCACTCAGGGGGTAAGCATGTCGGGAGATCTCAATGACCCGGGAAAAAGTCTTCCCATTGGGACATTTCTGGCCGTGGGCATTTCCATGGTCATATATTTTTGTGTTGCCATAGTTATGAGTGCTTCAGCTCAGAGGGATCTTCTGGCAGGCGATTACGGCGCCATGAAACAGGTTGCCTTATCAGGGTTTTTCATAGATGCCGGGGTCATTGCCGCTACACTTTCCTCTGCAATGGCATCCTTTATGGGGGCACCCCGTATCCTACAGTCCATGGCAAAGGATAAGGTTTTCCCGTTTATTGTTCCTTTTGCAAAGGGCCATGGGCCCGGTGATAATCCCAGAAGTGGAGTTCTGCTCTCTGCCGGGATCGCATTTGTAACGATAAGTCTCGGCAATCTCAATATTATCGCTCCTGTAGTATCCATGTTCTTTCTTATCTCTTACGGTCTGCTCAATTACGCTACGTATTTCGAGGCTCGTGCTGCAAGCCCTTCGTTTCGTCCCCGGTTCAGATTCTACAACCTCAGACTTTCCCTGATGGGGGCGGTAGCCTGCCTTGCGGCAATGCTTGCCATCAATACGATTGCCGGGGCTCTTGCCCTTGCAATACTCTTTGCCATATATCAGTATCTGAAGCGTGCCGTAGGCGTTGAACGATGGGTGGACAGCCGGCGATCATTCCATCTCCAGCAGGTGAGAGATCATCTCCACGCTGCTGCACGTGAGCCCGAACATCCCAGGGACTGGCGGCCACAGCTCCTTGCGTTTTCGAACGATGCCCATAGAAGACAGCATCTTCTCCAGTTTTCATCCTGGCTCGAAGGCGGCAGCGGTATGACCACAGCTGTGCGTATCCTTGAAGGACAAGGGATAAGGATGCTGAAACTCAAGCAGGATGCACAGGACGAACTAAGAAAGAGTATTGAGGAACATAACCTGAATGCATTCCCTCTTGTGGTTGTGGCTGCTAATGCTCAGGATACAATCCAAACCCTTGTGCAGGGATTCGGTATCGGCCCTGTCAGGGTAAATACGGTTTTGCTCAACTGGTTTGAACAACTGGATAAAGGATTTTTCGGGGTTCGTGAGATGCGATACGGACTCTATCTGAGAACAGCATTCAGGCTTGGCTGCAACCTTATTATTCTCGATTCCAAGGAAGATGAATGGGCACTGCTTGATACTGTCCCACCTAATAAACGCAGGATTGATGTCTGGTGGTGGGGTGATGCAACAAGCCGGCTTATGCTTCTGCTCGCATATCTTATGACCCGAAGCAGGCAATGGAGTGATGCAAAGATAAGGATGCTTGGGGTTGCGCAGGCATCTGAAGTGAATAATGCCAAGGGACCCCTGTGTAGAGATTCGAACGGAAAATCGATCGCAGCACCCGGGGGAGTTGAGGATTTGATCAACTGTCTTGATCAGATGCTTGATGAGGTTCGTATCGAGGCGAAAATAGAAATCATTAACAATGTTGACGCAGATTCTGTGGCTGAAAAATCAGCTGATGCAGCTATGGTGTTCCTTCCGTTCCGGCTTAGGGAAAACAAGATCCTAGATCCCTTCGGCGCCAAGGTTGATGACCTTCTCGATCTGCTGCCGATTGTGGCGCTGGTACTGGCGGCAGAGGATATCGATCTTGAATCAGGGCCTGAAGAAGGAAGGGTTGCAGAGCTCGCAGACGCTCTCGATGCAATGGAGACCGCTAAGAAGAGATTGCATGAGGCTAAAAAGGATGCAGCTAAGGCAGCAAAACAAACAATCGATAAAAACATACAAATTGAGGAGATGAACTCTCTTGGCGCCGACGAGGAAGAGATCGTGAAAGCACAGGCAGAAAAAGCGCAAGCAGATGCACTCTCAGAAACAGCTAACCGAAAGGTTGCAAAGGCATCTGCTAAATTTAACGAGGCGAAGGCCCTGGCTCTGGAGCTTGGTGCGAACCCCGGCGATGTAGGTTCTGATCAAGAAAAACCTCCGGAAAATCGCGACGATGCTCTTTGAAGGATGGAGCCGAAGGGAATCGAACCCTCGACCTCTTGAATGCCATTCAAGCGCTCTCCCAACTGAGCTACGGCCCCGTACAACGTAGCTGTTGCTATCATAAGAGATTACATGAGTCAAGATTATTGAATTCTGTCTGATTATTGAATTCTGTTGTCGCTTTCGCTCCCTGCTTCGCTTTGAACTACGCAGGATATGTTGCCTGATGAGAAGCTTAGTGCTCATTCCCCGTAGCAGGCTTAAGGAACAGAGTCCAGGGCTTTCACTGGGGGTTCATATTATTGATTAACACCAATGGGGATGTTGGAAAATAAGGGCTGGTTCTGTACGAAGAGTTTTGTTATATCATGCAACTGATCAAATTAAGGCGTATCTGTGAATCTGCGAAGTTGTTGTTTGCCCCATGTAATACAGAGAATGATAGATAGCAACATATATAACAGCAATATAACAATATTAGTTGACATAAAGATAGCAACTATAATAGTTGGAATGTATATGGCCAAAAAGGTTGCGTTCAATACCAGGGTAAGCGATGTACTTCTTAACGAATTCAGGGCGTTGGCCGTGCTGCTTGATAAGAGCCTGAATGATTTTTTTGAAGAGGCCATGTTAGACCTGATAAAGAAGTATGATCAGGACAATCTGATTGTTGAATTACGCAAACTCAAAGCAAAGGCTCAGAAAAGAAGGTAGTTTTACCGGAGTCGGCCTTTACAGTGACTGGATAATATAGGGCCAGTAAGACTGTTCATTCGTATTCTTTCTTTTTTGTACCCCCTGCTTTGACCGCGTTAAGCGTATCCGTAAGGACAGGAATGACATTGTCTCGAATATCGCCCGCAACTACAATAGCGAGAAGATCGTCACCGACATTGAGTTCACCCTCATTTACCTCAACAAGGATTTCGACGATGCCTGGACGCTTCTTCTGTTCGGCAACGACAGCATGGATTGCATCAAAGTCAGCCCTGACATCGATCCTGGAAACCGGCTTGCCGTCTCGTGAGGTTCCCCTGACAACCCCGTTGTGGCATAAGATCATGCCTACCTTGCTGTAATCATCTCTTGCCTTTATCTTTTGGATCAGAGAATTTATATTCATTTAGGGCCTCCATCTTCTATGGTTATGCTTGAGTATAAACAATGACTGAAAAAGTCAACCAGGGAAAAAGGTTTATTGGTGGAGCATGGAAAATAAGCAGATGGTAAGGATTGCAATCATGAATGTTACGGTATACATAGAGTCTTTGTTTTCTGGGAATCTTCTTGGGGATCCGCTTCGGAAAGAAAGAAGGTGGTCAGGAGGATAGTATGAAAGAGATTCAGGCAGGCAAATCCAGGCTTCAATTTGTCACGGGTGACATTACGGCACAGGATACCGATGCTGTGGTGAATGCGGCAAATTCAAGGCTGGCTCCAGGCGGAGGTGTAGCCGGTGCCATACATCATGCAGCAGGTCCGGGATTGTGGGAGGAGTGTGCAAAACTCCAAGGATGTGAAACAGGTGAGGCAAAGATCACAAGAGGATACAATCTCCCCAATAAATTTGTCGTCCATACGGTGGGTCCGGTATACTCAGGAGCGCCGGACGACCCGAAGCTTTTACGGTTGTGCTACATCAACTCGCTGAAGGTAGCTGATGACAATCATGTCAAATCCATCTCTTTTCCTGCTCTCAGC
>Ga0129302_1001450_pt1 | contig 17628 bp, 15 predicted proteins | sample BlaSprsedimmetaG_FD_94476 | JGI IMG/M metagenome (GOLD analysis project Ga0129302, IMG submission 94476) | Hot spring sediment bacterial and archeal communities from California, USA to study Microbial Dark Matter (Phase II) - Blank Spring... | ecosystem: Environmental > Aquatic > Thermal springs...
TCGTTTAATTGCTTATATAGTTTATTCAGCAAAACGAGTATATATTAGACATATTTTCACCCATTCTGAATACGATAAAGGAAAATGGAAGGAATAAAAATGATTAAAGAAAAAAATGAAATAAAAAGAGCCGTTAAAGTATGGGCAACAGTTTCAAAGTTAGTTTCAACAATCCATACAGAACGTCATTACAATAGAGCAGTAAAAATGCTTGAACAATTGATTGATGAAGTAAATGAAAAAAGTGACCGAGTCAAAGAATCATTGATTGATACTCTTGGCACATTAATAAAAGACTACGAAGATAGGAATATTACAGAACCGAAAGAAGATCCGATAGGAGTATTAAAATATTTATTGGAAGAACAAGGATTAACTCAAAGTGATTTAAATGAGATAGGAAGTCAAGGTGTTGTTTCAGAAATATTAAACGGGAAACGGCAACTTAATTTAAGGCAAGTTGTTGCACTGAGTAAAAAATTTTCAGTCTCTCCATCAGTATTCATAGAGAATATTTAATAACTAAATCAAATAAAGCGAAATAAAATCTGTTATGTTAATACTCTCTCCCTCGTCAGTTAACCAACAGACCTCTAATAGTCGGGCAACTCTGGAGGACAATTACGGACATTGAGTTTCCTGGTAAAGAAAATACTGCAAAAAGTTTACATCAGCTCTTTTTCCGAAAGGTTTGCATTTCAATTCGCGGCTAAAACATCTTCACCGGATTTTTCCGATAAACTATCAAGTTTTGCTTTCATAGCAGACATATATTCCCAATAAGCATCGTGGTATTCTTTATCGATTGGTTTGGAGGGCGGAAATTCCTGTGTTAAAAAGTTAACAGGAGAATTATTTATATAAAATCTAAAATCAAGATGCGGACCGGTTGATAATCCTGTACTTCCCACGTAACCGATTATTTGTCCTTGGCGAACTTGCGCTCCTTTTGTAATTCCTTTCCCGAATTTAGATAAATGAAGATATGCGCTTGAGTAAGTACTGTTATGTTTTATTTTAACCCAATTACCGTTGCCTCTATGATATGCTCTTTCAACTACAACACCATCGCCGATTGTTTGGACAGGTGTACCGGTCGGTGCGGCATAATCAATTCCTTGATGTGGTCTGTAAACTTTTAATACAGGATGCAGTCTTCTATTAGAATAACCGGAACTAATACGACTAAATTTAAGTGGGGCTTTAAGGAAAGCTTTTCTTAAACTGTTTCCTTCTTCATCAAAGTAATCGGCGCTTTCTTCCTCTTCGAAATAAAAACCGTAAAAATCTTTGCCGCGGTGATTAAAAACTGCGGCTTTAATTCTACCGACGGTCATAAATTTACCGTCAAGATATTTTTCTTCATATATTACTTTAAAACTGTCACCGGCTTGAATTCCATAAAAATCTATCTGCCATGCAAATACTTCGGAAAGTTTTAATGCGAGCAATGGACTAACTTTTAATTGTTCTAATGTTTGGTAAAGAGAGTTATAAATTTTTCCCGAAACTTCTGCTTCTCTTATTTCGACTTCCTTTTCACCGTAAGAAATATTTATCGAATCACTTAAATCAAAGACATAGTACCTTAGAGGTGTTTCCTGGTAAACAAAATACTTAACCGTATTTATTGTATCCGGTTGAATATACAACACATAATCTTTACCGCTTTGAATTTTTCTTACGTCAAAAATATCTTTTGAGACTTGTGCTATCTGGTGAATTTGTCCGTAAGTAACATTATGAGGAAGGAGCATATCGCTCAAAGTCTGATTTCGTTTAACTCTTTCCCGTATTTCTATAAGTGAATCCGTAATCAACCCGAATTCGTTCAGTGAAGTTTCTTCAAATTTAGATTCCGGTTCTTCTGTAACTTTATCAGAGCAGCCGATAAAAAATAATATAACAATAAGAAGTAGAGATTTTTTCATAAACAAAATTATTTTTGATTTTCGGATAAAATTTTATTAATTATATCAACAGAAGAAATACCTTCGGCTTCAGCATTAAAGTTTGGAATAATTCTATGACGTAATACCGGAAGCAAAGAACTCTTAACATCATCAATATTCGGAGTAAACCTGCCTTCGATTACTGCTTTAGTTTTAGCGGCAAGAATTAAATACTGTGAGGCTCTTGGTCCGGCGCCCCAATTTACCCACTGCTTAATATATTCGTTTGAGTTGGAGTTAGTCCGTGTTGCATTTACAACTCTTACTGCATATTCGATTACATTATCCGCCACCGGAACTCTTCTGATAAGATTTTGAAATTCCAATATTTCACTACTGCTTACAACTTTGCTTAGTTCAGGTTTATAACTGCTTGTTGTTGTTTTTATAATTTCGAGTTCTTCTTCAAACTTGGGATAGTCTAACCATAAGTTGAACATAAATCGATCAAGTTGTGCTTCAGGTAAAGGATAGGTTCCTTCTTGTTCAATCGGGTTTTGTGTAGCAAGCACAAAAAATGGTTCTTCAAGAGAATATGTATGTCCCGCTGCTGTAACTTTATATTCTTGCATAGCTTCTAAAAGAGCAGCCTGCGTTTTGGGAGGAGTGCGGTTTATCTCATCTGCTAAAATAATATTTGCAAATATCGGTCCTTTTATAAATCTGAAACTTCGCTGATTAGTAGTAGGATCATCATCAATAATTTCAGTCCCGGTAATATCGCCGGGCATCAAATCCGGTGTAAATTGTATTCGATTGAAATTGAGATTCAATACATCGGCGAGAGTTCTGATAAGAAGAGTTTTTGCTAAACCGGGCACACCAACAAGAAGGCAATGACCTTTTGCCAACAGTGCGACTAATAAACTTTCTACAATTTCATTCTGACCGATAATTACTTTTCCAATTTCACTCTTTAATGATTTTACTGAGTGATTGAGTTTTTCAACAAGTTGAATGTCTTTACTTTCTGGATTCTTTGTCAAACTTTCTCCCGGATTTAGATTCTAACTTCCCAATAAATTTTCTCTTTTAATTCATTAATCCAATTAGCATAAAGTTTTTGTCTTTTATGATAAATTGTTAACTGCTTAATTTCATCATAATCCCCTTCGAAAGTCGGTCTATGTTCGGGAATACGGTTATTAACTTTTATTATATGATAGCCGTAAGATTTATTATCCAGGTCAAGCCTTTTCGGTGTGCTGATTTCACCAATAGACATACCATATACTCTATCTCTAAGTGTTTTATCGAGCTGCGAAACATCGAATTTACCAAGAGAACCGCCGAGCTTAGAAGTTTCTGTATCATCGCTATATTTTCTTGCAAAATATTCAAAGTTCTTTTCGCCTCTTAATAAACTATCACGAATTTCCGTGAGCATTTCAATTGCATCAAGATCTGCTTGTTCATCACTTTTTACTTTAACAAGAATATGTCTTGTTCTAATTGACTCTCCTCTTCTTTCCAACATTTGAATTATATGAAAGCCAACAGGTGATTCCACGATATCGGAGATTTCACCTTCTTGAAGTTGAAAAGCGGCAGCTTCAAATTCGGGGAAGAAAACACCTCTTTTAACAAAACCAAGTTCACCACCTCTGGCAGCACTACCCGGATCATCGGAAAATTTCTTTGCCAAAGCAGCAAAATCGGCACCTGCTTTTATTGAATCTAAAAGTGCTTGAGTAAATACTTTTGTCTTAGCTGTTAATCTCTCTCCCTTTTGCGGATTAATAAAAATATGCGAAAGTTCAAATCTCTCGGGAATAAGTCCTAATGAATCCTGATATTCTTCAAAAAATTCACGGACTTCTCTTCTTGTCGCATCTAATTGACCGAAGTGTTTTTGCTGAACCATATTACTCATCATACTTTTTCTTACTTCGTCCCGCAGTTCACGTCTGATTTTATCGATACTCATTCCGTATGCTTGTTCCATTCTTTCAAGAGAGCCGTATTGAGAAATGAAAAAATTTAATTGGTTTTCCAACTGGGAGTTTACGTCTTCATTAGAGATAACAATTGAATCTAATTCTGCTTGTGCATAAAGGAGCTTTTCTTCAACCATCCTATCAAGAATTGTTTTCTTTAGATCAGGATTAGCAGGATCAAGATTTCTTTGAGCTGCAACATAAGCAACTTGCAGATTTAATTCCGATTGCAAAATTATTTCATTGTTAACCACTGCAATTATTCTATCGAGAATTTCTTGCGAAAACAGCAGTGATGAAAACAAAAGTATCAGAAATATTTTTTTCATGAATTTACCTATAAATTAACACGTCATATTTTGAATAAAGTGTACTCATTAAATTATCATAAAGCCTGGATTTCTCTATCATTAGGTATCTATCTTCTACACTCTTTTTGATATGAATAAAATCCGGAGTTGAAAGTGCTTCATAAAACTTAATCAACTGAATAACATCAAAAGTATTTTTCTCTGTCGGGAATATTATACTTGTTTCACCTTCCAAAAGATTACTTAGTATAACATGAATAGTTTTGGTCGGGACATCGTATTCAAAAACAAATTTTTCTTTAGTTAAATCAACAATAGACTGATCACCGCTAAATACATTAGCCGCTTTACCCCAATCACTTCCTAACAAAGTTTCTCTGAACAATATTGCTTTTGCTTCATCATTAAATGCAGCATGGTTATACACGAAAGCTTTCGAGGTTATACTTAATTCATTTTTATGATTATTGTAATATTCCAAAAGAGCTGATTCATCGGCTTTAGTTACATTATCGGATAAGTATTTCTTAATTAAAAAAGCATTCGCAAGCATTTTGCTGCTTTCGTCAGCTAACTGCAAGTAATCTTCATCCATAAGTATATCTGCTTTTTGAGCTTCCAAATATAAAACTTCCGAATCCATCCAATCACGTATCACTTCTTCACGAAACTTATTTTTATTCTTCGTAAAAGTTAGTAATGAATCAAGTTGTTTCTCAGTTAAAAATCTTTCCCCGACTTTTGCAATTATGGTTTCCGGAATTTCTTCCTTCTTACAGCCGAAAAAAAATATCGCTATTACAAACAAAAAAATTAATTTAGCTTTTCTGAGCTTGATATAAGCGTTCATAATACAATTTGGGTTTATAAACTTGATGCAAGTTATTTAAGTATTCTTGTTCTAATTTTTTGCTCTGTCTTTCCTGCCAAACACCCATCACTTCAGATCTCGCTTCCTCAAAAGATTTTGTTTTGGACGGGATTTTCTCGTACAACTTAACCATATACCAATCGTTACCTATTTTAAAAGGTTCGGAAATATCATTAGAAGAATTTAAGTTAAACGCAGCTTTTGCAACCTCGTTATTGCCGACTTCAATAAATTCTCTTATACCGGTTTTATTTTTAAGTCTCGGATTTTCCAAATTTGCTTCAACGATTGTTTCAAACTCAACACCTGAATCGAGAGCAGATTTATCACTATAAAGTGCTAATGAATCCGGTCTATATATTACAGCATACGAAACTCTATCAGACCAATTATAATTTGATTTTGTTTCTTCGTATAAGTTTAATAATTGAGTGGAGTCTGCCGAAAGTTTATTCCAAATTTCATCTTCCTGCAGTTTGAAAATGTATAGACCATGTCTATAATCATCCATCAATTTTGCAAACTCAGTATCTCCATTACGCAAATCGAAAGCCTGTTGTGTAAGAAGCATTTCTTCTGTTATATCGAGAAACATTTTAAAAACATTCATATGAGTCATTTTAGCATTTTTGTAGTTATCTCTATCTTTAAACTCACCGACAATATCATCCAACGTATAGTCTTTAGCTTTCATAGATATAACAACACTATCACCGTATTTGTCTCTGTATTCACTTTCCCAATATGTATCGCCGAAAGTAATTTTCGGATCACCTTCCATAACCTTCTCAATTAAATCTTCATTTCTTTTAAAAGAATATTCTTCTTTCAGTTTATTCAAATGCTTCTCTTTATCACTTGCGTAAAGAGAACGTTGATAGACCGACTTAATATTATTTTTATCATCTTCATAACTTGGATGATCGATTATTTCCTCAAGCTTAATTATATGATAACCGAACTGAGTTTGTACAATACCGGAGATTTCACCGACATTCATGTTGAAGACTACTTCATCAAAGGGTTTTACCATCATTCTTCTTTGAAAGGCACCTAAATCTCCCCCTCTTACAGCACTCCCTTCATCATCGGAATATTGTTTTGCCAACTCATCAAAAGGTTCACCGTTTTTCAACTTTTCTTGTATGTCCTTTATTTTTTCTAACGCTGCTGCTGTGTCCACTGTTGCATCGTTCCTATAGCTTGCAAGAATATGCCGTGCTTTAACTTGATGAATTCTCGGCTGCTCATCGGTCACTTTAATGAGATGAAATCCAAACCTTGTTTGTACCGGTTCCGGATAAACTTCCCCTTTATTTGTTTTGAATATTACTTCATCAAATTCAGGAACAGTTTGACCGGCAGTTAACCAATAAACATCACCGCTATCGGGACGAGAAAATTCATCTTCGGTATATTGGTAAGCAATTTTTTCAAAACTTTCGCCATTCTTAATTCTATCCAACAATCCTTCAATTTTAGTACGTGCTTTTTCTACATCAAGAGTGTCGGTTCTTAGAAGAATATGGCTGACTCTTTTTTCAATTTTTCGTTTTTCATACAAATCCTTAGAACCGGGGTCAATAATAAATTTTTCCTGAATATATGGTAGCCGACGGTTTTTGTGTAATCATCAATTTCTTTTTGAATTTCGGGGTCATTGGTAAAACCACGAACGAATGCATCACGAAGTTTCATTTTATAATTAACATATAGGTCTAAAAACTCTTTCATTTCTTCTGGAGATTCGGCTTTGTTTTTTTCTTCTTCACTTAGACTTTTAACATAGGCTTCTTTTAATTCATCATAAGTGATATGGTCTTGACCATACTCGGCAACAATTACGGCATCACCGCTTGAAGAACACGAGGTGATAAAGAATGTGGTAACTAAAATGAACAATAAAATGTGTAGTCTTTGCATAGTGTTGGCTTTCCTCCATTTATTATCAAATTCATATTTCGGACTTATTTTAAAATAGTAACAACCAATAGATTTTTTAATTTATTTAACTTTTGACCCGGTTGGAACGGACGAATCAACTTCAATAACTTTAACACCATCGCCATAATCAGCAGCTAATATCATTCCTTGTGATTCATTTCCAAAAAGTTTTGCAGGCTTCAAATTTGAAACTATTATAACTTTCTTGCCTATCAATTGTTCCGGTTTATAATCTTTGGCAATCCCGGCAATTACCTGCCGCTCTTCCTCGGCAATCCTTACTTTTAATTTTAAAAGTTTTTCACTCTTTTTGATATTTTCGGCAGCAACTACTTCGGCAACTTTTAGTTTTATTTTTGCAAAATCTTCAATTGCTATTTCTTCATCTGCTTCGACCACACCCTCAACTATGCCGAGTTTGTTAATTTGTTTTTCGATTTGCTCGTCTTCAATCTTATTGAATAATATTTCTGCTTTATTCAATTTATGCCCGGCTTTCAGATTATCACCATCGACTGAATACCAATTTGTCGGCTCAGCATTCAACATCTTAAAAATCTTATCTGATGATGCGGGAATAACCGGACTAAACAATTGAGCAAGTGAATAAATTGTCTGCAAACAAATATTAAGTGTAGTGGCACAGACTGCTTTATCATTTTTTATCGTTTTCCACGGCTGCGAATCATTGAAATACTTGTTTGCTGCGCGGGCTAAATTCATTATCTCAAGAGTTGCTTCTTTTATTTTGTAATTTTCAATTAGGTCACCAACTTTTTTAGGATAACTTTTCAGGAGTTCCAGCATTTCGGAATCAATCTGTTCTAATTTTTCTCTTTTAGGAACTTCAGCATCAAAATTCTTATGAACAAAAGTGAATGTCCGGTTAATAAAATTACCGAGTATGTCTGCTAATTCATCATTATTTTTTGATTGAAATTCTTTCCAGTAGAAATCGGTATCCTTATTTTCAGGTAAATTAGCTGCAAGTGTATAACGAAGCGGATCGGCAGGAAATAATTTCAAGAAATCGATTACATCAATTCCCCAACCGCGCGATTTAGAAAACTTTTTACCTTCAAAATTTAGGAATTCGTTTGCCGGTACATTCTGCGGTAAAATAAATTTATCATCGTTTACATCGTTCCACGCTAAAAGTATTGCTTGGAAAATGATCGTATGGAAAACAATATTATCTTTCCCGATAAATGCTACATATTTTGTCTGCTGATCCTGCCAATACTTTCGCCAAAAATCAGGTTCGCCTTTCTGTTTAGATAATTCAATCGTTGCCGAAATATATCCGAGCACAGCTTCAAACCAAACGTAAATAACTTTACCTTCCGCATTATCTAAAGGAACTTTCACACCCCAATCAAGATCACGAGTAATTGCTCTATCTCCTAATCCCTCTTTGAACCAACCTTTGCAATATTTCAGTACATTATCTTTCCATTTATATTCGGCATGCATTTGATCAACATATTTTTCAATTCTTTCTTGAAACTTGCCTAATGGAAAATACCAATGCGAAGTTTCTTTTAGTTTCGGAGTTTCACCCGTTACTTTACTTTTAGGATTTTTCAATTCGGATGGATCATACAACGAACCACATTTTTCACATTCATCACTTCTTGCTTCTTCGTAACCGCATTTGGGACAGGTTCCCTCAACATAACGATCGGGCAAAAACATTTTTGCTTTTTCATCATAAAACTGGAAGGTTTTTTTCTCTATTAATAAATCTTGATCGTGAAAAACTTTAAAAAATTTCTGTGCATTTTCATGGTGGGTTTTTAAAGAAGTTCTGGAATATATGTCGAATGACATACCGAATTTGTTGAATGCTTCCTTATTAATATTATGATAACGATCGATAATTTCTTGAGGCTTAACATTTTCTTTGTCTGCTGTAATGGTAATGGGTACACCGTGTTCATCGGAACCGCAAATATAAATGATATCGCTTCCTTTTGAACGATGATATCTAACATAAATATCTGCGGGTAAATAGGCACCGCTTAGGTGACCGAGATGAATTGGACCATTGGCATATGGAAGCGCCGAAGTAACTAAAATCTTTTCTTTATCCACTTTATAACCATTTTTTGATAAGTTGTAAATATAAGAAATTTCTAAGAAAGTAAGATTTAAGATTGGTGTAAATCCCGGCATAAAACCGGGATTTATCGAATAATTTATGAGATATCTACAAGTTTAATATCGAATGTAAGGTCTTTTCCGGCTAAGGGATGATTTGCATCTAATTCAATTTGTGTATCTGAAATATCGGTAACAGTTACAACAACATTTTGACCGTTTTGCTGCGGAAGCTGAAATTGTTGTCCAAGTTCCGGATTAAAATCCGGTGGAAGTTTTTCTTTTTCAATTTTAAGAACCATTTCATCAACTCTAGGTCCGTAAGCATCATCGGAAGGGATATTGACAGTAACTGATTCACCGGTTTTTAACCCTAAAACGGCATTTTCAAAACCGGGTATAACTTGCTGGCTGCCAATCTCAAATTCCAACGGCTCGCGGTCTTTTGATGAATCAAATTCGGAACCATCATTTAATCTACCGGTATAGTGAACTTTTACCTTATCACCTTTTTTAGCTTCACTCATTTTAATTCCTTTCTTTATTCAAAAAAAAACCGTTCACAAAAATGAACGGCTTTTAAAAGTAAAAAATATATTAACCAATACCAAAATCTAACCTTCCAAGCCCTTGTACATTTCTTCAATTAAGTGAGAATAACGTTCTTCAACAACTTTTCTCTTAATTTTTAAGGAAGGTGTCATTTCTCCGCCTTCAATTGAGAATGGTTTTTCAAGAACTTTAAATTTACGTACCCGTTCAAAATTGGCAAGATTCTTTTGGAACTGACCGAGTTCTTTTTCGAGTAATTCATAGATTTGTTTCTTCTCAATAAGTTCCATCGGGTCTTTGTATTGAATTCTATTAGCATCGGCATATTCTTGTAAAGCTTCAAAATCCGGAACAATAAGAGCACTCAAAAACATTCTTCTATCGCCAATTAAAACAAATTGATCAATATATTTACTTGCGAGGAACATATTTTCAATTGGTGTGGGTGCGATGTATTTACCACCTGAAGTTTTAAAAAGATGTTTTTTTCTATCGGTAATAATCAAAAATCCTTCAGCATCAAAAACACCAATATCCCCGGTATAAAGCCAGCCGTTCTTTAATGTTTCTTCGGTTTCTTTTTTGTTTTTGTAATACCCTTTCATAATATTAGGACCCGAAGCAAGAATTTCGCCATCTTGGGCAATTTTTACTTCAACTCCGGGCATTGGTTTACCAACTGATCCGAATTTATAATCATTTAACCGGTTTGCAGAAATAACAGGTGAAGATTCCGTTAAGCCGTAACCTTCAATAACCAGCAGCCCAACGGATTCAAAAAATAAACCAAGGTCTCTTGCTAAAGCGGCTCCGCCTGAGATAAAGAAACGAAGGTTGCCACCTGTTCTAGCTCGTAATTTTTTGAAAACAAGTTTATCTGCTAAGGTACGTTTAAGCGATAATCCGATTGGAACACCATCTCTACTCTTTTTTGCATCCATGTAATTTCTTCCAACTTCGAGCGCCCAATTAAATATTTTTTGTTTCTTTGGAGGTTGCGATTCAACATTTCGTTTAATTCTACTATAAATTCTTTCAAATAACCGGGGGACTGCAGTCATAATTGTCGGTTTAATTTCGGTCATATTTTGCGCAACTTTTTCGATGCTCTCGGCATAGCAAATCATACCTCCGCAGGAGAATGCAGTATAGTAACCTGCCATTCGTTCAAAAATATGACAAAGCGGAAGGAATGAAAGAAAAATATCATTCTCGTCAATATGAAAAATTTCATGAGCAGCTTTTACATTAGAAACAATATTTTTATGAGTGAGCATAACTCCTTTCGGTTCACCGGTTGTTCCGGATGTATAAATAATTGTACAGAGGTCATCCTCATTACAAGTGTTTGCGCTTTCTTCAAAATGAGTCGGATTCTCTTTTTTAAATTCATCGCCCTTCTTTAATATACTTTCAAAAGAATAAACTCCTTTATCACCGGTTGTATCATTATTGTTCATAACAACAATAAACTGAAGAGCTTTACACTTATCTCGAATTTTTAATATCTTATTTAACTGAAACTTATTTGAAACAATAATTCCAACCGATTCGGAATTATTCAAAATAAATTCAACAGTATCCGATGTAGAAATGGGATAAAGAGGAACATCAATAGCTCCGAGCCCCAGAATAGCCATATCCGAATAAACCCACTCAGGTCTATTTTCAGAAATGATCGCAACTTTGTCGAGTCTTTTAACCCCCAATGATGCTAACCCGTTTGCAAATCTTTCGGTTGTGCTAAAAAGTTCGTCGTAAGTAATACCGGAATATTCAGTATCAAATTTATATTTGAGTACAGGTCTTTCTTTCCCGATACCAAATTCTCTGGTAATCTGAAAAAATAGTTGAGGTATTGTTTTGAAGTCTTTGTAGATAGGCATCCCACTCTCCTCTTTTGTTGTGTCTCAATTTAACTTCGGTTGTAAAAAATTGCAATAAAATAGAGACAAAATACATTTTCTTTTTTCTTCATTTACCATCATTTTTTTAGTATTATTGCGCTTCGTAAATCTTACTGATGAAAATACTTCGTAAAATATATGACTGGGTGCTGCACTGGGCTGATACTCCTTACGGTCCAATTGCATTATTTATTTTAGCCTTTGCAGAAGCTTCTTTTTTTCCAATTCCGCCTGATGCATTACTAATAGCTTTAGCACTTGGCGCAAGAAGTAAGTCATTCAAATTTGCTATCAATACTACAATCGGTTCTGCAACCGGAGCTTTACTCGGTTATGCAATTGGATATTTTATTTGGTGGGGATTTGACGGCAGCTTTTCAGTCGTTGCCCTATTCTTTTTTGATAACATACCGGGTTTTACTCAAGATATTTTTTATAACGTTCAAAATTTATATGACGAATGGAATTTTTGGATAATATTTACTGCCGGTTTTACTCCAATCCCATATAAAGTTTTTACAATTTCGGCGGGTGCATTTGAAATTAACTTAGCTATGTTTGTAATTGCTTCCGTTATAAGCAGAGCAGCCCGATTCTTTTTGGTTGCTTATCTAATTTGGAGATTCGGGTCACAAATAAAAAGTTTTATCGACAAATATTTTAATATGCTTGCAATACTTTTTACCGTATTGCTTATCGGTGGATTTGTGCTCGTAAAATATTTATTATAGTTCAACTCTTCATCAGACTCTTTGCTTCTTTTACAATATTCTCAACCGTTAAACCAAAATGTTCATATATCTGTTCATAAGGTGCAGAGATACCAAAACCTTCTATTGAAATAATTTTACCTTCATCACCAACATATTTCTGCCAACCAAGACCAACACCCGCTTCAATTGAAATTCTTTTCTTTACTGATTTAGGAAGTATAGATTCCTTATAATCTTCACTTTGTTCATCAAATAATTCCCAAGAAGGCATACTAACAACACGAGTATTAATACCATCGGATTCAAGTTTTTCCGCTGAATCAATAGCGATTTCTACTTCGGAACCGGTTGCGATTAAAATTAACTCAGGTGTACCGGAACAATTTTTTATTATATAAGCTCCTTTTGCCGTACCATCAGCCGAAGCATATTTTGTTCTATCTATTATACTAATTTTCTGCCTAGTTAAAGCAATTGCAACAGGTCTTTTCTTTTCCTTTAAGGCAATACGCCATGCTTCTGTTACTTCGTTCGCATCGGATGGTCTAATTACAACAAGATGAGGAATTGCTCGAAGCGAAGCAAACTGTTCAACCGGTTGATGAGTTGGACCGTCTTCACCTAACCCAACGCTATCATGAGTAAAAACATAAATCGGGTTGATCTCCATCAATGCCGCAAGACGAATCGGAGGACGCATGTATTCCGAAAATATTAAAAATGTACTTCCTACGGCTCTTAATCCTCCATAGAGTGAAACACCATTCATAATCGATCCCATTCCGTGTTCTCTAATTCCGTATGCAATATTTCTTCCTGTAGGATGTTCTTTAGAAAATTTCTTTTCATCTTTAATATCTGTTAAAGTTGAAGCATCCAAATCAGCGGAACCGCTCAACAATGCCGGGAAGAATTTTGCAAAACTATTAATCACTTTGTTTGATGCACTACGGGTAGCAATTTTTTCTCCATAATTTTCAAATTTATGAAGATGTTTTTCCCATTCATTATCTACTTTATCATTAATTAAGGATGATAACAATTCAGCATCACCGGGATATTTATCTTGATATTTTTTAAGAAGTGAGTTCCATTCATCTTCTTTCTTCTTCCCAATTTCTTTAAGCGATGAAAATTTTTCTTTAACCTCATCAGGTATGTAGAAAGTTTTATCTGAAGGGAAATTCAAATTTTCTTTTGCCAGTTTAACTTCTGCTTCTCCTAAAGGCGCACCATGAACCGAAGATGTTCCTTGTTTGTTTGGGCTTCCGTAACCGATTATAGTATTAGTTATTATCAAATGCGGTTGCGAAGTATTTTCTTTGGCTTTTTTAATCGCGGCTCTAACTTCTTCCAAATTGTTTACATCATTGATTTGCGAGACTGCCCAGCCATAACTTTCGAATCTTTTTCTTGCATCATCCGACATTGAGAGTTTCGTACTTCCGTCAATCGTAATTTTGTTATTGTCATAAAACACAATAAGTTTACCAAGTTTATTATGACCGGCGAAACTTGCCGCTTCGTGTGAAACACCTTCCATTAAATCACCATCACCGGCAATTGCATAGACCCAGTTATCAATTATTCCGATATCATCTTTATTAAATTTTGCAGACATAAATTTATTTGCTAAAGCCATACCGCATGCATTTGCAAAACCTTGCCCCAAAGGACCCGTAGTGGTTTCGACACCATCGGCTAAACCAAATTCAGGATGACCGGGCGTAATACTTTTGTATTGTCTAAAATTTTTCAATTCATCTAATGAAACTTTGTAACCGGATAGATGAAGTAAGCTATACAGAAGCATACTGCCATGTCCGGCAGAAAGTACAAATCTATCGCGGTTATACCATTTTGCATTATAAGGATTATGATTCATCACTTCGGTAAATAAAATATAAGCAAGTGGTGCGCATCCCATCGGCATACCCGGATGACCGGAGTTTGCTTTTTGTATTGCATCAACTGCTAAAAACCTAATAGTATTGATTGATAAGTTGTCTAGTTCATTTTTGTTCATTTTATCTCCATGTTAAAATTCTTCACCGTAAAATTCACCGTCCACAATCGGTGTTACGCAAATTAATGGTTTATCCGGGACTTCAAATTCGGAAAATATTTCTTCAAACAATCTATAATGCATCCCTTGTTTTTCTAATTTAGCAAATCGTTTGTAAGGCATAAATCTGCCGTACTTGTCAACCGGTGAATCAAATAAAAGAGCGGAATTAAAATCTTGTTTAGCATTTCTTTTTAAGAAATCAATTTTTTCCTCATCACTTCCTGTTTGTTGATATGCTTTTGCTCTGAAAGCGGTTACCAAATCATTTTCAATGACAAGGTAAATATTTAGAATTGTTTCGTTCAAATTAATTTTTATTGTTGGTAAATATATTTAAAGATCAGCACAGATTATTTCATAAAAAAGCTAAATTATAACCTGTGCTGTAATTTTTTGGTTGCTATTTTCAACAACACATTATTTAATGCAATACTGAACAAACAAAATAAACAGTAACCACGGAATCAAAACTTAAAAAATAATTAACCTTTTTTTGGTCCAATCATATTTTCAGGTCTTACTTTCTCATCAAATTCTTCTGCTGTTAGAAGACCCAGTTCAACTACAGCTTCTTTCAAAGTAGTATTATCATTATAAGCTTTCTTAGCAACCATTGCAGCATTATCATAACCGATATGAGGATTTAATGCAGTAACAAGCATTAATGAGTTTCTCAAATTCTTATCGATATTCACTTTGTTTGCTTCAATACCAACAACGCAGTGTTCAGTAAAGCTGTCACATGCATCACCGAGTAATCTAATTGATTGCAGCAGGTTATAAATCATTACCGGTTTGAAAACATTCAATTCGAAATTACCGCTTAATCCTCCGATATTAACTGCAACATCATTTCCCATAACTTGAGCGCAAACCATTGTCATTGCTTCAGATTGTGTTGGATTAACTTTACCGGGCATAATAGAACTTCCGGGTTCGTTAGCCGGTAAATTAATTTCCCCGATTCCACATCTTGGTCCGCTTCCCAACCATCTAATATCGTTTGCAATTTTCATTAATGACGCAGCTAAAGTTTTCATAACACCGCTTGCTTCAACAATTGCATCATGCGCGGCAAGAGCTTCAAATTTATTTGGAGCAGTTTTAAATTCGATTCCTGTTATCTCAGAAATCTTTTTAGCAGAAAGCACGGCGAATTTTTCGTGCGTATTAAGTCCGGTACCTACAGCTGTACCGCCTAACGCAAGTTCTTTTAATCTTGGAAGACAGCTTTCAATTCTTTCCAATCCATAAGTTAACTGTTGTACATAACCCGAAAACTCTTGTCCTAAAGTTAAAGGTACGGCATCCATTAGGTGAGTTCTACCGATTTTAATAATATCATTGAACTCTTTTTCTTTAGCTGCAAGTGCATCTCTCAGTTTTGTAACATTCGGAATAAGATGATGTGTAATTTGTTCAACGGCTGCAATATGCATTGCTGTTGGGAAAGTATCGTTGGAAGACTGGGCTTTGTTTACATCATCATTTGGGTGAACCGGGGATTTACTGCCTAATTTTCCGCCGGCAATTTCGATTGCACGATTTGCAATCACTTCATTTGAATTCATGTTGGTTTGTGTCCCGCTTCCTGTCTGCCAAACAACTAACGGAAAATGTTCATCAAGTTTACCGTTAATTACTTCATCGGCTGCTTGAACAATTAAATCTGCTTTTTCTTTCGGCATCATTCCTAATTCGTTATTAGTTAATGCGGCGGCTTTCTTTAAAACACCTAAAGCTCGAATAATTTCACGCGGGAAAGTTTCTCCCCCAATTTTAAAATTCATTAATGATCTTGCTGTTTGGGCGCCGTAATATTTGTCCGAAGGAACTTTAACTTCGCCCATGGTATCGGTTTCAATTCTGAATTCCATAAAATCTCCAATGATTTTTTTTAACAGATAAATTTAACCGATTAAGTAAAGAATTTCAATTTGGTTTGATCGAATTACTGAATACGGCGGGCTCCAACAAAACGTTTATTGTAATAAGTGCTGTTAAGCGAGGATACCGTTACACCCAACGACCGGCTGGCGTGTGCAAAAAGATTTTCCCCAAGATAAATTCCTACATGCCCCGGGTATGAACGACGTGTAGTATTAAAAAAGACTAGGTCTCCAAATTGTAATTCGTTTTTATTGAAAATTTTATCACCGATATTAAATTGTTCGCTAGCAGTCCGCGGCAACTCAACTCCAATTGATGTATTCAAGACATGATGCGTAAAAGCCGAACAATCAATTCCGTTTCGGTCAACTCCTCCGTATTTATAAGGCGTATTGAGATAAGATATTATTTCAAAAAGAATTTTTTCTCTGGTAGTTAATGCACTGCTTAAGCTCTCAATTTTTTCATACTTCCCAATAAAATCTTTTGTATCAACAGGATAGTCTTCAACCGGCAGTTCATCAAATTCAGTAAGTTCGTCCGATACCGCACTATAAACTGAAGTATCTTTTTTAGTATCATTTTTAGATGTAAAGCGAACTGAAGATGATGGTTCAGTTTCCGGTTCTTTGGGTTTTTTGTAACGTTCGGATTGAGTTGTTGGAGAGCATGCAAAAAATGAAAAAAATATTGAATACACAATAACTAAAAGAATGAAATCTTTTGTAAGCATCAGAATTAACCGAGATATGATCTTAGATTTTTACTCCTTGAAGCATGTCTTAATCTTCTTATTGCCTTTTCTTTTATTTGTCGAACTCTTTCGCGTGTAAGATTAAATCTTTCACCGATCTCTTCAAGCGTCATACTATGTTCGGTCCCTAATCCGAAATAAAGTTTTATAACTTCCGCTTCACGTTCGGAGAGAGTCAATAATGCTCGTGTAATTTCATCTCTTAAAGATTCCGACATTAAAGAATAATCTGGAGAAGGTTCTTCATCATTTTCTAAAACATCAATTAGCCTATTCTCTTCGCCTTGAGAAAACGGTGCATCCATGGAAATATGTCTACCCGAAAGTTTAAGTGTATCGGAGATTTCAGTTATATCCATTTCCAATTCTTTGGCAAGCTCGGTTGCACTTGGTTCTCGTTCAAATTCTTGTTCCAAATTACTATAAGCTCTTCCAATTTTATTTAAAGCGCCCACACGGTTAAGCGGCAGCCGTACAATTCTGCTTTGTTCAGCAAGAGCTTGTAAAATTGATTGCCTAATCCACCATACTGCGTAAGAGATAAATTTAAATCCGCGTGTTTCGTCAAACCTTTTAGCAGCTTTTATCAGACCTAAGTTACCTTCATTAATAAGATCACCGAGTGTTAA
>Ga0129302_1001453_pt1 | contig 17609 bp, 13 predicted proteins | sample BlaSprsedimmetaG_FD_94476 | JGI IMG/M metagenome (GOLD analysis project Ga0129302, IMG submission 94476) | Hot spring sediment bacterial and archeal communities from California, USA to study Microbial Dark Matter (Phase II) - Blank Spring... | ecosystem: Environmental > Aquatic > Thermal springs...
CCCATAGCCACCTTCTCCCTTCTCTTGACCCGCCATTCCACCTGTCCCATTACCTTTTCCACCCCCGTTATACCCCGGGTCATTACCCGAGCCACCAGCATACCCCCAGCCATCTACGGTTATCCTGGATCCTTCCTCAATGAAAATGTCCATGGCGTGTATCAATAACCGTCCCTGGACAGTCAGAGTTGAATTGTTTATTACCCTTAAATAGCCGAAATAATATTCGCCACCCGATATATTCCCACTCGTGTTATAGGTTTCATCCTTGCCTGCTTCGGGCGCAAGTGTTGCTCCGTACTCAGTGACTCTGATGTGGTATTTAGAAAAGTCAGACCATGAGGAGGTATCATTCCAGTATTCATCCGAGGGGGTTGTCGGTTCGAGCGTGCTGGCGATGCACGCAAACGTTTCCGCATCGGGCTCGAAGGTGAGCGTGCCCCCCTGGGCCTGGAGGCCCACCAGCGGGACACTGCCAGGAGTCATCCCGATAACGGTAGACAGGGGTGTGGCGGGCTCGTTGCTCGCCACCGCCATATCGACATGCGCACCGAGTTCAGCGAAGTCCTGCGGCACCCTCGCGGCATGCTGGTATTCGAACTCCTTCGTCCATTGCGGTAGCTGCTGCGCATAGAAGATGGAGGTTGCGGAGATGAGAATGGCGATGATAAGGAGCGCGCCCACCATTTCAGAGATAGCCCGCTCGTCCGTCCAGCATGAGGTCATAGCTTCTCTCCTTCGTTCCTCGGGGTCATATCACTTTATGAGTTTCAGCTCTGCTCCGGCCTGCTTGAGCCACACATTCACGGGTCTCGTCTCGTTGCCATAGAAGATGACCTGGAGCGCGTTTCCTGCAGTGGTGATGTTGTACTGCCCGGGTTCAGGCCCTTTGGTTATTCCCGCATCTCTGCAGGTCTGGTTGAACCAGCGCTCCCATACGCTGGGATACGCGGTGGTGAGCTTAAGAGTGACATTTTCGTAGTTCAGGCCGGGCTTGAGCAGTGTAGCGCCCCGAGAAGTCGCGCGAACGGTGCCGCTCACCCGGCCGCTGACGGCATACTGCTCTCCGGCCACATCGATCGCGGTCATTTTGAGCGTGGTTCCCGTCTCTGTAGAGTCGATGAAGAGCGGTGGTGGGAAGTGCATGAATTCCTCCCTGCCGTCCTGCACCCTGATCGTGGCACCATGTGCATAGACGAGCTTATAATTGGGGTAATAGAGATACTGACTCCTGTAGCTGATCGTGCCGGAGGTGCGCGCGATGATCGGGTCGCAAGCGTCGTAGGAGATATTGACCCAGTGGAGCTCGGGTGTTCTATTGGGATCGAAGGTGAGCAATTCCGCACGCCACTGGACATACCGGTGCCCGTCGGAGACCGAGGCAAGGTCGGAGATGTCCGTTCCGTTCGCGACCGGTGGGCAGCTCACCCAGGGCATCGCATCATGCATGTCAGGATACATTGAGGTGCGTACCCTGAGTACGATATCCGTTCCAACATCGAGAAAAGCACCGTAGGTTACGTTACCGTAGCACATGCGCGAGCTCTTTGTATCGTACCCGACCTGTCCCTGGCCAGGAACGTCGGTCATGTTTGAGATGAGGTATCCGGACTCATAATGAAATAGGGTGGACTTATATGAATGATGACCAGCACCGGGACTGGTATATTTCCCAATAGTACCATTCTCGCCCGGCGTACCATTTCCTATCCCGCCTATTCCAGCACGAACGTCGTCTCGATCGAAAAAGAACCCACCGGCACTCTGGTAAAACACCTCAATTATTCCGCCACCACCGCCACCACCGCCATCCCCATACTCACTATCGCCCCCATCACCACCCGAAGCAACGATGGCTCCGGTAATAGTCACGTTATCGCCAATGATCTTGATCCAGCCACCGCTCCCGCCGCCGCCGCCACCGCCAAAATACTTCTTCCCGCCACTGCCGGTTTTCACTTCACTGTTCGCGCCGGAGGCGGAGATGTTGCCGCTAATGTTAATAGCAGCGGCGTCGAAGCACACATAGCCGCCGCCACTGCCGCCATCACCGCCGGTTGAAGCGACCATTTGTCCGCTACTATTCTTCCAGTTGCCACCACCACCACCGCCACAGCCCATCATCTCCCCGGCACAACTGGACCCCAGGTATACCTGCAACTCAGCGGCATTGCCGCCCGAATTCGGGTTGTCACCACCATCACCGCCAGTCCCGCCCAGTCCGCCACCGCCCCCACCATCGCCACCTGTGTTATTTCCCAATTTTGACTCATTTCCGCCTATCCCCCCGCCCACACCCTTTCCGTTATCTCCGGGTGAGTTACCCAGGCCACCGGACCATCCTTTGCCGGTCGCATTGATACTGGAGCCCGGTTCAATGAGGATCTTCAGCGCATGGATCGTTAACCGCCCCTCAACGGTCACCGTCGAGTTGTTCACCACACTGAACGTATTGAGATAATATTCCCCGGATAGTGAGGTGCTCTTATTAATAGTCCAGTTACCTCTCCTCGCAGGTCCCAATTCTGCTTTTGACGGGTAGATAACTACATGATACGTATCAGTAAAGGTAATCCAATCAGCAGTCGTATTCCAGGGACTACCTTCTGGAGCGACGGATCCGTCTGGTGCAGCGGCGATGCATTCGAACGTCTCTTCGCTCTGATCGAAGTAGAGCGTGCCACCGACAGGGATCATGCCCACCAGCGGAACACCCTCAGGGAGCATACCCACGGGGGTAGACGTTGTGGTGGTTGATTTTTCGCTCAATACCGCCCGCTCGATATTACCCGTGAGCGTGGCAAAGTCATGGGGCGCCGCAGCTGCGTGGTTAGCCTCATACTCCTCAGTCCATTCCGGCAGCTGCTGCGAGAGATAGATAGACGATGCGGAAAGCAGAATAGCGAGGATGATCGTGGCACCTAACACCTCGGAGATCCCGCTGGTGTCCTTAAGGATGCTTGTGTGCTTGCTCCTGGTTCTAAACCCGCGGATTTTGCGACTCATGAGCGTGTGAAAGCAATCGGACTGCCTGATAACTCCCTTTATATATTCTATGGCTTATATAAAACTATCCCTTCTCCGCGCCTTACTTGCGAGTAGTGCATGACGCGCATACCGTTTATCCTCCAGATGCTTGTTCCGGGCCGTACAAACACGATACAAATGACCTAGTAGATCACTTTGTAGCAAGTACGGTATAGTGGTATAAGCCGGACAATGAAGAACACTGCATTATATGCCCCTTCTTTTGCTCTGTCATCATTAACCCCTCTGTTATGTTACGAATCACGTTATATGTCTCCGCTCCGCGCACAGTGCGGTTTTGTGAGCTGTGCTCACCGTTTTTTTTGGGTGCCTTACGAATCGGTAGCGGTCTCTTAATAATGCGGTGGAACGGTTTTCCGCAAAGGAATGCATACTGGTGGACTGGCACTCAGTGCTGCTCATCAGTATCAATACAGTCGCGGCCTCAGTCGCGGAACTGTACGCGGGCGCGCAGGCGACTCGATCCAGGTGATGACGCAGACCGTGAGCCCGACCGGTGTAATTACAGGCAGCAGGTACGCGGCGGCGATCGCGCAGTAGGGCAGCTCATGGCCGAGCGCGCCGAGCGTGACAGCAGCGACGGCAAATGCGGCACCGGCCAGCAGCCCGTAGAGCACGCCTTTGAAGAAGACCCGGAGCTGGCGACGCAGGATCACGAGCACGAGCAGTACGAGCACGATAAAGGCGAGCAGCGCGATCGTGTTCACGCAGAGCGCCGCGAGATAGACCACCGGCGTGAGCAGTAAGACTCGGGTCGCGATACGCAGGTGCTCGCGCTCCCGCAGCGCGTCCGCGATCGGCGGGCTTACGGCAGTATACGTGGTCCATACGAACGCGCCCACGGGGTTGGTGAGCAGCACGGACTCGCGAAAGTCGCGTAAGATCGCGAGCTGGGGATCGTCCGGAGACACGGCGACCACCGTCGCGATATCCTCACCCGGTTCGTCGGCGAGCGGGGACTCGCCGGTCGTTACAGCTGCGGCCGAAGCACCCGCAGCCAGGATCAGGACGAGCACGACGGCCGTGAGCGTGAAGATGAGCAGCCCGGCACGAGCCGGGCAACCGGAGAGCGAATGACCGCTGCTGCGTGGCATGGTAGTATGACGCTGCTGTTCGAGAATGCCTAACGCTTTTTGCTGTAATAAAAGTTCCTGTGCGTGCTCACCGGGAAGCCGGTGGCTGAGCATACGAAAAAGCCGTGATCTCATTCCCGACCAGACCATCCTGATCAATGCCATTCCGCTACAGGAGGCCAAGCTCAGTTCTGAGATTGAGAACATCGTCACAACCCAGGATGCCCTCTTCAAGGCCACTCTGGACGAAAGGAAGCCCACTGACCAGCGGACCAAAGAAGTGCTACGGTACCGCACGGCCTTGCGTTACGGTTATGAAGCGCTTCGCAAGCAAACTCTTTCCATCCATTTATTACGGGAAGTCTGTTCCGTCTTGCTGGGCGACTCGATGGACTTCCGCCAGCCTGACGAATTAGTGGTCATAAGCAATCGCACCACGGGTGAAATCCGCTACACGCCCCCGCGCGGCGGGCCCGCTCTGCGAGAACAGTTGAAAAATCCCTTGAATCATACCTTCTGGCTGACGATGGGCCCGATCCGCTCATCCGCCTAGCTATCGGCCATTACCAGTTTGAGGCGCTCAATCCGTTTACCGATAGGAACGGGCGAACTGGGCGTATCCTTAATATGCTCTATCTCATCCAATCTGGATTGCTGGAAATTCCCGTGCTCTACCTCAGCCGGTACATTATTCAGCACAAATCTGATTATTACCGGCTATTCCGCGCGGTAACCGACTCTGGTGACTGGGAATCTTGGCTGCTCTATATGCTCCGCGGCGTCGAAGAAACCGCACTTTGGACCTTCCACCGTATCCACGCGATTCAAGATCTACTCGACCATACCATTGCGCGTTGCCGGGCAGAACTCCCAAAAATATACTCACGAGAACTCATCGATCTGATCTTCCGCCAGCCATACTGCAAAATCAGTTTCGTCGTCGATGCCGGACTTGCGGAGCGCAAGACGGCTTCCACCTATCTGCAGTCCCTAGAACGGATTGGCATCCTGGTCAGCGAAAGAGTGGGCCGTGAGGTCATCTACAAGCATCCCGCGTTACTTGAGGTGCTTACTGCATGAACGACGCGAACCCACCTTGCTTGTCCGCGCAAGACCCACAAAACGGAGCTATGTCCAATTTTTCCGCTAATTTGGACCGCTCTGCGCAAGATGTCCAATGGGTGGACACATCCACCAGAAGATGTCCAATTCCAGCATATAAATGGACATTTTAGCCGTAAAAATCGAGGTTCTCGGGGGCTACACGCATCATCGATGCATCAGCGCAGCGATGTATCGTCTCGGACATCTCGTACACGATAGTTCGCGGGATAATGAGCGACCAGCGCCTTATCTTGCAAACGCGCAGCGGCATCGATCATTGCCTGGACTTCATCGGTAGTCAGCATGTCCTCGGTTTTTAGATCATTTTGGGGACTTCTCACCTTGATCCATGAGACGTCTTCCCCCAACCACTCGAGAAACCTGCGAAAGAAGATCTTGTAATCGTGCTTCGTCCAGTCCTTCAAATCGCTCCGCTCCCGCTCAGCCACGATTCGAACGAGATCATCGTCGGTGAGGTAGCCATATCGTGCCCCGCGCAGGTGCCGGGTCGCGATAATCCGCAGCACGAGGGCAATCTTATTCGCACGGCTCTGGCTGTTTTTGGGATGAAGCCACTATACCCCAAAAGGTTTATATACCCCCTTCGCTAATGCACTATCCCCGCTCTATGCGGGCCGCTCTGCATGCCGGTGATTGGTGGCTGCATGCTGATGGCTGGAGGTTAGATACACGATGAACCGGTACGAATGCCTGCTCTGTGGCGAGATCTACGATCCCGAGATGGGCGATTTTGAGGGCGCGATCGAGCCCGGGGTCCCGTTCGAAGCGCTGCCTGATGACTGGTGCTGTCCCGAATGCGGCGCGCCCTGGCAGGACTTCATCGAGCTCGAGGATCTCGCAACGACTACCCGCCGGCTGCTCTTTGACCCGGCGCTGAAAAGCGGTGTGGGGTAATTTCCAGAGCCTTGAGCAAGCACCCAGCAAGCACCGCGGAGAAGGAGGGTGGGGACGCGCCTCACGGATGCAATGCAAGTACCTGGAATCACGCTGCGGAAAGCTTAAAATACTCTGCGCGCTTCTGTTCTTTGTAGTTCCTATCATGACCGGCCGAATGGAAACGGTGGTTGTCGATGGTATCACGCTAGAGTACGAGGTCGCGGGTACTGGAGATGCCGCGATCTTTATTCACGGTGCGTTCATCGCGGATGCGTTCCGCCCGCTGTTGTTCGAGCCCGTTCTGGCCGACCACTACCAGCTCATCCTGTATCACCGCCGCGGCTACGGGGGCAGCGGCCACAGCGGTGTGCCGGTAAGTATCGCCCAGCAGGCTGCGGACTGCCGGGCAGTACTGCGTCACCTCGGCGTCGCGCGTGCGCACGTTGTGGGGCACTCACTGGGTGGCTGTATCGCCCTCCAGTTCACCCTGGACGCTCCGGCCGTTGTCCAGACGCTCGCGCTGCTCGAGCCCGCGCTCATCGCCGGGGCCACCGGGCACTCATACCGTGAGGCGATGCTGCACGGCCAACAGCGGTATAGGGAAGTGCCCCCGGAACGGCTCATTGACGAATCCCTGCAGGCGCGCTATGGCGCGGGGTATCGTACGCCACTCGAGCGGATACTGCCAGGAGCGTTCGAGCAAGCAGTCGCCCACGCGGGTACCGTATTCGAGCTGGATCTACCCGGCTGGCTGGAGTGGCGATTTGGCGAGCACGAGGCGAAGCGGATCACCCAGCCGGTGCTCGCGGTCACCGGGAGCGAAAGCAACGCACTCTGGCCGCGATTTGGAGAGACGCACCGGCTACTGCTCCAGTGGTTCACGACCAGCCAGGGTTTTGTGCTTCCGGGCGCTGCGCACGGGCTGCAGCTGCAAAACCCGCGTGGCATGGCCGGGGCACTCGCGGACTTCTGGGCACACCACCCGATCGGGTAAGAAGCGAGCACCTGCGCGATTTAGCGTTGCTCACAAGAAGACTCTTGACGTACCGTAACGTAACCTGACCTGCAGCCGCTTCTCCTTCTGGTAGTATGAGCTCTGTTCGTAATGACCGATCCTGGCAGCACAGGTGACTCGAAAATTATCACGCAGATTGGCACATAGTGCTCGTGCGGGGTGAGTTAGATCACTAACCCACAGCAGCGTGACAGCCGCTCCGCTCCGCTCCGTCCGGCCCGGAGCGAAAAGCTTAACTAGCGTGATCGACAATGAGCCTCTCGTACAGTCTAAGTATTGTCAGTCTAAGTAAGTATGAACGTTAGGAGGTGATAGAAGCTAAGAGATGATCAAGAAACTCGTAGCGATTCTTCTGGTTGGTGTTTTGCTGTCAGGTCTGCTTGTAGTGAGTGTAACAGTAGTAGCGACGCCAGCGGCGGAGATGATACCCGTGATCATCATGTTCAAGGACCGTCCGCATACCGCGTTGATCGAGCAGTATCAGGGCGATATAAAGACCGTATACCACCTGCAACCCGCGCTGGCCGCATCACTGCCCCCGAAGGCTGTTGAGAACCTGGAACGCAATCCGAAGATTGCGTACATCGTGCGCGATCTTGAGATATACACCATGGGCGAGGTGTATGACTGGGGTGTTGCTCGCATTGACGCGGATGTTGTCCACGCCGGCGGGAACACCGGCGAGGGTATCAAAGTCGCTATACTGGATACCGGGATAGATTACACGCATCCTGACCTCGCGGCTAATTACGCAGGTGGTACCGACTGTGCAGATAAAGATGACGATCCTATGGACGTCGGTGGCCACGGCACACACTGCGCAGGCATTGTCGCCGCTGCACTGAATGACGCAGGCGTTATTGGTGTTGCGCCCGGTGCGGAGTTATACGCGGTGAAAGTGTTCACGGACAGTGGTGGTGGCAGTTACAGCGATGTCATTTCCGCGCTCGAGTGGTGTATCGAGAATGACATCCAGGTCATTTCGATGAGCTTCGGGTCTTCATACCGGAGCGGCGACCCGGGCATAGAGCCCTGGATCAATGCCGCGTACAATGCGGGCATCGTGCTCGTGGGCGCAGCAGGCAACGACGGTAACCGGTTTGCTACAGGCGATAGTGTCATTTATCCCGCACGGTACAGCAACGTTATTGCCGTCGCGGCAACTGACCGTTATGACAAACGGGCATCTTTCTCAAGCACCGGTCCGGCGGTTGAACTCGCGGCACCCGGCGTCGCGATAACGTCGACGGTTCCGGGCGGGGCGTACGAGGCCTGGAGTGGCACCTCGATGGCCTGCCCACATGTTGCGGGAACTGCCGCGCTCGTCATCGGGTCGGGTATTACGGATAACGAAGCGGTACGTCTGTGCCTGCAAGCCACAGCTGAGGATCTCGGTGCCGCAGGCAAAGACAACCTGTACGGCTATGGCCTGGTTGATGCGGAAGCCGCAGCTGCTCTTCCAGCTGGCAATGAACCGCCGGTAGCAGATGCTGGTGGCCCGTACTCCGGGACGACGGGGGTCGCCGTCGCCTTTGACGGCTCAGGTTCGTACGACCCGGATGGCGACCCGCTGACCTATACCTGGGCGTTCGGTGATGGCTCAACAGGCACCGGTGTACAGCCGACCCACGTATACTCCGCGAGCGGGACGTATACCGTCACTCTGGTGGTGAACGATGGTAGCGTAGACTCCGAACCTTCCACGGCAACTGCGACCATAAGCGAAGGCGTAGTCAATGCCCCACCGGTGGCGGACGCAGGGCCGGACCAAACGGCGCTCGTGGGTGCGGTTGTACTCTTCAACGGGAGCGGATCTTACGACTCGGATGGCACCATAACTGCGTATGACTGGGACTTTGATGACGGGAGCACTGGATCTGGCAAGACAACGACCCACGCATATGGCACAGCAGGAACGTACACCGTTGTCCTCACCGTCACTGACGATCGCGGATCAACCGCTACAGACGAAGCAACAGTAACGGCCACCGCAGCGGGCGCTGATGTTATGCATGTTGCCAGCATCGGCATGTCAACAGAGAGCAGAACAGCGGGTAAGAACACGTTCGTCTGCGCGCTAGCCACGGTAACCGTTGCCGACGCTGCAGGTGTTCCCGTTGCCGGTGCATCGGTCGCGGGACGCTGGAGCGGTGCGGCAACCGATAGCGATTCCGGACTGACCGATGCTACAGGAGCGGTTACGCTGACCTCAGATTCGGTGAAGCTCAAAACCGCGGCGACCTTCACCTTCACGGTAACTGACGTTAACAAGGACGGCTGGACCTACGATCCGGCGGCGAACACCGTGACATCAGGCAGCATAGCCTGGCCATGACCGATAGATAAGATAAGAGACTAAGGAGCGTTTTTTTTTTTTCACCGCTCCTTATTCTCGCTTTTATATAATTTTTTGCGGGCTTACCACGCTGAGGCTGAGTACTGCGTGGTGTGTTTTGCGGCAGCACTCCGCCTGTGAACGACCGCACGACCGTTTGCCAGCGAACCATCCGCCGCTGTTCACGCTTTGAACACCGGCCGCGGCCCGCCTGTCACTCGCTTCCGCGGTACGTAACCCCGCGGAGAGCCCGAGTTCCAGTGGAAATGCACCCCAAAAGTTTATAAAGAGTACCTTAAGTAAGAACCTATGGTACTGACCTATGGTGGTGAGGCGCATGGTGAGGCGGATACCCGCGGATACTGAAGTGATCTTCGCGCAGGTGCCCCTGCTGCGATCGCAGCTGGATGCGCTGAAACGACGCTCAGGCACGATCACCACCAAGGACGCGCTCACGGTCGCGGTACACCATTACCTCAGTTGCCCCGCGCTCGACGGCGACACGGCCACTGCCGGTGACACGGCCACTGCCGGTGACGTGGGCACGGATATGGGTACGGCGCGCGCAGCGCGAGACGGCAGCGGAAAATACGACCAGGAAGGGGGAGAGGAAGAGGAGGACTGGTGGTAAGTACGTAAACACGAGACCACCGGTAAAACATGAAAGATGATCTCACCGCAGAAGCGTGCAGGGAGTTCGAAGCGTATCGTGAACCTGCTTAGCATTCTCGCTGTTCGAGCTGTTCCTTACAGAACCGGTTTACTGTCACGGGCCCATCCTTTTACGGGCTCTGACCAGCCTTCTGCGTTCCAGAAGGCTCCTTTGTTCAGTACATCCAGAATCGAGATACGATGCAAAGGAACCCGAGCTGAAGGTGACAAAAAATGTTTCTTTAGTAAAGGTTTCTTTGTCAAAGAAACGTTTTAGGAGGTGATACGATACAAAAATGACAACTAAAAGAAGCTTGAAGAAAGACGATAAGGCAGTTTCGCCGGTCATTGCCGTGATCATGCTGATCGCGATCACGGTCATCATCGCTGCAGTTGTTGCGGCATTCGCCTACGGGATCATCGGCGGTGTGAAGAAGGCGCCCAGCGCGGCACTGATCGTTGAGAATGCTCGAGCGGGTGAAACAAATATCACCGTCGTCCACCACGGAGGCGACCCAATTATCGATGCGTTTGGAACATCGCCATCGTGGTCGTTTAGATACCAAGGGAAAGAATGTATATTAGGTGAAGATAACGCGAAATTAAATGGTGGCGATCTCCCAACAACAAACACTCCCTTCAAACCAGGTGATGAATTGGTAATCGACATAATTGCTGCATCCGGGAGCACTGGAGCATTTTCAAGCGGCGAATCGATAACGATCGTGTACATGACTGGCGATGTACTGCAGCGGCTCTATATATCGTAAACGTCTGTACGGTAGTGCGAACTCGATCGAGATAAGCGATAAGATGCGGGTGTGACCTTTTTTTTACACACCCTTTTTCTTTTTTACACCCTTTTTCTAATCTCAACTGTGCGTAGAACGTGCCGCATGCAGCACGAACCCAACTTACGCACTAAAGATAAACCACGGCTAGGACAACCGAAAAAATAGGAACTACTGTTTTTAGGTCTGTATCTAATTCAAAATTCGTATCAAGTAAAGAGTGCCAACCAGTTCCAGCACCATACATAATCTTATCCTTCTTTAATGAAAAGAAATACTGTTTTAGTGTACTCTTTTCGAATTTTATGTTTTTAGGTTCTTCTCCAAGTTTAGGAACGAACAGAGGAGTTAAAACTTCAGCGAGACAAGTTATTTTGGGCAAAAATGCCTCGAATGAAGCTCTCTCCCCTGTTCAGAAACCTTTTTAATTTCTGTGGTTTACGCTTTGCGGTCTCAGTGAAGACAAGCACCGAGTGACGCTGGTTTTGGATCGTACACGTAAGACTGCCACGTGCCAGTTCCGAATTCTTGTACCTGGACTTCACGAATACGCGCGCTTCAAGTGTCATGAGATGGTATGTAACGAGCTCCGCTCTTCACGCAGTGCTCGGCTCAGCTCAGCTCGGCGATGTGCATGCTCTCTTCCAGTCCGACCGATATGAAGCATAGATAAGGTATTACGACGAGGTATTCTATCGGTGGGAGGTTACCTCCATTTCCAATATTTTACCAATTTCGTGAGAATAAAAAATTTGCACATGAAGATTGTGTGCCTACGTATTAAAAATAACGTACCCCTGCCCTTTATTACTGTTTTGGGCTAAAAACGGTAATAGCTACCCCGGCTAGTACTACAAGGAGTAATAACAGGAGCGGGCACTCCTTCAGCTTCGCCCAGTAGGTTCGCTTATTCTTCTGCACGCCTCTACTTTCTCGTTGCCGTGTAGGTCCCGATCGATCGCTTCCCCCATTCGAGCTCAGCTGTGCCGACGGGCTCGTACTTACTCGTTACGAACCCGCGTTCGCGGAGTGTTGCTCGAGATGCGCTACATCCTATCGTGAAACCTAAGCACGGAGGAGATGATAGCCCGAGGAGGCATGCGCCACCACACGCATAGTTTTGTTGACTTTGGCACAACCCTCTACGATTTTTCCCTGCCGTATACACCTTCAGAGCCGTTCCTCTCTGCTCTGGCTCTAGCAGCAGAAAGATTCCGGACTCGTTCTTCACGAATACGCGCTCTTGCAGTGCCATGAGATGGTACGCGACGAGCCCCCTCTTTTCGTCCAATGCACTGCTCAGCGCGTCGAAATGCATCGGCTGCTCTGCGAGCAGCTCCATGATCCGGTGAAGTCGTGACTAAGCTTGCCGCCCCTTTTATATCAGTTAGCCAGAAATTATACGTGAAAGGTACGGTATCATGGTTGAAGAGCTCGGTGCGGTTCTGAGGAATGGCTTTGAGACGTGGAAGAATAATCTCAATATCGCTCTCCCGTTCGTCCTGAGCTTGGCCTTTACCCTTATCGTGATGATCTTCGTCCTCGGTGCAGCAGTTCTGGTCGCCTTCGGCCCGCTCCTCACCCCCCTGCTGCCTGCGGTAATCGAATCCGGTGAGATCCCACCCGAGGTCATCGAGCAACTACAGCCGCAGATCCTCCAAAATCTCGGCCTGCTCATAGGGGCGATCATCGTTATGATACTCCTCCTGCTGCTCATTAACACTTTCTTCACGGCAGGCGCGATCGGCATGGCGAAAGAGGCGACGGAACAGAGGAAAACCTCGCTCGCGACAATGACCGCTTGTGGCAAGCGAAAATACCTCAGCTTGCTCCTCGCGAACGTCATCATCGGGTTGATCGCGCTGGCAGGCGTTGTATTCCTCCTTCCCGGTGTCCTCTTGCTGCTGCCCGCAGCATCCACCTCGCCGCCCTTCAGTGGCGGAGGAGCTACCGCGGCTTTCGCTGCGCTCGCCCTTGGCAGTTTCCTGATGAGCATCTACCTGCTCCTCGTCAGCATCATCTTCGCGGTTACACCCTACGCGGTGGTGCTCGATGATCTCCGAGCAGTTGACGGCGTGAAGCGCGGCTTTCGCTTCTTCAGGGCGCATAAGCTCGCGGTCTTCTTGCTCTGGCTCGTCGTGCTCGTAATCACCTTTGCGGTCGGGATTCTTACCATGACTATTCCGACCATAGGCCATCTGCTCAATATGGCCGTTTCTGTGGCGGTCATCCAACCGCTGATCGTCATTTGGTGGAGCAGGTTATATCTGAGCGAGAAAGCGTCCCTGTCAGGAAACCAAGACTCACGACCAGGCGTGCTCCGTCCGCAACTGGAGTAAGAAGAGCACGTGCTGCTCATAACGCTGATTCTTCTAGAGCGCCTTCTTCAACTCCGCCTTCACCTCCACCACCTTATCGGTTGCCGTATACGCCCGCAGCGCCGTTACTCTCTGCTCTGGCTTAGCAGAATAAAGATACCGTACTTGCTCTTCACGAATCCGCGCTCTTACAGTGCCATGAGATGGTACGCGACGAGCCCCCTCTTTTCGTCCAATGCTCTGCTCAGCGCGTCGATATGCATCGGCTGCTCCGCAAGCAGCTCTGTGAGCTGTACATAAGAGGGAGGAAGATTAAACCGAATAAGCCCGCAAATCTTTTTAGGTGGTGCCCATATTTATTATTGCACATGTAGGTGCAAAAACGAGATAGATAGGCGGTGATGAGTACATGAAAAAGATACTGGTTATAGCTTTGACGGCAATAGTTGTGGCAACCATCCTTTCTCCGGGTGTAATTGCCAGTGAAGCACGAGGTCTAGCACCCAATGCTGGTGATGGCGTCCCGGATGGTCCTGGCTGGAGTGGAGATTGGGTAAATGACGGCAATCCTGGAGTAACTAAAGGTCCAGCACCCAATGCTGGTGATGGCATCCCGGATGGATCTGGCTTTTAAAATTTGGGTTCTTTTCTCTTTTTTCTTTTCTTTCGCTTTCACTTCCGCAACCTTACCCGTGACCGTATACACCCTCTGTGCCGTTACTCTCTGCTCTGGCTCTATCAGAAAGAATGAAGATCCCGTACTCGCTCTTCACGAATCCGTGCTCTTGCAACATATTGAGGGTGCGCGACGAGCCCCCTCTGTGCACTCAAGGCTCGGCTTATCCCATCGATGTGCAGCGGCTTTCTTGCGAGCAGCACCATGATCCTGTACCGGATAGGGTGCAGAGCAGCAATACGTGCGCGTTGAGTCGCGATTTCAAACAGCCCACGATTGCTTCACTGATATTCTTGATCGCTTCCTGCACCGTTTCGCCTTCAGAGAGACACCCTGGGAGGTCGGTACATTCCGCAACATACCGACCCTCCTCGTCGCGTTCAAGGGTGATGTTACCGTTCATAGCCCGTGAAATCCACTAGTGACTTTATGCTTAGTACGTTGCGGATTTACTGGGGCTGTCAACAGGTTGGGGGCACGCAGCCCGCCAGCTGCAGTGTTTGCTATCGCGGTGCTGACGGCTACCTGGCGATTACTTACGCTACCGGCCGCAGGTATGCCGGCGCCGCAGGAGGACGAGCAGAGCGACGCAACCCAGTACGGCGGCGATCGCCCCATAGCCCGGTACAGGAGCAGTCGCTTCTGCTTCTACCAGCGGTAGATGATCACCGCCGGTTCGGATATGCCCCGCTGCCGTATACGGTAGCAGGGTATCACCCAGCCCATCACCATTCGTATCCTCGCCCGTATAATCGTGCCAGTAATTACCGCCTGAAAACGGCCCGCCAACACGGTTCGTGCCCGCCGTTCTGGTACGGTTCCAGCTGTTCGTACCGGTATCGTGAGCGTTTACCGGGTTCTCGAAATAGTTGTTATAGATGAGATTACCGGAGCACGCATGATCCAGGTGCAGGCCGACTGAGTTGTTCGAGACGACGTTGTCCGTCAGGCAGTTGTTGCTCGAAGCAATCAGGGCGATGCCTTCTTCGTTGCGCGCGACGGTGTTGCCGCTCACGTTGTTGTAGCTCGAGCCGGTGAGCCGGATACCGTCGGTATTGTACGAGACGGCGTTGCTGGTCAGGCTATTGCAATCCGAAGAATCCAGCCGAATACCGCCGTTGCTGTTGAACGAGGCGGCGTTACTGGTCAGGCTGTTATCACTCGAATAGGCGAGCCGAATGCCGACATTGCTGTTCGCGTTCGCGGCGTTACCGGTTAACGCGTTGTAGCTCGCATGCCGCAGGTACAGCCCCAAATAGTTCTTCGAAACGGTGTTCCCGGTCAGGGTATTGTAGCTGCTGGACGAGTCGAGGTACAGGCCGTTGCTCTGGTTCGACGCGGTGTTGTCCGCCAGGTAGTTGTAGCTGGAGGCATCGAGGTAGATGCCGTTGCCGTAACAGTTGTCCGAGGCGGTATTACCGGTGAGGGTGTTGTTGTTGCTGCCGGAACGCAGACAGATGCCAACGTCAATGTTCGCGTGCGCGGTATTGCCCGTGAGGGTGTTGTTGCTCGCAGAACTGAGATAGATCCCGAAATCGTCGTTCGCGTGCGCGGTATTGCCCGTGAGGGTGTTGTTGCACGAAGCAGCAAGCCATATGCCGTAATAGCAGTTCGCCGCGATGCAGTTGCTGATCGTGCTGCTATTCGAGTACACCAGGATCCCTGCTTGCTGATAACCCGTCGCGTTTACCACGGTTAAGCCGTCCAGCAGACCACCATCATGCGCGAGCGTGATGGCGCTCCCGCGGCCGCGCGCATCAACCACCGGATTGCCGCCGCCGGTGTCCATGCCTTTTACCGTGAGCTGCCGGGGCACGGTCACGGTCTCGTAGTACGTGCCGCTGTACACCGCTATCGTATCGCCAGCCTCTGCAGCATCAATAGCGGCCTGTATGCTGTTGTAATCACAGCCTCCACCAGGACAGACAGTATAGGTATCCGCAGCACAGCCAATACTCACGAACGCCAGCACGGTCAGGAGCACCACCACACAGAGCACAGATACCCCGGGTCTTCTTTCAGTGCGCATGGTTCACCTCGGGCCACTACGGTCGTTAGTTAGTTAGCCCATCCATCACGGTTGCAGAGCGGACTAACGCGATACGGTAGGAAGGCAGCTACAGACAGATAAGCTTTCGGGTTCTGTCAGTGAGTGGGGCTGCCACTGTGCTTGGCGGTGGCAGGCGCGCACGACCGGTCCGCTTGCACGATGGCTGTGCTCTCGCGGCTGGTTGGTTGACTGACCGCCCCACGGGGCACATACATGTGCCCGGAAACTGATGCGAGTAGGTAGTAGCGCGCATCGAACGGCAAAACCAATAAAATAAAAAAACTGAAAGAGGCCTAGCGCCTCTTTCGCACTATGGTGACTGCAGCGAGTGCTGATAGCAGGCTGAACAAGGCGAGCGCTCCGAGTGGGGTCAGAACAGGCGCTTCTACTGCTTCTACCGCTTCGCAGGGGTTGAAGCCGGTGAGGAAGGTGATATCGCCACTGCTCACCGCAGCATCACCGGTCCAGGAGGTTAGAGCATCCACCGTGATCACACCACCTTCCGGTCGCGGGGCAAAATCATGGATACTGATACTGCCGGAATTGCCTGAAGGCGCATTCCCCGTCCAGATAGAGCTGTTATCAATAGCGGTGTGCGCGTTTACTGAGGTGGTTGTTAAATCACCCGAATCCCCGGAAACACTCTCTCCCGTAATCAGAGTCGAGTACTCACAGGTTACAGGTCCTGCCGCGAGTAGTTCAAGGTAGCCGGAATCCGCAACAGCACTGCCCGTCATAAGGGTCGAACAACACGTCTTCAAACTACCGCCCAGCGCATATACACTGACATGTCCTGATGTGCCGTCAATATAGCTATCCCCTGTCAAGATGGTGCTGCTGTTCACGTCAATACTGCCGGCACTCCACAGCTCCAGATCGCCGCTGTCGAGCTCGGCGCTGCCAGTCCAGAGCGTCGTAGCGAAGAGCGTGATCGTGTCGCCACCCTGAGCATACCAGGCAACGTGGCCCGACGTGCCGTTAATGCTATTCCCTGTCCAGCAGACGGTGCTGCTGTTCGCGTCAATACTGCCGGCACTCCACAGCTCCAGATCGCCGCTGTCGAGCTCGCCGCTGCCAGTCCAGAGCGTCGTAGCGAAGAGCGTGATCGTGTCGCCACCCTGAGCATACCAGGCAACGTGGCCCGACGTGCCGTTAATGCTATCCCCCGTCCAGCTGGTGCTGCTGTTCGCGTCAATACTGCCGGCACTCCACAGCTCCAGATCACCGCTGTCGAGCTCGGCGTTGCCAGTCCAGAGCGTCGTAAGGAAGAGCGCGATCGTGTCGCCACCCTGAGCATACCAGGCAACGTGGCCCGACATGCCGTTAATGCTATCCCCCGTCCAGCAGACGGTGCTGCTGTTCGCGTCAATACTGCCGGCACTCCACAGCTCCAGATCGCCGCTGTCGAGCTCGGCGTTGCCAGTCCAGAGCGTCGTAGCGAAGAGCGTGATCGTGTCGCCACCCTGAGCATACCAGGCAACGTGGCCCGACGTGCCGTTAATGCTATTACCCGTCCAGCTGGTGCTGATGTTCGCATCGATACTGCCGGCACTCCACAGCTCCAGATCGCCGCTGTCGAGCTCGGCGTTGCCAGTCCAGAGCGTCGTAGCGAAGAGTGTGATCGTGTCGCCACCCTGAGCATACCAGGCAA
>Ga0129302_1001454_pt1 | contig 17608 bp, 16 predicted proteins | sample BlaSprsedimmetaG_FD_94476 | JGI IMG/M metagenome (GOLD analysis project Ga0129302, IMG submission 94476) | Hot spring sediment bacterial and archeal communities from California, USA to study Microbial Dark Matter (Phase II) - Blank Spring... | ecosystem: Environmental > Aquatic > Thermal springs...
GAAGAATTATATTCATCATATTTTGCTGGAATAAGATCTTTATTAGTCTCATTCAGATAATCTTTTTCTCTAACATTTGTCTTAGATATTAAAATTATTGTAGATGCAGTTGAAACAACACCTAAAAAACTATAGATAAACCCTTTTACGGGTTCATCCAAATGAAACTGACCCCAACCAGGTAATATTAAATTTTTTATTACTGCTTTTTTATATTCGTTATGCTGAGTTAATAGATGAGCTTTTAGCACCATTAGGGAGTCTAAAATTGGTTTATCTTGCTCTCTGCCATTAAGAAAATTAATTTTGATCTCATTAAAGAAACCTACAATTTTAGGTGAGACTCGACGTTGGTCCATTGTATAATTTGGATTTACTCGCAGTAATGCCTCGAAGGTTGATTTTGCAAACGATTCTTCTCCAAGTGTGTAATGAGCCATTCCTTTCAATTCATAAACTTGTAATAATTCATCACTGGAATTAATTCCGAATTGCAGCAACTCATCCGCCATCTGAATTACTTCTTTGTATTCAAAAGAAGTATATCTCCTTTGCAATTCCTCAAGTGAAATATCCTGAGCAATAATAATTTGCCAACAAAAGAGAACTAAAAAATAGGTAAACAATTTTGACATTTACTTTAGTAACAACATTTTCTTTGTAATAAAATCAAATTTATTGGTTAGACGATAAAAATAAATTCCACTAGAAACTGAATTTCCCGAAATATCTTTTCCATTCCAAGATAGTGTATGAACGCCTGGTTGCGCAAATCCACTATACAATGAATATACTTTTTCCCCAATAGAATTAAATATATCAAGTTGTAGATACGTCCCTTTAGAAACAGAGAAAGAGATGTTTGTATTTGGATTAAATGGATTGGGATAATTTTGAAGAAGCCGAAAATCTTTAATAACTTCCGAATCTTCAACCACGCTTACCGGCTCGGTCTGTAACTCCTCAATAAAACTAATAACATTTCCATTTGCATTTTCTCCACCCAAGACAAAAATTTTATCTTTTAGAACAACAGCAGCTAAATTTCTTCTATGATAATTAAGCATCGGTCCTTGAGTCACTTTTAACTGAAAATCATAATCAGATATTATTTCTGTTGAGTTAATTGCCGGCAAAGATTCATTATACCCCCCAATTAAAAAGATTTTATCAGAATAATATGAATACACCGCAACGCCCCCGGCTCTAGGAGAAACTAACCTTTCTTCAAATTGTGTGGAATTAAAATTATCCATATCAATCAAGTCAATACTTTGCAAAACTCCATTAAATGCTCCGCCAAAAACAAAGAGTTTATTACCAACCAATGTAGACATTTGTTGTATGGGGAGCTGATTTGAAATGAATGAAGTATCATCAATAGAAGTAACTTGAGAAGTTTGAAAATTATATTCACTTAAATAAGGCAAGGATGCGAAAGAACCTCGTGAAGCAGCATAACCTCCAATCATCAATAAATTATCATTGTGTATTCCACCTGTAGGAAATACTCTGTCAAATAATTCATTATTAACAGATATAGTTGTATTAGTACTAATGAAATCCCACTCTTCAAGTACGAAAGCATTTTCATTAACCTCGTTTATACCTCCATAAATATATAGTTTTTCATTATAGATACCTGCAAAAAAGCCATAGCGGCTTTCAAGCATATAAGCAACAATTTCTGAACGCTTTGAGGATGGATCAAACTTCTGAATCCACTTAACATTTGCCTGCAAAGAATCGGAATATCCTCCAATAATATATATCAATGAATCCTTGACTATAGCAACGGACCCAGATACCGGAAATTTCATTTCACCAGAAATCATCCAAGTTTGTTCTCTGGATATTAAACAAGTTGTTAATAAAAGAAAACACAACAATATTTGATTTATTCTATATTTCATCTTATTTAAATAAGTATACAACAACTGTACCATTCAATTGTTTTTTGATCCGAGTTGACTTTGCAGCATCTCGTTTAAATTGTACTTAAGAATCAATGTGTCTTGCTTAATAATATTTATATTTTCAACAAGATCCGGAAAGTTCGGATTCTTTATTGTTATTAAATGATTTCCCGGAGATAATTTGACGGGTTCAACAATGGGTGTTTGTCCTAAAAATTTATCTCCTATATAAATATCGCCCCATGGAAATACATCACAAGATAAATAACCGTGCAGAGTATCCAAATTAATAATCAGGTTTGTTGTTTCGTCTGTTTTAATTTCAATTACTTCATGATATTCAGGATAATCCGGGTGAATCAACTTAATATTATATTTACCTGCTCTTAGATCTATTGCTGATGAAAAAGGTGTAGTCTCAAGTCTTCTGTCTTCTATATATACATGCGCCCAGGGTATGCATTCGACAAACAAATAACCAAAAGTAATAAGTGGGTTATTATCATTAATTTGTTGATCATACTCCGAATCATCTAAAATCTGCTCGTTATTAGAGCCCGTAATATTTCCAGATATAGTTTCATTTTTTTCATCTAAAGAAAAAGTATTTTCATCATTAAGGTTTTCGTTTCCTTCATTCAATTGTTCTACGGAAGAGCCAAAAGCATCATCTGTGTTTATAATGCTTGCAATATCATCTTCATTTTGGTTTTTTCTTATTGAGAATAATAGAATGCTGGATAATGCAATAACAAATACAAAAGTAATTCCTAAAATTAATTTTCTGTTTCCAAAAGCCAAGACCGGGTTTAATCTAATTTCACTCAACGGAACTTGAAGATCTTGTAAGACGTCTTCAGCATTATTATATCTTTTGTTTTTTTGTTTCGCTAAAAGTTTTTGCAGAACATTTTGCAATTCTGAAGGCAGTGCTATTAAATAGCTTTCAACTATTTCTTCATTGTAGTTTATTAAATTACTTATAGTTTGATTTACGTCTCCTCCCAGAAAAGGGTTTTGACCTGTGAACAACTCAAGGGCAACAATTCCAGCCGAAAACAAATCACTTTGAGCCGATAACTTTCCCCCTTGCACTTGTTCGGGGGACATATAACACGGTGTCCCTACGATTGAGTATTGACTAGTAACGAAGTTGTCGTTAAGCCCAAGAGCTAAACCAAAATCTCCAATTTTCAATTCCGATTTATCATTAACAAGAATATTTTCCGGTTTGATATCGCGATGAATTATTTGATTTTGATGAGCGTAACTCAACCCGTGAAATAATTGAATAATTAGTTTCTTTTTTTGTTCTAATGAAAGAGATTTATCTTTAATAAATGAGCGCAGATTTTTACTTTCAAAATATTCGAACGAGATATAAAAGAATTCATTAAATGTTCCGAAGTCAAGAACCTTAATTATATTTGGATCATCAAGTTTAGCTAAAATTTTTGCTTCTCTTTTAAAACGCTCAACTTTAGCATCATCAAAAATTGTTTTTGTATTAAGTACTTTTAGGATAATTTTTTTACCAAGATAAATGTGATTAGCTAAGTAAACACTAGCATGTTCGTCTTTCTTAAAGCACTCAATCAATTCAAACTTTTCAAATAATATTTCAGATGTAATCTCTGTCAATTATTGCTCGCCGATTTCTTTTAGTTTTAGTTGAATCCATCTAACTGAAACACCCAAAGACTCTGCGGTTAATGTTCTGTTTCCATCCAACTGTTTCAACCTGTCTTTCAATAGTTCAATTTCGTATTCCTTTAATGTACCACTAAAATTTTTATTTGAATCCTCCTCTTCAATAATTATATGTTCACTGGTTATTTTGGAACCATCACAAAGTATAAGAGCTCTTTGCATTACATTAATCAATTGCCTAACATTTCCGGGCCAATGGTATGACTCTAATTTTTTGATTGCAGAACTATCAATACTAAAGTAGGTATTGTTTGAATAACGTTTAATAAATTCTTTTGCCAGTAATGGAATGTCTGTCCTTCTTTCTCTTAGGGAAGGAATTTTAATTGGGAATACGTTTAACCTATAAAACAAGTCTTCTCTAAACGCACCCGCCTTAACTAATTGCTGAAGATCTTTATTTGTTGCAGTAATAATCCTCACATCAACCTTCTTTATTTGTGTATCACCAAGACGAATGATTTCTTTATTTTCGAGAACACGAAGTAATTTAGCCTGCAACGCCATCGAAATATCGGCAATTTCATCTAAGAAAAAAGTGCCTTTATCTGCTACTTCTAGTAAACCTTTTTTATCTGTATTGGCACCGGTAAAAGCCCCTTTCTTATAACCAAACAATTCGCTTTCCAGAAGAGTATCGGGTATTGAACCACAAAATTGTGCAAGATACGGTTTATCTTTTCGCGAGCTTAACTTATGAATCGCTTTCGCGACTAAATCTTTGCCTGTTCCGCTTTCACCAAGTATTAAAACAGTTGCATCAGTTCTCGCTACTTTTTGAATAATTACAGCAAGCTCTTTCATTACCTTGCTTTCACCTATCATGTCCGGAATTTTCTCTACCGCTTCCAATTTGTTAAGAAGAATTTCTTTTTCATCTTTGAGTTTTTCAAATTCTTCTATTCTATGAAGTGTAAGCGAGACTAAGTTAGAAAATATGTTGAGAAATACTAAATTTTCGTTTGTAAAATCTTTTCTATTAAGTTGGCTGTCTGCTAAAAAAACACCCCATACTTTCTCGTCTCTTAAAATCGGTACACCAATCACTGATTTAATTCTTCTTATCTGTATACTTTCAAACTGTGAAAGTTGTGGGTCTCCCTGAACATCATGATGTAAAATTGACTCTTTTCTGTTAATAATATCTTGAAGTATTCCCGAAGAGAATTCGGAGAGATTTCTAATATTTTCTCCTTTTATGTTTCTTGCGGTAATAATTGCAAATTCATTGTTGGAATAATTATACTTAACAAATACACCTCGTTCAGCATTAATAACTTTTATAACCCAATCAAGAGCATCTTCAATCAGAGACTCTTGATAATCTGTTGTGTTAAGAATATGGCTTATCTGGTAAAGAGCTTCAAAATGTTCTTTTGTGATTTCTCTAATATGTTTTAGTTCAAGTTGTTCAATATTCATTTTACTCTACTCGATAATAAATGAAGCAGGTCGTGATCTTGCTTTATTTCCAAATTCATCAATAACCCAAACAACCCAGAAATAATTTCCGGGTAATATGTTATCGGAAACTTTATATAAAATTTCTTGTGAAGAAATATCTTTTTTTTCCCATACTAATTCAGGATCAATTGTATTTGTGAATATACTAAGTGAATAAGAAAATGGATACCCGGGGGTAAATCTTCTCCAATTCAAAACAAGTGAGTCTTGAATTGTTTCATTATTCGAGGGGGCAATAGTCTCAATGGATTCTTTAATTATTCTTTTAACCGAAAGAGTTCCTATTGAGAAAGTCTTCCCAACAACATCTTTTGCAACAACATCGAATTCTTTCCCTATAATATGATCGATACTGGATAAATTCATTTGAGATGGTGCAAATTGATTTTGAAAAACCGTAACAGAAATATTATTTAAAGAACCCCTAAAACCTATTTCATCATTTTTAATAAAGACTGAGTCAACATCATTCTCGTCGTCTGTAATTATCGTTTCAACTATTAGTCTATAGACTTGTAAGTCTGGGAACCCTATTCTGTTTTCAACACTGCTTGTTAAATTGCCGCTGACTAGTTTTGGTATTGAGTTAAGTTGTTGAATAATATTAACATTTTTCGAGTTATTCCATTCAACAAATACCGAATCCTTACTATAACCTGTCTTTTCGAAATACAAATAACCGTTTTGAGCAATTAAATCTTCTATATAAAAATTGCCACTAGAGTTTGTCTGAACAACAACATTTGCATTTGGCCAAAACACATTTACCCCGTTTATTGGTTCATTCGGAACTTTAACCGTTCTCACAACACCAGTTAATGAAGTAAATACATTATTCGGATTATCAGGGTCTAATGGATTCTCCCGCGGTGCATCACATCCGAAGAAAAATAGGATTATTAAAATGATATTTATGAATATTCTATACATAAACCGATCTATAGTAATATTTCTCCATAAGAGTACAGTACCGCCTTTCCCGAAATTTTTACGCGTTCTCCCAAATTTTCACAAATTAAATATCCCCCGCGTTTAGATACTTGACGTGCTTCTAATTTTTGTTTGTTCAATTTTGCAGACCAGTAGGGAGTAAGTATTGTATGAGCAGAGCCGGTCACCGGATCTTCGGGTATGCCTGCGTGCGGTGCAAAGTAACGCGAAACAAAATCTACTTGTTTGCCTTCTGCAGTTATTATTAATCCGTCAGATTCTAATTCAGAAATTGCATCAAAATTTGGAACAGCGTTTTTAACTTCATCCTCGTCTTTTAGTACAAACATTAATTTCTTGTTGAGCAGAATTTCCATAGGTTTAATATTAATACATCCCAAATATTTATCCATTGTTTCAACTTTCAAGGGTCTTGCAGACGGAAAATCTAAAGTAAGATAATCCCCCTCTTTGGATACCGCTAATTTACCACTTAAAGATTCAAAAACAATCGTATTGCTTTCTTCTTTCATTAGATTAAACAAAACATGAGCGGCTGCTAAAGTTGCATGACCGCATAAATCCACCTCCATTTGGGGTGTGAACCATCGCAACTGAAAAATATTATTCTTTCTAACAAAGAAGGCAGTTTCAGATAGATTATTTTCTGCTGCAATATTTTGCAATATATGGTCATCCAGCCATTCATCAAGGGGACAAACCGCCGCCGGATTACCACCGAAAAGTTTATCGGCAAAAGCATCTACTTGATATAATTTTAGTTTCATTGCTTATTCTCTTTTCCAAAAAATAATTTTAAAAATAAATGCACTCTTTTAGCCCAAGCGGCTTCATTATGTTCAGCATTATTATCTTTTATCCAAACGAAATCAACATATTCTTCATATCCCTTTAATTTAAGGGCTTCCAACATTTCATCTATACCGACTTGTAAACTATCTTCTAAACCAACTCCGCCGTTATCTATGTAAAAAAATAAATCTTTTTTCATCCCATTGTAATTCAAAACATTATCTACAAAATCGAAATCCCGAATTTTAAATGCAGGGGAGAGACAAGCAGCTTTCGAAAAAATATCCGGTCTTTCCCAAGCTGCAATGAAAGAGATTAATCCGCCCATCGATGAGCCGGCTATTGCTGTGTATTTTCTTTCCGGTTTTGTTCGGTATTTTTTATCAATGATAGGTTTAAGTGTGTTGACTAAAAAATCAATATACGCATAGCCAGTATCATTTTCGCTGTACTCTGTTCTTCTATTAGCAGTATTATATATTCCCACAATAATAATTGGTTCAATCTTATTTGTTCTAATAAGACTGTCCGCCGTTTCATCAATCTGCCAATCAATTCCAAGAAAAGATGTTTGGGAATCAATTATATTCTGACCATCATGCATATAGAGAACGGGATAATTTTGATTTTTGTTTTTATTGTATTTTGGTGGGAGCCAAACAATTATATCTCGAGGTAGAAGTTCATTATGCGTTTTAATATCATATATATACTCAGTGTTTCCGGTTATTTGACCAGCTGAAAACCTACTTGACCTATTATCAAAACTATAAATTGAATGTGTAAACACTGTATCACAAAAAACTGTTAGTTTATGATTCCCCGGAATTGAGCCGTCTTCAGTTAATTCCTCTGTTTCCCAATTCCCTTTTGTAAACTTAAATTCAAGATAAGTGCTTTGGTAAAAGTAAACAGTTTTAATAAAAGTTGAGTCGTTCAACCTTTCCATTTTTATCGCATCCGGGGCCCAATTCCCAAGTTGAATATTATTTCCAGTTATATAAACTGAATTATCTTCGCATAAATTTTTTATGAATATTTTAAAATCAACTCTTGCACTATCCGGTTGAGCAATAATCGATGGTGAAAAAAACATAGAAAAGCAAAAAACAAGTACATTTTTCATCTGTCTAATAATCCTAAACAAAGAATATAAAATATAATTAAATTTGTGCTGTTAATAAATTCACTTATTGTGAAATACAACAAATACCATAATTATCACTACTTTTGAGTGATAAATAATTCTATATTTACTTTTTTGATAAAAAGATTCGGATTATGGCTTTGGCTAAAAAAATTTTATTCCTCATTTTAGTAATATTTGTATCTATTACATTTTCGCAAAGGACTTCAGTATCTACAATTTTAACTTCGATACCCGAATCAAGAAGTTATGATGCAAATAATATTGTTCTAAGCAAGGTTACCGGTCATGGCGATTTCAATTCTGCAACCTGGAGTTTATTAAATTATGGAACATTGCCAGCAAAAAGAATTTTGTTTGATGCGGGTTTTTGGATGACAGGAATATATAACGGGGAAGTTCATTCTTCAATAAAGTTTTATTCTGATAATTATTCACCCGGACCTATTATTAATGGTCAACCGGCAATGATAGCTCAACCCGAAGATTCCCTTCGATACAGAGTTTATAAAATTTTTAAGGGAAATGACCCCCAAAATCCTGATCTTTTGGAGTGGCCGGAAGATTATGGCGCTCCAGTTGACGATAACGGTAATCCGTTTATTTTTGGAGATCAATTATTATGGAGCGCATACAACCTCCTCGATACAAATTACGTTGACTCAAATTTTGCAAATCCAAAGAAAACCGGAATTTTACCAATCGAAGTACATCAAAAGATTTATGGGAGGGAAGGGAACAAAAGAGATAGCGAAGATTTAATGCATAACGTTGTCTTCTGGGAATGGACATTAATTAATAAGGGAAATTCATCTGTTGATTCAGCCTTTATTGGATTATGGTGCGATATTGATTTTTATGATATCAGATCAAATCTTCCGGCTGTAGATAGAATTCGCCAAACTGGTTATTTATGGAGTGGAAAAGATTTTGAGCCTTCACTTGGCGGAGTTCCGCCCGCAGTTGGTCTAACTGTTCTTTATGGTCCGAAAAAACCCCACCCTGATTCAACGGCTGTTTTTAAGGGTGAGCAAGTACAAGGATTTTACAATTTACCCATCCATTCCTTTAAAGCAATTGGTGATGATAAAAAAGAGGATCCACTTTATGGACCTCCTCGTACAGTAAACCAGGTTTATAACGCATCTAATGGCTTAAGCAATTCCGGTGGAATTATTTTTGATCCAATAACTTCAAGAGCAACAAAATTTCCTTTCAGTGGTGATCCTGTTCAAGAAACCGGGTGGTTATTTCCTCCTACCGAAAGCGGTAATGGATCAGGGTTTATATTGTTTCTGGGACCATTCGACATTGCCCCTAATGATACTCAGTGGGTAATGGCAGCACTTGTTCCCGGACTAGGTGGTGATAAAAAAGGTAGTATTATAATGATGCGTGAGAAAATCGACATTCTAAGAAACCAACCTTACGACTCTCTTGCATTTGGTAGTAGTCCATTAGTAACTAGCGTGACCGAACTTGAAGAGGAACTTCCAAAATCAATAATGCTTTACCAAAACTATCCTAATCCATTTAATCCTTCTACAAAAATTAAATTCGCAATTCCTCCCGGTCTGTCCGTTAATCACAACGAACTAAAGGTTACACTTACTGTTTATGATATGTTGGGCAGGGAATTAGTTACGTTAATTAATGAACCATTAGGGGCAGGCGTTTACGAAATCGAATTTGATGGTACGGATTTGCCAAGCGGTGTATATTTTTACAGGTTTATTATGGGCAACTATATACAAAGCAATAAGATGATGTTGTTAAAGTAATTATTAGAGCGTTAGCTTATACCACTCATTAAATGTCAACCACCAATCCAACTCGCTTAATTTTTCTTTATTACCGGAATAATATTCTTCAAATATATTTTTAATTTTTTCGTGATCATATATTTCGTTTTCAAGAAATGATTTGGAATAAATTTCATCAGAAATATACTCTTTCAAACCGTTATATAACTCATATTTAATTGGGTCCGTAGTAATTTCTTTATTGAATTTTCTTTTTAGTTTTCTATAAACGTGGGATGATATTGTTCCGAATGAATATGGGTATTCAATATAATCTTTAACAAGAGGATAATTCCGTAGATCCGGGTTATTATTTTTTATAATCTTTTTATAAAGCTTTCCGTTGATTTTATATTGCGACGGGAAAAGAAGTAGCTGCTCTAAAAATTCTTTTTGAGCAAACGGCATATAAGCAATCGAAATCTGGTCTAAACAATGCTGACCGTGACTATAAACATTTGGAAGTCTATATCGAATGGAAAGCAGATCAAGCCAAATAAAAATATTATCAATTGGAACATCAGTCATTTTTTCCCAAACTTCTTCCGAAGAATCTGTTAAAGATCGATTGAGAATTGATTTATACTCCGAATTAAATATACTTCCTTTGTTCAAAGAGATATTATTTAGCAGTCCGGCAGTATTTTTTTGATTAATTATTTTTCTGCCGCCAAGTATAAATTTATTTAAATACTGTCTCCTTCCTATTTCGCCGAATCCACCGTCTATAATTACTTTGTTTGAATCACTAATTGTTTTATGATAACTAATGTGTATTAGATCGGAGATTGGAACAGTAAGTCCCGTAAAAGGAATATAATCTTGTATCAACTTCAAAGTTGATACAAGATCGACAGAATATTTATTGTAAATCGAATGAGCAAATTTTTGTGAAAGAGCAATTGACTTCGATATTTTAACATCGCTTAATTTTTCGTTTCCGAATGTATGAGCATAAAAATTTTTCGACCCCGAAGAATTAGAAAGTATTGCCAATAAAGTTCTTGAATCAAGCCCGCCTGAAAGCCCTAGCGAAGTTGTTTTATACGGATAATCAAGTTGCGTAAAATGTCGCAGCGTATTTATAATTTCTTGTTCACTCCCTTGAACAAAATTTGGAGTAATTCGAATTAATTCAGTATTCAAGTCTGCATCTATTGAAAACATACTACCGGGTGTTAATCGTTTTACATTTCTAATGGGCGTCTCATAATAAAGAGGCATTGATGTAAGCCAATGTCCGGCAATATAATTTAGTGAAGGTTCTAAGTCATCAATTAGGTATTTAAACAAATCTATTCTTGATGAGATAATAAAACCGTCTTTTGTAATTAAGTAATAAACTTCGCGTAATCCTAAAATATCGTTGAAGCAACTTATTATTTTATCATCGATTATACATCCGGCATAGTGACCATTTATTTTGCTTTGAAAATTTTTATCACATAAAATATTCTTCCACTCATCTTTTGATATCAATCCGCCTTGGTGTGAATTAAAAATTCCTACGCCGCTTATTATAAATTTAGGATCGGAATCAAAATTTAGGGCAAGTGTTTGATGATTATTTTTGTAGAAAACACTGAAATTATTAACTTTTATGTAAGAGTGTCCGGGCAATTTTTTTATATCGCCGGCTTGTTCTGATTTTGAATAATAAATAAGAAACGAAGACATTTATGATAATGTTCACTATATTTTTATAACATTCAAAACAACTTAAAAAAAATTGGAGTTGCAATGAAATTTAACAGGAGAGCCTTTATTAAAAGTTCATCTTTAATTACAGCCGGATTATTTTTACCTGCAAATAAATTAATTGCAGCTTTACAAGAAGACTTGGACAATATGAAAACTCTCAGAAATAATGTGGGCATTTATACGGAGCGGGGTGGTACAATCGGGTGGTATATTTCCGACGATGCTGTTGTTGTAATAGACTCCCAATTTCCGGATACTGCAAATAATTTCATATCGTTGTTGATGGATATGACTCACAATAAGATAGACGTAGTAATTAATACTCACCATCATAGGGATCATACTTCGGGCAATGTTTCGTTTAATAAAATTTGTGATACTTTCGTTGCTAATGAAAATACGGTAACCTTGCAGAAAAAGTTTTATGGCGGAAACGAGAGTGACGATACTCAAATTTATGCGAGCGTTACTTTTAAGGATAAATGGTCTACAAAAATTGGAAACGAAAATATTATAGCCGAACATTTATGGGCTGCACACACAGGCTGCGATTCCTTTATTCATTTTGAAAATGCCAACATTGTTCATCTCGGCGACCTTATTTTTAACAACGTCTATCCTTTTATTGATAGACCCGGCTGGGCAAATATTCAAGGATGGATAAATTATCTTGAAGAAATATCAAAGCGTTTTGATAATGATACGATTTTTATTTTTGGTCACGGTGCATCTGTTTATGGCGGCAAGAATGATCTATCAAAAATGAAAGATTACTTATCTACATTACTCGATTTTATAAACAAGAATATTAAAGAGGGAAAATCAAAAGAAGAAATTGAAGGGTTGAATTTTTTACCGGGTTATGAATATCTGAATGATTCCGGTACAAACAGATTGAAAAATAATTTATCCGCAGCTTATGAAGAATTAATTTCCGATTAATTACCGAACAATAATTTTACCGTTCTACAGAAAACAGTTTTTGTAAAAGTTCTTCATCTTGAACTACTTCTTCAAATGGTGATTCAACTACTTCAACGTTTTGATGAAGTGATTGAAAACGCAATTTCATTTTTTGATTCAAGCGAGAGTTCACAACATAAATTTTTACATTCTCTTCTAAGTTTTTCTGGAACAAAGCTTTTATGTGAACATCTGCATCCGACAGAGAGTATCCGATAAAAACAATTTTTTTTGTTGATCTTATTTCTCTTGCCGATTCACTTAACAGTTGTGAAATTGCCGGGTGGGTAAGCGTCTTTATATTCGAGGGCGGCATAATAAGCGTTTGAAAATCTGTTCCGTCCAACGGACAATTATACTCGTACTCTGTTCTTTCGGGATAAGTATAACCTAAAAATTTTCCTTTATTCAAATCAATTTTTTTATCCCATGGAGTTAATAAAATCTGGTTACAGCAATTACAGTATTTCCAATTTAAGCTGCCGTGTATTTTTAGAATTTTTATTGGAACAGGTAAGTTACCTGATATAAAAGGAATAGGTTCTCTTGGATTTATCCAGCTTGTAAACTTTTTGTCTTTAAGAAGTTTATCATAATTCATTAAGTGAATCGAGTAATCTATATAACCGAATTTCTCAAATAGAAATCGAAAACTTTGCTCTAAAAGGGTATCATAATTAAGCGTAATAATAGAAATGTTTGAATTGTACTTTTGAACTGCTTCCCAAAATTTATGATAGTAATTACTTCCTTTATTTGATTTAAGGTCTACCACATAATGAATTAATTTTATCAATGCTTCTTTAATCGAAAGTAAAGTTGAATAAGGATAATCTGCACTTAGACTTTCATTTTGCTGAATGAAATAATCCAAATATCCAAACACTGCTTCAAGTCGGGGATATTGGTCAATTTGTTTTCCGTACTTGTAATTATGATTGATAAAATCAGCGACAAGTTTACCGAGATACGAATTATTGATTTCCTCAATTTCTCCGGAAAGAATTAAAGGGAGAATATGCCTTTGAAGCGGAACACCGTCGGGATGTGAAGCACCGGCACCGAGTATAAAAACAACATCTCTTGAATCAGGGTAGCGTAAATAAATTTCTCTACTTTCCATATTATTAACCGTAATAATCAAAAAAACCAATTTAATATAAAAAGTGAGATGTGCAAGTGTTGTTTTGAGGAAATGATATTTTTATGGATATATTATGCGGCTCTATTACCTTTATCGTCAAATGGTTCGATCGGTTGAAGTCCGTATGCAGCTCTTGCTTGATCACATCTTTCATTTGGCTGACCATCTTGATAAGAAAAAGTAAATTCTCTGCAAACCGAGGAACGAAGTTCGTAAATAGAACAGCTGACACAATTTCCTATTTCTCCTTGAAGAGCAATACATCGTGGTGAACTTGAATTTGTTCCTTTCATAACTCTTCTATACCGAGTTAAGTCTTCTGTCAATTCAACCGGAATTTGACCGTATCCATCGGAACATTCACTCCAATGAAACGAAGCTCTAAAGTGTGCGCAGCAGGCACCACAAGTTATGCATGGATTATACTCTTGCATAAAATTCAAAAATCCTTTAAAATTATTTTTAACCAAGTACTTAAAAATTGAGCGATGTATTAATAAAGATTTTTTGAAATAAAGAAAAGCGAAATATTTTGTGATATAAATAACAATTCTAATCTACATTATCGGATAAATTGACATTTAGTCCGCTATGTTGTAACATACCAAAGTAATTTACTTAAACTAAAAGGAGGATATTATGCACAAGTACAAAATTCTGAAATTTCTGATGATATTATTGTTATCATTTTTCATCGCTTGTTCAAGTGATGATGATTCAAGTCCGACCGAACCAGATGAAGAAACCCCCCAACAGTAGAAATTAAACCGATAGTTGTACCGCAAGGAATCCAAACTGCTGCTAATAATGGAGAGCCGGGCGCGTCAACAGCAGCTGCATTTATTAATATGGCGAATTCTCTAACGGCTTATTCTTATTTATTAACTCCCCCGTCAGGTGCAGGTAAGATTTCTTCTTATTCTGCAGCCAATAATGAATGGACATGGACCGATGGTGGGGTAACTTTCACTTTAAGTCTGCAAGAAACTGCAACAAGTTTTACTTATACTTTAACGGTCAACGGATCTTTTGAAGGCAATACCTATAACAATCAAGTTATGATGACCGTTACCGCTTCAAAAACAAGTAACAGCGGTGAATTATATTTTTATGAACCGGGTGTTAGCATACCGTTTCTTTATGCTGAATGGGATACCAGTCCAACCGGAACATATACTTTCTTAATGGAAATAAACGAAACAGACGGACAAATTAAAATCGATCTTCTACTAAATCCCGATGATTCAGGAAGCTTAAGCGTAAATGGCGCAGATGGTTCTTCGTGGAATATTAGTTGGACAAGCCAGGGTACCTCAGGAACCTGGACTTATTATGATGCGAGCGGAAATTTGATTGATCAAGGCAACTGGCCATAAAAAATAATCTTTACCATTCAACAAAAAACCTCTTCGTAAGTGAAGAGGTTTTTAATTTTAAAAAATATCAAATAACTATTCGTCTCTATGAACTGTTTCCGGTGAAAATGCCGGATGACAAATTGCAATGTATTCGGTTTCTTCTTTAGGTGTGCTGTATTGAATCCATTCGCTCTTTTTCGTTAGGATAGCTTCCCCGGCTTTAACAATAATAATATTTTCATCTTCTGTTTTTACATTAAGCTCACCACTTAATACTACAGTGTATTCATCAAATTCAGGACGTTGTCCCGGTTCAACCCAACCGGCAGGACTTTTCATTCTTGCGATACTTACATCATTACTATCTGAATTAACTCTGCCAAAATACTCTTCTATAATTTTTGGTTTGCTTCCTGCGGCTTCTATTATTGTCGGCTTATTAATTTTGATTGGCATTTTTATTTCACTTTTTCCATTACAATATTTGAAACAACATCGCCTCTAATCGAAACTCCTATCACTTTGTTCAGCAGAGTGTCTACAGTAAAAGTTAAGCTTAGATCATCATTGACGTATTTGATTCTTCCTCTTTCGTCAAGCATAGCGGTTTCCGTAATTATACCGCTTTCAATTCCCTTGTGTTGATTTGCTCCCCACGAATAAATAAATGACACTTCTGCATGATTAATACTAACCACTACTAATTGACTTGGAATAACATCATTCCATTTACCAACCCAGTGCCCCGAGAAAGCTTTTATATTTTCAGGAAGATTATCTATTGGTTTTTCAATTTCATATTTGTTTTTAATCGGGGCTTCATGAATAATTTTATTTCTATTTAATTCCGTTTGTTTTGCCGGGTCAATATCTTCTTTGCATGAAACAAAGTGAAATGAGATGATTACAATTAAAAAAAGGTTAGTTAATAATTTATGCAATATTTATCTCCGCCAAGATGCTGTTATAAATTGATTTCTTTGAGATACAATTTTAACAAAATATAAACTAACAGAAAAAAGAATTACAATAGAGATAATAGAAAGTTCGGCACCCCAATCACCACCGGTTAACCATATTGGTCCGTCAATAATAGGAGTAATTAAACTTGGTTGAATATGTCCCGAGTTCTGAATTCCGAAAATTCCGGCTTGAAAAAAATTCCAGAACCAATGGAACCCGAATATAAACCATATTCTTCTTGTCATCATAAAACCTGCGGCAAAGAAAATACTGAAAGCAATTATCAATGCTATCGTTGTGTATATTGATGCGTTGGGATTTCCCGAATGAGCAAATCCGAACAAAACTCCCTGTATAGCAATTGCCGACCAGCTTCCTAAAATTTCTTCCGTTAGTTTGAATAGAATTACGCGGAATAAGAGTTCTTCAATAAACCCGACTTTCAATTGATCGAAAAACATGAAAACTACATTTCCAAATGAGTTAAATTTTTCAATTGAATAATATCCCGCCAAGTAATTCACAATTACAAAAAATGTAATTACAACTACGGCAAGAGCACCCCCCACTCCTAACTCGGTATAAAATTTATGAAAAGAGAGCTCGTGAGCTTTACGGTTTTCAACTGTTTTTGTATAGATATTATATATAACAACTAATGAAATGATTAACAGTACATCGAGGAGATAACCAAGATATAACGATAATGTTGCATCAAAAATTTTATTGAAAACATCTCTTATAATACTAATTAGAATTGGGCTTGGTGCCAGTAAAATTAAAATGATAATTAAACGAATAAGGGGAAATTGAATAAACTTTTCAATTCCGGACTGAGGAATAACATTCGGGAATAAATCACTGCTTTTATTATAAAATAGATTCTTCAATAAAATTATCTCGTATCTATCATTATCCACTTACCGTTTTCATACTTGCCCCGCCCGGCACGAGGGAGGAAAAGTTCAAACACACTCTCATTATATGTTAATTGTTGTCCCATCAAACACGCAAAGAAAGTAGCGTGAGCAACAAGTAAAGTTTTTTCCCGATGCAAATAATTTTTATAGACGTGATCAATTCTATTTTTTACATCCTGATAACTTTCACCGTTGGAAAAACTCATTGACTTATCGCCTTTAAACCAATTTCCAAGAATTGTTGAAAACAATTTTATGTTTTCTTCATCATCTTGTGGTTCGCCTTCAAGATCACCCATTATAACTTCATGAAGTTTATTGTCAATAGATATCGGCAGTTTTAGATGATCTGCAATTATCTCTGAGGTTTGAATTGCTCTTGTTGAAGGACTTGAAATTATTCGGTCAATATCCAATTGCGAATAGTAATCAAGATAAGATTCAATCTGCTTTCTGCCTTCACAAGTTAAAGGTGGATCAACTTTTAAACATGAATAAATTCTTTGTTCGTTAGCTTCACTTTCACCGTGGCGCTGGATGTACATTTTTTGCCCATATCGATAAAAAATAATTTTCGAAAGTACGATATTAATTATGGTTGCGCAAATTGTGAATTGATATACAAACCCGATTCATCGACTTGGGATATAATACAAATCGAGGTCCCAACCCTGAAGAGGCTGTGTTAAAATTCTCAATCAATTCAATAATTTTAGTATATCAAAATATTTATAGCCGCTTATTTTCTTTTAAGTCAAAAAAAATATAGTTGTCAAA
>Ga0129302_1001462_pt1 | contig 17567 bp, 13 predicted proteins | sample BlaSprsedimmetaG_FD_94476 | JGI IMG/M metagenome (GOLD analysis project Ga0129302, IMG submission 94476) | Hot spring sediment bacterial and archeal communities from California, USA to study Microbial Dark Matter (Phase II) - Blank Spring... | ecosystem: Environmental > Aquatic > Thermal springs...
CTTCCCATTGCTCTTCACTGCTACTCCCCCTTACTCAGGGAGAGGATACACCTGCCCTCCCGTTAGCGCTCCCGGTGGGTCCGCGGGAGGGGCGCACCGCCTCGCCTTAGCACGGCTTATCCCACCAGCACGTTTCCCGGAGAAGCCTCCTTTGAACCTGATGAATTAGTACGGTGTCAAGTCTCTGCAGCGGACGAAGGTCGTGCCGTCATTCTTGGGATCTCCGCCAATCGCGGTCCGACGACACCTCGCCACGCCGCACAGCTCGCTTGTACCATCCCGCGGGACCGGCTCGGTGGCGCAACGGAAGCCAGACTAATGCCCACGGATCGCCTGAGCGGCCGGGATCGCGAACGGGAGCGTGGGACTCGGTCGGGGGTCTTGGGCGGCGACGAGAACGAGGGGGAGGCCGTGGAACCGGGCGCGGAGTTCCCAGCGGTCGCCCAAGTATTCGGCGCCCTCGATCCCGGCGGTGAACGGGCCATCACCCACCTGCGCCCACTCCGGCCGGAAGAAGAGGAACACCTCGTCGCCTTCTCGGGCCTCCCCGCGCTCGGCGGGGATCCGCTCGCCCGCAACCTCAACGACGGCGCGGTCCCCATTTACCGAAACAACGCGGCCCGGCCACAGGTTGGCCCGGCCGAGGAAGGAAGCCACGAACGGGGTGCGCGGCTTGGCGTACAGCTCCTCCGGCGGGGCGACCTGGTCCAGCCTCCCCTCCCGCATCACCGCCACGCGGTCGGCGAGGGCGAGGGCCTCCTCCTGGTCGTGGGTCACGTAGAGGGCGGTCATCCCGAGCCTTTCCAGGAGCGCACGCAGCTCCCCCCGGAGGTCCTTCCGGAGCGCAGCGTCGAGCGCCGATAGCGGCTCGTCGAGGAGGAGGACTCTGGGCTCGGGGGCGAGGGCCCGCGCCAACGCCACCCGCTGCTGCTGGCCCGCGGAGAGCTGGTGGGGCTTCCGCCGCTCGTAGCCGGAAAGGCCGACGAGCGCGAGAAGGTCCCGCACCCGGCTCCTCCGGTCCCCTCCCCGGAACCGGAGGCCGTAGGCGACGTTCGCCCCGACGGAGAGGTGCGGGAACAGGGCGTAGCTCTGGAACACGAGCCCCACCCCGCGCCTCTCCGGCGGCCAGTCAGTGGCGTCGCGGCCGGCGACGAACACGCGCCCCGCATCGGGTCGCTCCAGCCCGGCGACGATCCGCAGGACGGTCGTCTTTCCGCACCCGGAGGGCCCAAGGAGGGCCACCGTCTCGCCCGCCGCCACGCCGAGGGAAAAGCCCTCGAGTGCGACCACGCTCCCGAACCGCTTCGTGAGCCCCCCGACCTCAAGCATAGAACCGCCCCAACAGTCTGAATCCGTTGTCCGTGGATGCCTGATCCCGTCACCCATCACGCTTCACCCGTCACAGCCTTGTTCGCGGCGCGCTCTGCGGTTGGAGGGAGACCCAGGGAGGAGCCCTCGTTCTTCAGCCAGCGGGAGCCGGCGTGGTCCCACGCCCACGCGGCGAGTGCGGTGACCACCATGAGCACGGTCGCCATCGCCGACGCGGCCCCGAAGTCGCGGCTGCCGAGGAAGTGGTAGATCGCCATCGGCATCGTCATCACGCCGGGCCCGGACAGCATCGCCACCGCGGTCATCTCCCCGAGGGAAAGGGCGAAGGCGAACGCGCCCGCGGCGAGGACCCCGCTCCCGAGGAGGGGCAGGGTCACGGTGCGGAACGCGGCGAACGGGCTCGCCCCGAGGGTGCGCGCCGCCTCGGGGAGGGCGGGGTCGAGGGCCTCCCACAGCGGGCGGATCGTCCGCACCACGAACGGGTACACGATCAGCGTGTGGGCGAGGACGATCGCCCACCCGCCACCCAGCGCGGAGAGGGGCGGCCGCCGAAACGCAAGCAGGAGCGCCAGGCCGAGCACGACCGACGACACGGCGAGCGGCGCCATGAGGAGCGTCTCCAGAAGGCGCGACCGCACGCGGCGCAGAATGGCGCTCACGGAGAGGCCGAGGACGAGGGCGAGGCCCGTTGCCCCGAGGCCGACGAGAAGGCTCGTCCGCACCGCGGCCAGGGGGGAGGACTCGATGAACGGGTTCCACGCCGGCGAGGCGATCATCCGGTACCAGTGGAGGGTCGGGGACGCGCCGCCGGGGGCGGGGTGGAGGAACGAGTCGGCGATCACCGCCCCGATCGGGCCGAGGAACACAACCGCCGCCGGGAGGAGGTAGAGGAGCCACAGGGCACGGCCTGGCTTCTCGCGGGAGAAGAGGGGCACGGTAGGGGCGGGCCGGACACCGCTCTGGCGGGCGGCGAACGCGCCGCCCCCCCACAGGTGGAGGTAGGTGAGGACGAGGGACAGGCCGAGGGTGAGGATCGCGAGCGCCGCCGCGCGGGGAAAGTCCATCAGCACGCCGCGGGCGTAGAGGTACACCCCGACCTCGACCGTAGCGTAGCGCGCCCCGCCCAACGCGAGCGGGATCGAAAACGAGAGGGTGCACAAGACGAATACGAGGGCGAGGGCGGAGAAAACGCTGGGGAGGAGGAGCGGCAAGGTCACGGTGACGAACGCGCGGAGCGGCCGTGCGCCGAGGGCCCGCGCCGCCTCGACGAGCGCCGGGTCGGCCCGCTCCCAGGCCGCGCTCACGAACCGCGCCACCACCGGCGCGTTGTAGAACGCGTGGGCGAGCACCACCGCCCACAGGGTGTACAGGACCCGGATCGGCGGCTCCCCGAGGCCGAAGAGAGCCATCAGGAGCCGGTTGAGGTGCCCGGAGCGGCCGAAGAAGAGGACGAACCCGAGCGCGACCGTGATCGAGGGCAGCACGAACGGGACGATCGTCAACGCCCGCAGGAGCCCCCGCCCGGGGAAGCGGTACCTGGTGAGGAACCAGCCGAGTGGGAACCCGAGGACGAGCGAGAGGAGGGCGGACAACGCGGCCTGTTCGAGGGTAAACAGAATCAGCCGCCGGACGTAGGGGTCGGAGAGGGCAGCGAGGAGCCGCTCCCCGGTCCACCGCCCCTCGACCTGGAGCCCCAACCGTAGCACGTCCCACAGGGGCCAGAAGAAGGCGACCCCAAGGAACAGAAGGGGCAGGAGGGCGAGGCCCCACCCTGCCCCGTTCCGGAGGGTCACCGCTCGCTCATGACCTGTTGCCAACGAACGATCCACTCCTCGAGGTGCTCCGCGGCGTAGGTGGGTGAGACGAACACCGGGTTCTCGGGAAGCACCGCGTACCTGGCGAAGTCCGGGGGGAGCTCGACGTCTTCCCGGACTGGGAACATCCACTGCGAGGTGGGGATCAGCGCCTGGATCTCGCGCGAGAGGACGATATCCAGGAACGAGTGGGCGAGGTCGAGGTTGCTGGTTGTCCTCACGATTCCGAGCCCCTCCACCAGCCGATACGCCTCACCATCGGGGGTGAGTACCTGGTACTTCGCCTCGCCCGTCGTGATGTAGGCGTAGGCCGCGTCCGTGGCGTAGGAGAGGACGATGGGGGCCTCGCCCGCCTCGAACATCGCGAACGCCTCCGTCCATCCCTTGGTGACGGTGAGGGTGTTGGGGAGGAGCGCCTTCCAGAACGCGGGCCAGTCGTCCCCGAACCGGGCCACGGTCCACAGGAGGAAGGCGAGCCCGGTGGTGGAGGTGCGCGGATCCTGGAGGATGATCTTCCCCCGGAGCTCGGGCCGCAGGAGGTCGGCGAACGTCCTGGGCACGAGGTCCTCTTCGAGCGCACCGCTCGCCACGAACGTGACGTAGCCGTGATCAAACGGGATCACGCGCCCCGTGGCGTCGAGCTGCAATGCCTCCGGGATGGAGGCGAGGTTGGGGACGAGCTCTGGATGGTAGGGTCGGAACACGTCCTCCGCGAGGGCGCGGGGGAGGTCCATCGCCGACAGGCCGAGGAACACATCGGCGTCGGTCTTGCCGGTGGCGAGCTCGGCGATGAGGCGGGACAGCATCTCCGCCCCGCCGCCGGGTGCGACCCACACCAGGTCCACCCCTGGATGGGCGGCCTCGAACGCTTCCTCGATCGCCGCCGCCGGTCCCCAGCGCACGAACGACCGGTAGGTGTACACCACGAACTGCTCCGCCCCGATCGCGGTCCACGCCGCGGCCAGGGCCACGATCAGCCCAACGAGTACCTTCATGGGTTGCCTCCTTGGGGACTGGGCAGTGGATTGCCCCACGGGGCGAAAGGATGGCCGCCCGCGGTCCAGGCGGGCTGGACCACGGTGGATCGCGTTTCCATGGGTAACCTTTCCTCCGCTGGCATGACCCAGATCAGGTTCTGGGGTCGAGGCGTGGGACCTCCTCTCAGCCCCGCACGGGCTCCCCCAGTTACCCCGAGGCGATTATAGGTTCCCCGGCCGCCCGTTCCAACCCAGGTCCGTTGTCCGTGACCCGTCATCCGTGGTCCGTAGTCCGTTGCCGGTAGGATCTCCTCGGACCACGGACAGCGGTTGACGGGCAACGGGGCGGGATTGACCGGATCCCGCCCGTGGGCCATCGTGGGCCGGCGAAGGAGGTGGACCGATGGAGAAGCTCTCAGTGGCGCTCAGGATTCAGGCCGACGAGGACGGCCTGTGGCTGGAGGACGATGGCCGGCGAGTTCCCCTCCCAGTCTCGTTCTGGCGCGCCCTGGCCGCGGCGCTGCGCGACGCGGGGCAGCCGGAGCTCGCCGGACGCCTGCATCAGGCGATCGAGGAGACAGGCGCCAAGCGCATTCGCTCTGAGGCCAAGTTCCGGTGCATGGATCCCGCCTACTCGCCGGAGGAGGCCCGCCGCTGTCAGGAGCTCCTGAAGGAGGACCTCAGAAGTGGGTGAACCCCCGCGGCTCGAGGGGGACCTCGATCCCCTCGGGGAGGACGAGCCGTCGGCCGGCTGGGGCGGGTAGGACCTCGCCCACCACGGACACGGGGGTACCCGTCCCGGCGGAGACCCGCTCGGCGAGGACGCCTGCTGCGTGGGGCGACGCGGTGAAGAGGAGCTCGAAGTCCTCCCCTCCGAACAGGGCGAGCTCCCATGCCTTCTTCCCGATCTGCTCCGCCACACGCTCGACTGCTGGCGATACGGGCAGCTTCGCAGCGTGGATTCGCACGCCGACCCCGCTCCGGTCACAGACGTGGCCGATGTCGCTTCCGAGGCCATCCGAGAGATCGATCATCGCCGTGGCGAGGCCCGCGGCCCCGATCACCTGCCCTTCCTCCACCCGGGGGGTGGGGGCAAGGTGACGGGCGAGCAAGGCGTCCCGCTCGGGGATTTCGAGTTCTGGGTGAGAGCTCAAGTAGAGCCCGGCGGCGGCCTCCCCCAGGGAACCTGTCACCAGGGCCATGTCCCCGGGCTTGGCCCCCGCTCGGGTGAGGAGGTGCTCCCGGCGCACTCGGCCCACGAGGGTGAGGTCGAGGACGATCCCGTCCTCGCAGCGGGCGACGTTGCCCCCCACCACCGCCACCCCGAACCGATCGGCCTCCTCCGCGAGCCCTCGGTAGAGCTCCTCCACCCACTCCAGTTCAAGCTCCGTCGGGAGGACGAGGGAGACGAGGGCGTGGGTGGGCCGACCACCCATCGCTGCGATGTCGCTTGTGTTCACGGCGAGGACCCGCCGACCGAGGACCCGGGGCTCGATACAGCCGCGCACGAAGTGGCTCCCCTCGACCTGGCTGTCCACGGTGAGGAGGACGAGGTCCTCCCCCCCGAGGTCGACGGCCGCGGCGTCGTCGCCGATCCCCACGACCACGTCGGCCCGCCCGCGGCCGGCGATCCAGGCCAGGCGCTCGATCAGCGGGAACTCCCCGACGTCCCCGATGCGCATGCCCTCATCCTATCCCAAACCCACGACCCGACAGGAGTGCCATTGTAGCGTCGTAGCCTGTCTGCGGTGGCCTTGAGTCGGATTCAACGATCGTCGGGCATGAGGCGCGACGCCACGAACCCCCTGTCTAGCTGGAAGATCCCGCGGGTGGGTCTTGTACAACAGGCCCGTTGCCCTGATGCAGGAGGCGGGTGGCGCGGGGGGAGGTCTTATCTTCCTTGTCGCCCAGGCGGGCGATCCCCTCCGACGTGAGCTCGCGGAGGGCATCGGAGGCGACCCACCGCGCGGCGCGGGCCTCGGGGTCGCCGCCGCGGTCCCCTCCCGCCCGCCGGTTCGCCTCTGTTCGGATCCGCTCCGCGCAGGCGACTGCCGCCTCGTTCAGCGCTCGATTGCGCTTGCCGATGTTCCGGAGGGCCCAGTTGACTCCCTTCTTCACGTACGGGCGGGGGTCGGATGCCCCGCGCTCGATCAGGGGCAGGAGTTCGAGAAACGCCTGGTCGGGAGCTGTCCTATCGTGGACGGCGAGTCCCGCCAGGAGCCCAGGAGTCGAAGTCGAGGGCCAAGCCGTGATCCGCTCCGAAGCTCTTCGCGAGCCTGCGGAGCTCGTACACGGACACGCCGAACGCCTTCTCGACGTTGATCCCGTACCGCGCTCCCCAGGGACGCGAGCTCGGACAGGATCACGGCCACGCGGGGATCGGGCGTCGCGTTGTCGCTCATGGAGGCTCAGTATGGCCAAACGGTTCCCCCCGATGGGGAGTGCTCTTGCGTGGACAACGATGCCCCCCAGCGGCCTCGCCACCGGGGGGCAAGCGTGCAGAAGGGCCTTCAGCCTATCTTCTCGGGCGCCTTGGGGACGTCATAGAGGATGTCGTCCAGCGGGTGACGGTACAGACCCTGCTCCAGCCGTACCTGGTCGAAATAGTGCCCGATGAGCCCGATCGAGCGGCCGAGGACGAAGAACGCGTTGAACAACCCGGCCCGGATCATCTCGTCGATCTCCTCGTCCGTGAAGTTGAGCTCGGTGAGGAGATCCACGAGCAGGACGCCGATGCAGCCGTCCACGTTGAGGATGAGGTTCCCCTTCTTCTGGGTCGTGACCTGTTCCACGGCCAGGGCGTACTCGAGGAGCGGTGTAGCCCGGAAGTGCTCCCGGGCGAACGCCTTCATCAGCTCGACCCGGGCATCGGGGTTCTCCAGGGAATGGAGCCGATGGCCGATCCCCTGGATTCGTACGTTGCGTTTCTTCATCTCGTCCACGAACTGGCGAGGGGAGAGGCCATTGCGCAGCCCGTACAGGAAGTGCTCGGCAGCCCCGTTGACCGCCCCTCCGAACCGGGGGCCGATGGTCAGAATCCCCGACACGAGGGAGCTGATGAGGTCCTTGCCGGCCCGGGCAGCGACGATCGTGTTGTGGGCCCCGGACACGGCCGGCCCGTGGTCGGCGATGATCTGGAGCACCATCTCGATGAACTCGCGGGCGTGGGGGGGGATCTCCTTCTTGAACCACAGGAGCCCGATCACGCCCCCGATCCCGTACTTCTTCTCGATCACGCGGTCAATCGGCACCCCGCAGTAGGTGTGGACGTCGCCCCGCTCGTCGCAGATCGTGGAAATGAAGTTCGTTGGGCGGCGCACGAGCCCCTCGGCCCGCGCTTGGGCGTAGTCGATGGGGACGTTGGGCGGCGTGACCTCGGGAGCGGGGACGATGATCCCTTCTGCAACTAGCCGCTCGTAGACCTCCCGGATCTTGCGGCCGTAGTCGTCGAACGAATCCGGCACGATGACCCCTGCCTCGCGCAGGGCGGCGTTCTTGGCGTCGGCGGTCTCCGCTGCGCTGTCGGCCTTGGCCCCGGCGTGGCCGAACTGGACCTGCCCCGGGAGGACCTTGGCACACGTCCCCGTGACCCACATCACGAGGGGCTTCGTGATCCGGCCCCCCTTGACGGCCTCGGCGATCTCGTACTCCTTCGTGCCCCCGACCTCCCCCAAGCACACGAGGAGCCTGATCGCCGGGTTCTTCTCGAACCGCAGAAGGTGGTCGAGGAGGGTCGAGCCGGGGTAGGCGTCGCCGCCGATGGCGATCCCCTCGTTGAGGCCGTCCGTGGCGCGGGCCACGATGTTGTACGCTTCGTTGGACAGGCCCCCGGATACGGACACGAACCCCACCGAGCCGGGTCGGTACAGCTTGGCTGTGCGGATGTTCTCCATCGTCCCCGCGGCGTTCCCGATCTTGAAGCACCCCGCCTTGACCCCACCCACGGTGGCCGGGCCGATGATCCACTTCCCTTGGGCCTTGGCCATGGCTGCCATCCGCCGGGACTGCCGCTCCGGGATCCCCTCCGCGATCACCGCGACGGTGCGGATCGTCGGGACTCCCAGGGCTTCCACGGTCACGTCGTACGCCGAGCGCTGGCTCGCGAAGTTGACGAGGACATCGGCCTCGGGGAATCGGGACGCGGCCTCGGCGAGGCTCGTGATCCGCGGGATCCGGATCTCCTTTGTCCCCCAGAACAGCTTTTCGAACCCACCGCGCTCGGGGGTGATGAGGGCCGTCACCGACGGCTCCTCCCGCCGGCACAGGTAGTCGAAGTCGAGCATCCGCTGCGCGGCGCGCAGTTGCTCGCCGTAGATGAACGCCTTCGTCTGTGCTGTGAACAGCTCGTAGTCCTGGTTCATCGCTGGGCCTCCTCCAGGGCGAGGGACACGATGCGCGTCATGTGGGTCTCCGGTCCGTAGACCTCCAGGGGCACGCCGATCCGCTCCCCCAGCCGACGCATGTTCTCCAGGCCCTCCTTGTAGTTCGGCCCCCCACGCCGGACGTAGATCTTGACGCGGTTCTTCTTGAGCTTGTCCTTGTACTCGTCGAGGGCCTGGATGATGCCAGTGAACGTCTTGGCGACGTCGGTGAAGTTGGCGATCCCGCCCCCGATGAGGAGGTACTTGGGCCGCCCCTGCGGATCGGGCTTGCGGGTCATGAGGTCGAGAAGGGTCTTCGTGTACTCGTAGGTGAGCTCGGTGGAGGGGTCGCCGGAGTACTCTCCGTAGTTCGCAAGCTCGCTCCCGAATCCGAGGTCGACCACCGTGTCGGCGTAGATGACGCTCGCTCCCCCGCCGGCCACGAGGAGCCACACCCGGCCGTCGGGGTTGAGGAGGGTGAGCTTGAGCGATGCGCCGGTCTTGGCGTCGAGCGATTCCACGTACGCCTCCTCCTTCGTCATCGGCCGGCCGAACGGGCGGGGGAACTCGATCGGTCCCCACTTGTCCGCGCACTGGAACGCTGCCGTGTCGTCGAGCCTGGCGACGGTGTCAAGGGGGAGGAGCCTCCCACGCGAGAACGCGATCGGGTTGAACTCGAGGTAGGTGAAGTGGTAATCCACGTAGGTCCGGTATAGGGTCCGGATGAACGCGGCCACGTCCTCCTTCTCGGGGATGTCCGGCAACTTGGACAGGATCTCGACCTTCATCGGGTCGGCCAGGACCGGGACATCCACTGAGACCACGGTGTCCCATACCGACTCGATGTCCACCCCGCCGCGGGGCGAGAAGTGAATCGTGTCCACCTCGCGGGAGCTCGTGAACGCGAGATAGTACTCCGCATCATGGGGAACGAACGGCTCGATCAGGAAATGGGTGAGGGCGCCGGTGGTCTTCCCGCCCGCACCCTCGACTGTTACTTCCTTCCCCATCCGCTCGGCGATCCACGCCTTGGCCGCCTTGAGGTCGGCGTCGAGGAGGAGGAGGTTATTCTTGCCGCGCTTGCCGAACAGCTGGTCCGGCTTCACGACGAGCCTGGTCGCCGTGAGCCAGGGGTGCTCCTTGTCCAGGGTGTCGAGGTTCGTCCCCGGCCCGACGAGGGCGAGCCGGTCGTCGAACCGGAACCTCCCCCCCGAGTACTCGCCCACCGCCCGGGCGAGCATCCGTTTCGCGTCGTACTCTCGGATTCCTTTCTGGGCCATGATTCCTCCTACAGGCGCTTCACGACCTCTTCCCCGAACTGGGAGCAGGAGACGAGGGTCGCCCCGGGAATCAGCCGCTCGAGGTCGTAGGTCACTCGCTTTGAGGCGATGGCGGCGCGGATCGCGCGGAGGATCGCCTCCGCCGCCTCGCGCCAACCGAGGTACTTCAGCATCTCCACCGCGGAGAGGATGAGGCTTCCCGGGTTCACCTTGTCCTGCCCGGCGTACTTGGGGGCCGTGCCATGGGTGGCCTCGAACACGGCGTGGCCGGTCTGGTAGTTGATGTTCGCCCCGGGGGCCACGCCCAGCCCGCCCACTTGGGCCGCCGCGGCATCGGTCATGTAGTCGCCGTTGAGGTTCGTCGTGGCGACGACGGAGTACTCGTCGGGCCGCAGCAGCATCTGCTGGAAGAACTGGTCGGCGATCCGGTCGTTGAGGACGATCTTCCCCGGCGGGACCTCGCCCCCGTAGGTCGTGGCCGCCTCTTCCTCGGTCACGATCTGGGGGTAGGTCCTCCCCACCTCGTACCCCCAGTCCCGGAACGCGCCCTCCGTGAACTTCATGATGTTCCCCTTGTGGACGAGGGTGACCTTCGCCCGGCCATCGGCGATGGCGTAGTCGATCGCTGCCTTGACGAGGCGCTTGGAGCCCTCCTCGCTGATCGGCTTCACGCCGATCCCGCACTTCTCGGGGAACCGGATCGCTTTCACCTTCATCTCCTCTCTCAGCCAGGCGATGACCTTGTCCGCCTCGGGCGATCCCGCCTTCCACTCGATCCCGGCGTACACGTCCTCCGTGTTCTCCCGGAAGAAGACCATGTCCACCTTCTCTGGCTCCCGGACCGGGGCCGGGGTCCCGATGTGCCTCACCGGCCGCACGCAGGCGTAGAGGTCGAGGATCTGGCGGAGGGTGACGTTGAGGCTGCGGATCCCGCCCCCCACCGGCGTCGTGAGCGGGCCCTTGATCGCCACGAGGTGCTTCTGGATCGCCTCGACCGTCTCCTCGGGGAGGTACAGCTTCTGCCGCTCGTCGGGAGGGATCGCTCTGATCTCATCTTCGGACAGGCCGGGGTGGTAGTGCTCGATCGCCTCGTCACCAGCGTAGACCTTCATCCAGGCGATTCTCCGCTCCCCCCCGTACACCTTCTCCACCGCGGCGTCCACGACGCGGATCATGACCGGGGTGATGTCGACCCCGATCCCGTCCCCACGGATGTAGGGGATGATCGGCCGATCGGGCACCTCCAGCCCGGCGGGGGTTATCGTGATCGGTTGTCCATCCTTCAGAGCTTCAGCACCGCGCTTCACAGAAAGCCTCCTTGTCGTCTGATCATGTCTGTCCGTGCACCGCAAGCTCGCGGGCGATGGCCCGCGCGGCAGCGGTCATCCTCTCCAGGACCGGGGTTTTGCGCGCCGAGTCGAGCCGCGTGCTCGGCGCGGACACCCCCAGCGCGGCCAGGATGCGGCCTGTGTCGCTCAGGATCGGCATCGCCAAGCCGTAGGTGTGAGGGAGGACCTCCCCGTCGCTCTCCGCGTACCCGCGGCGGCGGATCCTCCGCAGCTCAGCTCGGAGCACCTTGGGGTCGGTGATCGTGGTCGCGGTGAACCGGGGGAGGCCCTGGCCGATGATCCGTTCCCGCTCATCCTGGGGAAGATGGGCGAGGAGCACCTTGCCCGTCGCCCCGGCGTGGAGCGGGAAGATCGCCCCCCGCTCGAGGGATACCCGCAGCGCGTGGTGTCCCTCCACCCGCTCGAGGCAGATCCCGCCCATCTCATGCCGCCCGGCGAGGATGAACGTCTCGCCCGTCTCCGTTGCCAACCGCTCCATCACAGGGCGGGAGATCTCGATCAGCCCGCGCTTACGCACCCCCCCTGCCAGCTGGAGGAGCCTCCCTCCCAGCCGGAGGAGACCGGTGCGCGGGTCCTCCTCGAGGAGTCCCTGGGCCTTGAGGGCGAGGACGTAGCGGTAGGTCGTGCTCCGGGGGAGGCCCAGCGAGCGGGCGATATCGGCGGGGCTCAGCTCCCCACGGCCCTCCCCGAACTGGGTCAGGATGCGCAGGCATTTTTCCAGCGCTTGCAACCGCGTCTCCGCTCCCTAGTGGACGGCAGCTCCTCGCCCCGCCACGGCCAGCGCGAGGAGGCCACCCGCCTTGACCATCCGCCGCTCGCGCTCGGAGAGCTCCGCCTTGACGGGGGTCGTGGTCCCCTTCGTCAGGTTGCGCACCACGAGCGGGCGCGAGAGGTCGGAGATGTCGATCTCCAGCTCGTCGCCCTGCTCGAGGCCCGCCGTGTCACCGACCAAGGGGAGGATCCCCACGTTGACGAGGTTCGCCCTGTGGATCCGGGCGTAGCTCTTGGCGATCACGGCCTTGATCCCGAGCTGCCACGGGGCGAGCGCCGCGTGCTCGCGCGACGAGCCCTGGCCATAGTTCTCCCCACCGACGATGAACCCGCCCCCCTTCGCCATAGCGCGGGATGCGAACGCCTTGTCCTCGTAGTGGAACGTGAACTTCGCGATCTCGGGCAGGTTCGAGCGTAGGTGCTGGGTGAGCGGCCCCGCGGGGAGGATCGCGTCGGTGGAGACCCCGTCCCCGACGACAATCAGGACCTCGCCTTTGAGGAGCGAAGGCAACGGCCGCGGGGGCGCCATCTTCACGATGTTCGGCGCCCTTCGAATGGGCACTTGAGGACCCTCCGGCTCAACGATCATCACGTCGTCCACGATGGGCTTCGCCGTCCGCACCGTGACGGGGGGAAGCTCCCGGGGGTCGGCGATCGCACCCTTCAGGGCGGAGGCGCCGGCCACCTCGGGGCTCGCCAGGGCGAGCTTCCCCAGTTCGTTCCCGCCTCGGCCCTTCCAGTTCCGATTCACCGTGCGCAGCGACAGGGTGTTCGTGCCGGGGACGAACCCGATCCCGATGCACGCGTTGCACCCCGGCTCGATGAGGCGCACCCCGGCCCGGGTGAGCGCGAGGAAGCTACCGTCCTCGATGAGCATCTCCCACGCCTGGCGGGATCCGGGGGACACGATGACGTCGATCTCCTTGGCAACGCGCTTCCCCTTCAACATCTCCGCGACGACCTTGATGTCCCGGTACGAGCCGTTCGTGCAGGAACCGATGTACACTTGGTCGATCTTGGTCCCCGCGACCTCGGTCACCGGGACCACGTTGTCCGGGCTCCCCGGCATGGCGACGAGGGGGACGAGGGACGAGAGGTCGATCGCCAACGTCTGGTCGTAGGTCGCGTCGGGATCGGCGGAGAGCTCGCGCCAGTCCTCTCCCCGGCCCTGCTGCTCCAGGAACTCCCTCGTGATCTCGTCGGAGGGGAAGATGGACGACGTGGCCCCAGTCTCGGTGCACATGTTCGTGATCGTGGCCCGCTCGGGCACGGAGAGGGTCTTCACCCCCGGCCCGGCGAACTCGATGAAGTATCCCACTCCCCCCTTGACCGAGATCCGGCGCAGGATTTCCAGGGCGACGTCCTTCGCCGTGACCCCCCACGGGAGCTTCCCGGTGAGGACAACCCGCATCGCCTTGGGCACGGTGAGGTAGAAGGGTTTCCCGCCCATCGCCACCGCGACGTCGGCACCGCCGGCCCCGATCCCGAGCATCCCCAGGCCGCCGGCGGTCGGGGTATGGGAGTCCGAGCCGAGCAGCGTCTTCCCCGGGATCCCGAACCGCTCGTAGTGGACCTGATGACAGACCCCGTTCCCGTTCTTGGAGAACTTCGCCCCGTAGTGGGAGGCGATGGAGTGCAGGAACAGGTGGTCGTCGGTGGACTCGCCCTTGAACCCGAGCGAGGTGTGGTCGCTGTACGACACCACCAACTCCGCCTGGACCTTGTCCAGGCCGAGGGATTCGAACTCCAGCCAGGCCATTGTCCCCGTCGAGTCCTGGGTCAGACACTGGTCGATTCGGATCCCGATCTCGCCCCCCTTAACAAGCGTGCCCTCCACGAGGTGCTCGGCGAGGACCTTCTCCATCAACGTTTTCGCCACGTCTACCACCCCTGTAGGCGGAGCGTGTCTCATCATGTGAGACGACGTCCCATCCTTTGGACGACATCCTATCCTGTCGCCACGCCAAGTCAAGGCGGGCGGGAGGGAGCTCCTTCTCCTCCCGCATGGCATGCGCTGTCCGCCGTGAGGCACGCGAAGGTGGGGGTGCTGGTCATCCCCGGGGACGCTGCGACGGGGTAGCTGACGCGACGTCCTCCCTCCACAGGAAGTCCATAGGTTTTACACGGTACATCCAGGCGAGCACCGCATGATGGGCAGTGATTGAGCAAGAGCCTGCAGGCCCCCGCCGCTCAACGGCAGCGCGGGGGGCGTGCAGGGCGAGGAGATGCAGATCTGCCACCCCCGCCGTGGCACACATCCACGGCGATCCCACCCAAGGGGCGGAGGCCGACGCCTCCGCCCCGCCCTCTTCCTCCCACGTCGTAGGAGGAGCGGGGTTCTAGAGGCGATTGATATCCGGGATGTCCCCGCTTCGGAGGCGCCACAGCATCTCTCCGGCGTTGGGCACCGCCAAGATCCCTTCTTTCTCCCGGCCCATGAACGCCTCGGGCCGGATGGACGCGGGGTCCTGGTACCCCAGGTTGATCTGACGGCACACGTTTTCCGGGATCCCCGTGGCCAGGATGACCTCGATCCGGGGCCGTTCCACCCCGCCCCGGTACGTGCCGATGCCCTTGACGTGGGTGGAGTGGGCGAGCACGGCCCACGGTACATCCCTGTACTTACCCCACTGGGCGAGGAAGTAGTCGCGGGTGTGGTAGCCCACCGTGAGGATCCACTTCCCGTGGGTCACTGATACCTCGTCCAGGTGAGGGGCGTAGATGATGAGGGTTCCCCCATCCTCGACTACCGGCTCCAGCTTGTACATGCATTTGCCGGCTGTCCACAGCTCCCGGTACATCGCCGGGGCCATGGACAGCACGGTGGAATAGGCCCGATCGGCCCACACGATGTTCACCTCGGCGGAGAGCGCGGCCGCTGCCGCCCATGCGCCCTTCACCTCGCCGACGAACAACCCCACGAGGCTTTGGCCGCGCATGACGAGCGAGATCCCGGCGCACGGGGTGGGTACCAGGGCCGCGGCCCGCTCGATCAGCGCCCGCACCGGGGTGTCGCGATGGCCGTTCACCTTGGGGTTGGTGATGAGCGCCCCCAGCCAGTGGGAGGCGTGGAGCATCTCCGGCCCGGCGATCCCGGGGAAGAAGTACTTGTGCCCGCCGGAGAACCCGACCACCTCGTGGGGAAACACCGGTCCCAAGATGAGCAGAAAGTCGTGCTCCAGCACCGCGCGGTTGACGCGTACCGGCACCTCCTCCCGCAGGAGGCCCCCGGAGATCTCCGCCATCTCCTCCCGCGCGATGGTCCCGACCTGGGCCAGCGCCGCCGGGTCGTCCCACCGATGCTGGAGGATCTGGACGCCGGGGAAATCGTGGAGTCGGGGCCCAAGGTGGCGGGCGAGCTCGGCTTCGGTCAAGGGAGGGTGGGTCCCCAGGGCGATGAGGAACGAGAGCGTCCGGGCCTGGGGGGCATAGGCCTCGGCGATCGTCTCGAACGCGGCCGGCATGGGCAGGGTGCGGGTGTGGTCGGGGATGATCGCGAGCACGCGTTTTGCACGGACGTTGAACCCGGCCAGGGCCTCGCCCAGCTTCTCGCGGAACTCCCGGCCGGCGATGGGGCGACCGGGGGCGAAGGAGAACATCACCCAGCCTCCCCTTGGGTCTTGCCCCCAGAAGCATCACGGCTTCTGGGGGGCCCCCATTCGGTGTGGAACGTCCCGGGCTTGTCCACCCGCTCGTAGGTGTGGGCGCCGAACCAGTCCCGCTGGGCTTGGATCAAGTTGGCCGGCAGCCGCCCGGTGCGGTAGGCGTCCCCGAACTCGAGGGCCGAGCTCATGGCTGGAGTGGGGATCCCGTGCCGGTGGGCTTCGGCCACGATCCGCCTGAGGGAGGTGTGGTGGTCGCGCCACCGCGACCGGAACGGCTCGGCCAGGAACAGGATGGGCAGGTCCGGCTGCGCCGTGAGCGCCCGGCGGATGGGCACGAGCAGTTTCGCACGGATGATGCACCCCGCCATCCACACCCGGGCCACCTCGGCGAGATCGAGGCCGTAGCCCCACTCCTGGGAGGCGTCCCTGAGTTGCCTCAGGCCCTGGGCGTAGGCGGAAACAGCGGTCAGGTACACCGCGTGGTGGAGATCGGCGAGGAACCCGGCGCGGTCGGCCGCCAGATGCGGCTCGGGCCCGGGGATGAGCTTCTCAGCGTGGGCACGCTCGTCCTTCAGCGCGGATACGATCCGGGCGAACACGGCGGCGGCGATGGTCGGCGCCGGGGCGCCGATGTCCAGCGCCGACTGCGTGGACCACTTCCCGGTCCCCTTCTGCTGAGCGGTATCCTTGATCAGCTCTACCAGGGGGGCGCCCGTCGCGGGGTCGGCGTGGCGCAGGATCCGTTCCGTGATCTCGACAAGGTACGACCCGAGTTCCCCACGGTTCCACTCCCCGAACACGTCGGCCATTTCCGGAGGGGACATCCCGAGCCCGCGCTTCATGAGGTCGTAGGCCTCGGCCAGGGTTTGCATGATCGCGTATTCAATTCCGTTATGAACCATTTTCACGTAGTGCCCCGCGGAGCCCGGGCCGAAGTACCCGCAGCATGGGCCTTCCGGCCCTTGGGCGGCGATCTTGGTCAGGATCCCTTTCACCCGTGCGTAGCCCTCCAGGTGGCCGCCGGCCATGATCGCCGGGCCATGGAGGGCCCCGGCCTCGCCCCCGGAGATCCCGACCCCGAGGTACAGGAGGCCCCGTTCCTCGGCGAGCTTCAAACGCCGGTCCGTGTCGTCGTAATGGGAGTTACCCCCGTCCATCACCAGGTCCCCGGGAGCGAGTAGAGGGAAAAGCTCGGCGAGCACCTCATCCACCGGGGAGCCGGCCTTGACCATCACCAGGATCGCCCGCGGCCGGTCAAGGGTGGCCACGAACTCCTGAAGCGTATAGGCGGGCACCACCTTCCGGCCTTGCGTCCGCTCCGCAAATGCCTTGGTCCGGTCGGCGGTGCGGTTGTACACCGCCACCGGGTGGCCCTTGCTCTCTACGTTCAGGGCCAGGTTCTGCCCCATCACCGCGAGGCCAATCACACCGAAGTTCGCCTTCATCTCTCCACCTCCCACGGCGGCCGCTCCGGCAGCGCCCGCTCAAATCGCCCGATCAGCTCCCGCTCGTACTCGCCAGCGTAGCTCCCCGCGAAGAACCTCTCCAGGGCCTCCCGATAGAAGCGCTCCCAGGCGGCCTCCTCCTCCCCCGGGACGACGGGGTAAAAGAGGACGCCGTTGGCCTGCGCCGCCTTGAGGTCCCCGGGGGCATCCCCCACCATGAGCACGTGGTCCTTGGGGTAGTGGCGGGCGGTGGCCGCGATGTGCTCGGCTTTCGTCCCCATCTCCTGGCCACAGATGAGGGACGCGTAGCGGTCGATCCCGTGCTCGGCCCACTCCCGCTCCAACGCCTCCAGGGGGGTCTGGGAGACCACCACCACGTCCGCTTTCCCGGAAAGCCCCTCCACCAGGGACTCCCGCACGAAGGGGAACGGGGGGATGCCCCGCACGATCTCCTTGATGGCCCAGTTCACCCGCTCGGACCACTCGAGCACGTGCTCAAGCTCCTTTGTTTCCTCCTCCGATTTCGCCTGCGCGATCGCCTTCCTCAGGCCGTCGTTTGAGAGAGAGCTTCCCGGGTCCTCTACCCAGGCGAAGTAGTGGGGGTACTGGGGCACTTCGGACCCCCGTCGCCGCACC
>Ga0129302_1001465_pt1 | contig 17564 bp, 15 predicted proteins | sample BlaSprsedimmetaG_FD_94476 | JGI IMG/M metagenome (GOLD analysis project Ga0129302, IMG submission 94476) | Hot spring sediment bacterial and archeal communities from California, USA to study Microbial Dark Matter (Phase II) - Blank Spring... | ecosystem: Environmental > Aquatic > Thermal springs...
CAGACCAGCCCTTTGCTGTGCCGGAGAATGGGGGTTTGGGGTGTGTGGCGGTCGCTTCGCGACCGCCACACACCCCAAACCCCCGCCCATCCGCTGCAAACGGGCAGCAGGCTGAGTAGTTACACCTTATCCACTTAAATCACACGGGGTATCATCTCAATAAACCGGGGCAAACTCGCTCGGGCCGGTCTCCTGACCGTGCCCGCTGTGGCTCGGTCGGGAGACCGGCCACAGCTCCCCAACTTATTGAGAAGATACTCACACGGGTGTGTTTTATTTCACTTGAGGCCAAGCTCGTAGTAGGCGATTTATCGCCGTAAAAGCGCGCTGAAGCCGCTACCTAGCGCCGCTGCCTAGCAGCGCGCACACTACAAACAAAGCTCAAAGTATTTGAAACACACCCAAATCACACGAATCCAAGGAGGCAATCTATCGTGGACTTATCCGCACTCAAGCAGCAGGCCGCCGAACGGGCGGTAGACTTCGTCGAATCGGGCATGGTGCTCGGGCTCGGCCATGGCAGCACGACGCTGTTCGCCCTGCGCTGGATCGCTCACTTGCTCCAGACAGGCCAGCTGCGGGACATCCTGGGCATCCCCTGCTCCACCCACGTGGAGGCCGACGCCCAAAAGTTGGGTATCCCCCTGACCACGCTGGACGAGCATCCGGTGATCGACCTGACCATCGACGGCGCCGACGAACTGGACCCACAGCTGAACCTCATCAAGGGCGGCGGCGGCGCGCTCCTGCGCGAGAAAATCGTGGCCCAGGCCAGCCGCCGCGAGATCATCGTGGTGGATCAGACGAAACTCTCCCCGACCCTGGGGATCCAATGGCCGGTGCCGGTCGAGGTCGTCCCTTTCGGCTGGCGCGCCCAGGTCGCCTACCTGGAAAGCCTGGGCGCACGTCCCATCCTGCGCCTTGGGGATGACGGCACGTCCTTCACGACCGACCAGGGCAACCTGATTTTGGACTGTCACTTCGGCCCGATACAGGATCCGGCGAAACTGGCGGAACAGATGAACGGGCGGGCCGGCATCGTCGAACATGGCCTCTTCCTGGGGTTGGCGACCGACGCCATCATCGCCAAAGAAAGCGGCATCTATCACCTGAAGAACGGAGAATCCAATGATCACGATTGAAGCATCTATCCTATCGGCCGATTTCGCCCGCCTGGGCGAACAGGCCCGCGAGGCGCAAGCCGGCGGTGCTGACGCCATCCAGATCGACGTGATGGACGGGCGCTTCGTGCCGCCTATCACCTTCGGCGCCAGTGTCGTCCGGGCGCTCCGCCGTGCAGTCGATCTCCCCCTGGACGTGCACCTGATGATCGTCGAACCGGGCCGCCACCTGGAGACCTTCGCCGAGGCGGGCGCCGACCGCATCATCGTCCACCAGGAGGCTACGTTGCACATCCACTATGTGCTCAAGTCGATTCGCGAACTGGGCATTGAGGTAGGCGTGAGCATCAACCCCGGCACTTCGGTGTTCGCCGTGGAAGAAATCCTGGACATGGTCGATATGGTGCAGATCATGACGGTCGATCCTGGTTGGGGCGGCCAACCGTTCCTCCACAGCCAGATGGAAAAGATCCGCCGCCTGCGCCGCATGATCGACGAGCGCGGATTGGACGTCTTCATCGGCGTCGATGGCGGTATCGACGAGCAAACTGCTCCCCTGGTCGTCGAGGCAGGGGCCACGATGCTGGTATCGGGATCGGGCATCTACAATGACAGACGGTCAGTGGCTGAGAACCTTGCCGCCCTGCGCGCCAGTTCGATCTAGCGTGACCTTTGACCAGCGCTGGCAAACCGCATAATTGGAACAGCGGATTAGCAATCCACCCTACGCACGCTGTAGGTTGGAATGGCATTCCGATCAAGCGGATTAGCAATCCGTCCTACATACGATTTGAGTTCTCGTTGTGCGATTCAGGGCTGGGGGTCAAACCTGATGCTAGCAGGTTTGTCGGAGAGAGCCACAAAAGTATCTTCGCAGCGTCAACTTGCGTCTTGGCTCCACTGTGGTATAGTGAAATCGTATCAAGCATTGGCAAATCATTAAGGAGGTGAATCATGTCTACCATACCACCTGCACCAGAACGCAATCCAGCCGCCAAGAAATGGGGTCCAGTTTTGATCCTTGGCATTATCGGTCTGTTCGGCTCAATCGCGATATATTACTTCTTGCCCGGCTTCCTGTCAATCGATCTGATGATGATGCTCGTCATCGCTTTCTTCGTCGCCATCGGCTATAATCTCAAAACAGTACGAGGCGTCATGGCCATCGTCATCCTCTACCTATCCACGGGATTCTCGGCCATCCTATATCGTAGCGTCGCCCCATACGTTGGCGCCATGCTGAGGGTGTTTACCTTCGATCTGTCGGCCTCGGTTGAAGATGGAGCGACACGCGGCGACCTGGCCTTGACGTTCATTCTTCTCACGTTCGTCTTCTGGTTGATCCTGGAGATCCTCATGCGCATCTTTGCAGAGGATACCACCATCTCCTCGATCGGCATCCTAGACAACCTGGGCGGCGTCGTGGTCTACTTCCTCGTCGGCGTATTGGTCGCTGCGCTGCTGTTCAACGCCATCGGATACAGCAGATCGCGAGCGTTACACGACGCTGCCAGATTGCGCCGGCCGTTCAACCAGGTGATGTATCTTCTATACAATACCCAAGTCTTCTTGTTTGGCCGCAATCCACCCCACCTTTACATCTACGACTTGCATGCACGCTAAACATCTCTCTACGTTAGAATTTGCCAAAGTGCTGGATCGATTAGCCGGTTATAGTGACTTTTCCGGAGGGCAAGACAAAGCGCGCGCCCTGGAACCGGCGACGAACGTACACGAAGTACGCTGGCGCCTGGAAACGACCAGCGAGGCCCGTGCCCTGCTGGATGCCAAACCCGAAACGTCGCTGGGGGGCGCCCACGACGTGCGCCCCCAGGTAGAGGCAGCCGAGCGCGGGGTGTCGCTATCCCCGCATGACATCCTCGACGTGCGCGACACCCTCGTCTCCGCCCGCACCCTGCATCGCCATCTCAGCCGTTTGGAAAGCCAGTTCCCCAACCTGGCCGACATCGCCGGCCGCATCCTGGTCGATTCAGGTCTGATCAATGAGATCAACCAGTGCCTGGACGAGCGAGGCACCGTGCGGGACGACGCCTCGCCAGAATTGGCGCGCATCCGGCGTGAAGAACGTATCGCCTACGACCGGCTACAGGATAAACTCCAGAACATCATCAGCGCGTCGCGCAACGCCAAGTATCTCCAGGAGGCCCTCATCACGCGCCGCGAGGATCGTTACGTCATCCCCCTCAAGGCCGAGTTCAAGGGCCGCATCCGCGGCATCGTGCACGACGTCTCTGCCTCGGGTGCGACGATTTTTATCGAGCCCCTGGCGACCGTGGACTTGAACAACGCCTGGCGCGAGTTGCAACTGGAGGAGCAGCAGGAGATTCAACGCATCCTGGCCGCGCTATCCGCTATGATTGCCGATCAGGCTCTCGAGATCAGGCAGACGCTCGAGGCCCTGGCCGACCTGGACCTGGCCTTCGCCAAGGCAAAATACGCCGATGACCTCGATGCTTCGGCGCCGGAGATCGTGCCCTTTGGGCGACGCCCGGCGAAAGAAAAGGGGAAGCGAAAAAGCTCAACCTCTTCCAACGGCGCCCAGGCCACGGTGCGCCTGCTGGGCGCCTGCCATCCGCTGCTCGATCCCAAAACTGTCGTCCCCATCGACGTCGAACTGGACGACGAGACCCACGTGCTCGTCATCACCGGCCCCAACACCGGGGGCAAGACGGTCAGTTTGAAGACCATCGGCCTGCTGACAGTGATGGCCCAGGCCGGACTGCACATCCCGGTCCAGGAAGGCTCGGCGCTCTCGCTCTTCGAATCGGTCTACGCCGACATCGGCGACGAGCAGTCTATCGAGCAGAGTCTATCGACTTTCTCCTCCCACCTGATCAACATTCTCTCGTTCCTGGACCGGGTCGACGAGCGCAGCCTGGTGCTTTTGGACGAGCTGGGCGCCGGCACCGATCCGGCCGAGGGGGCCGCCCTGGCGCACGCTCTGTTGGAGCATTTCCGCGAGCGCCGGTCGACGACCTTCGTCGCCACCCACTATCCCGAGTTGAAATCCTATGCCCAACTGACGCCCGGCGTCCGCAACGCCAACGTCGAGTTCGACCCGGAAACGCTCAGCCCTACTTACCGGCTGAGCATCGGCCTGCCCGGTCGTTCCAACGCTTTCGCCATCGCCCAACGGTTGGGCACGCCGGACGCCATCGTCGAGGCAGCCCGGGACATGATCTCCCCCGACGACCTGCGCACCGAGGACATGCTGGCCGACATCCACCGCTTGCGCCTCCAGGCCGCCCAGGCCCGGGACGAGGCTCACGCCGCCCGGTCCCAGGCCGACCGCCTGACACGGGAACTCCGCCAGCGGCTGGATCAGATCGACCAGGAGCGGCAGGAGGTACTCGACCAGGCCCGCCAGGAAGCGGCCGACGAACTGGCGTCGCTGCGCACCGAGGTGCGGCGCCTGCGACAGCGCTTGCACGCCGCCGCTGCCCCATTAGAGAGCGTCACCGCCGTGGAGGAAGCGGCCGCCTCGCTGGCCAAAGAGATCGAACCGGGAGAAGAGGTGGAAGCGCTCGCTGCCACCCTGCCGCGCGCCGAGCCCTCGCGTCCCATTCGCTCTGGAGATGCCGTCTGGGTCCGACCGTTGAACGCCAATGGGCAGGTGCTGAACGTAGACGCTGGCGAGGGCGAGGCCGAAGTGCAGGTCGGGCCGGCCCGCACTCGGGTGAGCCTGAAAGCGTTAGAACTGCGGGAACCATCTCCCCGAGAAGCGCGGGAGGAACCGGAAACCACACCGGTCCAGCACAAGGCCCCATCGCCCGGCATGCGGCTGGATTTGCGCGGTTGCACCGTAGAGGAAGCTCTGGCCCGCCTGGATCAACACCTGGACGCGGCCTTTCGGGCCGGCTTGCCGTGGGTGCACGTCATCCACGGCAAAGGGACCGGCGCCCTGCGCCGCGCCGTGGGCCAGTACCTGGTCAATCATCCCGTCGTCGAGACACACGAATTGGCCCGCGAGCGAGAAGGAGGCGCCGGGGTCACGATTGCCAAGCTGGTCAACCGATGAGATAAAGGAGCATCAGATGCCTGACATTCAACTTGAAATCTGGCTGTACGGGCCGGTGGCCCAATACGCCGGCGAGGCCAGCCAGGGCAGTTACGCCCAACTGGACGTTGCACTTCCCCAGGGCAGCACGCTGGAAGACCTGATCATCCACCTGGGCCTCCCGACCGAGGAACGGGGCATCACCTTCATCAATGGCAACCTGGCCGCTCTCCCCGGGCTCGACGCTGATCTCAGCGTCCAACTCCATGACGGCGACCGGGTGGGCATCTCTCACCGCAAGAGTATGTGGCCCTTCCAGTACCGCTTCGGCGCCAGCACGACGCCAGAACTCCAGGAGACGTTCCGCCAGCGGCAAGACCGGGGCATTCACCACACATACACCGCAGCCTCGGACGAGGTCTGTTCCGATTCTTGAGAATAAATCGCTAGTAGAAACCGACCGAACGCTTGTGTAATTACGCGCATTGTGCTATCATAATATCAGACTAACGCACCAGCATAATCCCAGAAAGCCATAATCAGGATTGTATTCCTCCGACTCATCCCACTCCCTCGGGACGGATGAGCGATAAGGTGTAGGGAGTGATCCCCGCGCCCGCCGTGTTTGCAAAGGAGGCACTGCTGGCCCCATCAAAAGGCCGGCAGCGTCTCCTTTTTTGTTTTTCAGACTGATCTCACGCTTTACGAAAGGAGAAAATTATGGCTAAGATACTGCGCGTTAACATGAGCGAGCGCACCGCTGCTTACGAGGAGGTTCCCGATGCATATCGGGAATTGGGCGGCCGTGGCCTCACCTCCACCATCGTCTGCGACGAGGTGGACCCCACGTGCCATCCCCTGGGGCCGAACAACAAGCTGGTCTTTGCGCCAGGATTGATCGCCGGCACCAATGCGCCCACATCGGGCCGCCTTTCAGCCGGCGCCAAGTCGCCCCTCACCGGCGGCATCAAAGAGTCGAACGCCGGCACCAATTGGCCGCAGCTGGTCGGTCGCCTTGGCCTCAAGGCCGTCATCGTCGAGGGCCAGAGCGACGGCTGGTGGGGCTTGCACATCACCAAGGATGGGGCCAAGTTCTTCGACGCCAGTGAGTACGCTGGCAGGAGTCTGTATGAGCTCTTTCCCGATCTCTTCGAACGCTTCGGGGAGAAGGTGAGCATCGCGACCATCGGCGTGGCTGGCGAGATGCGGATGAGCATGGCCGGCATCTGCTACAACGATATCGAAAATCGTCCCACTCGCTATTCCGGCCGCGGCGGCCTGGGGGCGGTGATGGGCAGCAAAGGCCTCAAGCTCATCGTCGTGGACGGGGAAGGCGGGCCGGGCGTAGAAATTGCCGATCAGGCGCTCTTCGACGAGGGGCGCAAGAAGATGTTGGAGGCGCTCCGCAGCCACGACATCACCAAGCCCAAGGGTGGGTTGAACACCTATGGTACCGCCGTCCTGGTCAACGTGCTGAACGAGGCTGGCGGCTATCCCACCCACAACTTCCGCGAGGGCCGCTTCGAGGGCGCCGCTGCGACCTCTGGCGAGGCCATCTTCGAGACCAATGAAAAGCGGCTGGGCAAGGAAATCTACAATCACGGTTGCCATCCCGGTTGCACCATCCAGTGTTCCAACACCTATCACAAGCCCGATGGCACGGAGCACGTCTCGTGCATCGAGTACGAGTCGACCTGGGCGTTGGGTGCGAACTGCGGCATCGACGACCTGGACGCCATCGCTGAACTGATCTGGCTGTGCAACGACATCGGCGTGGATACCATCGAGGCCGGCGGCACCATCGCCGTGGCGATGGACGCCGGATTGGCCGAGTTCGGGGACAGCGAGGCCGCCATCCAGTGGATGGAGGAGATTCGCCAGGGCACGCCGCTGGGTCGTATCCTGGGCAACGGCGCGGCGACCACCGGCATGGCCTACGGCTGGCACCGGGTCCCCGGCTGCAAGGGGCAGAATATGCCGGCCTACGAGCCGCGCGCTGTCAAGGGCATTGGCATCACCTATGCCACCAGCACGATGGGGGCTGACCACACTGCCGGGTACACCATCGCCCCCGAGATTCTGGGCGTCAGCGGCAAGGTGGATCAGTTCGACATCGACAAGGCCGCCCTCTCTCGCGCTTTCCAGCAGACGACCGCCGTGATCGATTCCTCTGGCCATTGTCTCTTCATCGCGTTCGCCATCCTCGACATCCCCGAAGGCTATCAGGGGATGATTGACGAACTCAACGGCTTGCTGGGAACCAACTGGACTGCCGACGACGTGACACGCATCGGCCAGGAGATCCTGGATCAGGAGATCGCCTTCAACCGGGCCGCCGGTCTTACCCCGGCCGACGATCGCATCCCGGAGTTCATGAAATACGAGAAGCTCCCGCCCCACGACGTGGTGTGGGACGTGCCGGATGAGACCCTGGACGCTGTCTTTGGACAGGCCTAACTGATTAACATAAAACGAAGCCGCCGGGCCCATACGGGCCCGGCGGCTTCTGTCATGAAACTCACCACAGGAAGTGTATTCTTATCCGTTTACCGGAATCCTATGCCGTGACGGGAAGCGCTTCGACCCAGGAATTACTCTGAGGCCAGGCGCCATCCCGTGTCCAGGCATCCATGTACAGGCTGATGAGCCGGGGATTTATTTTCAATATCTTCTGGGCTCGACACCCCTGGCAACGCCCTATCTGATCGGTCAAATAAAGCAAGGATAAATCAGGAAACCGGATATATTCATGACAATCAGGACAACGCCAGAGAAAATCCCCCGTCTGCAAATCCACCGCGTAAAGTGTCATCTTGAACCTCCCCCCACACATTTTTGATCCGCCCTGAGATCATCACGTTAGCCGTGATCTATGATCATTCTAGCAGTAGACCGTTTCTCGAGGCGTGTCAAATCGTGGCGCGCCGCCCCACATTTTCCTCGATTTTTTGAGAAGAGTAAAAGGTATCTTCTCAATAACTTGGGGTGAATCTGTTCGTAGTGCGCGCGCTAGATAGCGCGCTAGATAGCGCGCTAGATAGCGCGCTATCTAGCGGCTTCAGTGCGCTTTTAGGGGCGCTGAAGCGCCTACTACGAACAAGCCCCCGGTTTATTGAGAAGATACAGTAAAAGCGCCCGTGTGAACCTATGTCGACTCCCAATGAGCCTGGGCCGGACTGGCGCTTGGGGAATAATCCTCCACTACAAGCTTCTTCCCCAGCTTATCTAAACCGAAATCTCCAGTTAGCAAAAAGCCTTCCTTTGTGCTATAATTTTAGCATGGTCTCCTAAGACGTTTCCTTCGTATCTTCTCAATAAGTTGGGGAGCTGTGGCCGGTCTCCCGACCGAGCCACAGCGGGCACGGTCAGGAGACCGGCCCGAGCGAGTTTGCCCCGGTTTATTGAGATGATACTTTCCTTCCTCTAGACGCTATAAGGAGTCAGTAACATGGAGGTGCACGTAAAGCTATTCGCGACGCTCCGCCGCCACTATCCAGAGATGGAGATCGGGGAGGCGATGCCGGTCGAGTTGGCGGAGGGCGCGACGGTCGACCAACTGCTCGCATCCATGGATCTTCCAACAGATCAGGTCAAGGTCGTGTTTGTCAATGGCGTCGTCCAGCCGGGAGATCACGTGCTCCAGGCCGATGACGTCGTCGGGTTGTTTCCGCCGGTTGGTGGGGGGTAGACGACGATGACGTCTTCAACAGTCGAGGTTTCTCCCGTTCAATTCAACGCCAGAGGGAATGGGCCATTGCTGGAAGGTTATCTCTATCACCCGACTGGTGCAGGGCGGTTCCCGGCCGCCATTGCCTGCCACCCGCACTCGCTGATGGGCGGCTCGATGCAGGACGCGGTCATTGTGACCGTTTGCCGCGCCCTGGCAGAAAGTGGATGGATGGCTCTCCGGTTCAACTTCCGGGGCGTGGGCGACAGCGGGGGCTTCTTCAGCGAGGGACGCGGCGAACTGGACGATGTGGCGGGCGCGCTTGACTTTCTCGAGACACAGAAAGCGGCCGATGTGGATCGCCTGGCTGTCGTCGGCTACTCCTTTGGCGCGGCAGTGGGATTACGCCACGCCGCGCGAGATCAGCGTGTGGGCTGGCTGGTCGGTATCGCGCTGACTCAGGCTAATTACGGCGATCCGTTCCTGGATCACGAGCGCCGTCCCAAGCTTTTCATCGTGGGTGAACATGACGCCTGGGCGCCGTTGGAAAATCTGCGCGCCTACGTTGCTCGCTTGAGTCCACCCAAGACGCTGAAAGTGATCCCTCAAGTCGACCACTTTTTCTCCGGCCGCCAACCCGAGGTCGCCGTCGAGGTCGCCGATTTCCTCACCTCAGGTGGATCTTTGGAGGCAAAAAAAGAGAGCAGTGGCTAACGTTCAGCCACTGCTCCAGCGCCCCCTGTCCCTGCCCAACCATATCGTCCGTTGGACGGATGCTCCGTCAGACCTCACTCCAACTTTCTGAGCGCTAAGTTGGACGACGTCGGGAAGGCCGGGAACGTTTCCTATCTTTGTCTCCATTTTACGCCAAAGAAGGCCCGCTGTCAATAACCTAAACCTTAAAATTCCAGTTTCAGGCCTCCAGCGGCGGGCATTGACACTTCAGGCATACGTGGGTGCCTCGTTGGCTCACCCGGATGCGCTGGATCGGCTCGCCACAGCGGGGGCAGGGCTGCCCCTCTCGCCCGTAGACCGCCAGCAATCCGGCAAACGCGCCAAATTCGCCATCCGGCTGGCGGTAGGCCGTATCGGAGAGCGTCGTGCCCCCGTCTGCAAGGGCTGCCTGCAATATCGAGCGGATCGCATTGTACAACCGTGCCACCTCGGCCCGAGCGAGCGTGTTCGCCGCGCGCAATGGATGAACGCCCGCCTGCCACAGGGCCTCGTCGGTGTAGATATTGCCCAGGCCAGCCAGGAAACGCTGGTCGAGTAACAGCGGCTTGATCCGTCCCCGCCGCCGGGCCAACATCTCGCCCAAGCGGGCCGCCGTGAAATCATCCGCCAGCGGCTCTGGCCCCAACTTCCCCAACACCGTCTGGGGATCGCCGGTCAACACCATCCGCCCAAACTTGCGCTGGTCGAAGAAATACAGCCGCTGGCCGCCGTCCAGGGCCAACGACACGCGGAGGTGACGCTCGTCAGCCGCCTCCCCCGGGCCTAATATCAATTGCCCCGTCATACGCAGGTGAACGAGCAGGGTGTCATCGCCGCTCAGGTCGATGACCACCCACTTGCCCCGCCGACCCACGCCGGCGATCGTCTGTCCGACGAGACGCCGGGCGAAAACGTCCGGCGCCAGGGGCGCCACGCTGCGAGTCCAGCGCACATCTACCTCAACGATGGATCGTCCGGGCAATGACGCGCGCAGAGCCCGGGCCACTGTCTCAACTTCGGGTAATTCAGGCATAGCGAGGCGGATTATACGCCCAGTCGTTTCAACTGTCAAAGGATTTGGCTCCCCCCAGGACCCCCCAGGAGAGATACCCAGCGCCAATTGACACGTCCCTGGGTCGGTGTTAAAATTCCTTTTCCGGAAAGGAAAGATCGAAAAAAATCAGCATTCACAGGAGACATCATCTCTATATGCCCCGCCGACAGGCCATCCAAGATACCCAACCATCCCCCCGCGTGCGCCGCCAGCGCCAGAGATCGTGTCTCGTCCGTCTGCGCCGGTGGCTCACACTCATCCTGATCATCCTGCTCGGCTGGCTCGCGTTCTGGCAGGGGACGGCGCTGCTGCCGCGCACCAACGTGCTCATCCTGGGTATCGACCGCCGTCCTGGTCAGGGCTACGTCGTGCGCGCCGATACGATCTTGCTGGCCACCATCGCCCCTGCCAAGCCCCAGATTGCGCTGATCTCCATACCCCGCGATCTCTACGTCGAAATTCCCGGCCACGGTCCTGCTCGCATCAACACTGCCCACTTCTGGGGAGAAAACGAGGCTCAGGGCAATGGCCCAAGGCTCTCGGTGCAGACCATCGCCCACAACTTCGGCGTGCCGGCGCACCATTACGTGCGCGTCGATTTTGAGGCCTTTCGCGCGGTCGTGGATGCCATCGGCGGCATCGACGTTGAGGTCGAGAAAACCATCATCGACGAGGCCTATCCCACAGAGGATTACGGCACCATGCGGATCGAAATCCCCGCCGGTCTGCAACACATGGATGGCGAGACCGCCCTGCGTTACGCTCGCTCCAGGCATGGCTCCTCTGATTTCGACCGGGCCCGGCGCCAACAACAGATCCTGATAGCGCTGGCCCATCATGTGTCCGATCCCTGGGTCTGGCCCCATCTCCCGGCCGTCTCCCTGGCCATCGCCAACCACATCGAGACAGATCTCAGTCGGTGGCAACTCTTGTTGATGTTACCGACCCTGGGGCGGATTGGCCCGGATGGCATTGAACGTCACGTCATCGACCGGACTATGACCCAGCCCTGGACGACGCCCGCTGGCGGCTCGGTGTTGCTCCCCCAATGGGAGGCCATCACGCCCTTGATCGAGGAGACGTTCGCGCCCTGATTGACTGACAGATCTTTTTGGAATCACAGTGGCGCTCCTGCGGAGGCGCTCCTGCGGAGGCGCTCCTGTGGAGCGGACACGGATTCACACAGATGAATGTTGAATTCGATCGAAAAACGTAACTGCTCACCTTGTGCCCGCCGGATCACAATCCGGCCGCGGGCAGGCAGTGTATTGGCTTCTGATCACCTTGCCAATGGCCCACGCGCCATCGGCGCGCGCCATCGGCGCGGATTGTGATCCGCTCTGCACGCGTATGCTGAGCAGTTACCGAAAAACAAGAAAAAAACCGTGTTCATCTGCGTTTATCTGCGGTTAATCTTGGACATCTGTAGTTTTGTCACTCAACTGGCGGGGCGGGCCATCTTCCTCTATTTCGCGCTCGCAGCGTATAATGAAAGGAGCTTCATCCTTGAAAACGGCCACGGCACGAGTGAGCACGTCAATGATGGTGGCGCTGCTGTGTATCACCTTTGCCGCCTCCTGCACCCCTTCACCGCCCACGCCCACCCGCACGCCCACACCACCGCCGCCTACCCTCACCCCAACGCCAGAACCGAAGATCATGACCATCTGTCTGCCCGAGGAACCTGACAGCCTTTACCTCTACGGCAGCGAAAGCCCCGGTCTTGCCGCCCAACACATCTGGCACACGATCTACGATGGGCCCTTCGATCACCGGGATTACGCTTACCAACCGGTCATCCTGGAGGATCGCCCTATGCTTGAAGGTGGCGGGGCGACGATTCTCACCACCACCGTGCAGGCAGGCGCTCGCGTGCTCTCGGCCGATGGGATCGTAACCGAACTGGTCCCCGGGGTAACCATCAAGGACGCTGCCGGTCAGCGTGTCACCTTCGATGGCGCTCCCGTGAATATGCACCAGATGCGCGTGACCTTCACCCTGCGATCGAATCTCTATTGGTCGGATGGCGTCCCGCTCAGCGCCAACGATTCGGTCTTCTCTTACGTCCTGACCGCCGACCCCGCCACCCCCGCGCGCCAGAAACACGCGGTCGAGCGCACCGCGGCCTATCAAGCGATCAACCCGCGCACCGTGCTTTGGACCGGTGTCCCCGGCTACCTGGACCGCGCCTACGCGCTCAATTTCTGGCATCCCCTGCCCCAGCACGCCTGGGGGGCGCTTTCGGCCAGCGAACTGATCAGCGCCCCGGTCGCGACGCGGGCGCCCCTCGGTTGGGGTCCCTTCGTCATCAAGGAGTGGGTTGCCGGCAGCCACCTGACTGTCGCCCGCAATCCGATCTACTTCCGCACGCCAGAGGGATTGCCTCACGTGGACCAGATCATCTTTCGTTTCATCCCCGATCCCACGCAACTGGCCCAGGCGCTGCTGAGCGGGCATTGCCACGTAGTCACGCACGAGAAAGCCGACGCAGTGCGGGCCGCGCTCCCCGGCGGCGCGGCGATCGAGATGCACGTCACGCCAGCGCCCCGCTGGGAACTGCTGGCCTTCGGCATCACGCCCCAGCGAGGTTACGAGCGGCCCGACTTCTTCGAGGACGTGCGGGTGCGGCAGGCCGTCGCGTCGTGCATCGACCGCCAGGCCATTGTCAGCCAGACCATCGGCCTGCCGAGCCAGGTGCTTCATAGTTATCTCCCACCAGAACACCCGCTCCACGCCGGGGATGCGCTCCGTGTCTGGCCATATGATCCGGCGGCGGGACAGGCGCTCCTGGACAGCGCCGGCTGGCGTGACGAGGATGGGGATGGCGTGCGAGAGGCCTACAACATCCCCGGCATATCCTCCGGCACGCCCTTCCAGGTTAGCTATCATACGAGCAACGATCCCCTGCGCATTCAGGTTGCCCAACTGATACAGGCTCAATTAGCCGCTTGCGGGATCCAGGTGAACCTGAACCCGATGATGGCGACGGCGCTGTTCGCGCCGGGGCCAGAGGGGCCACTCTTCGGTCGGCGCTTCGACCTGGCCCAATTCTCCTGGCAGGCGAGCGTCGATCCACTGTGCGATCTATTCCTGAGCAGCCAGATGCCCGATCCCGGCCGCTGGCAGCGTCCCAACGTCGGCGGCTTTCTCGACGACGATTACGACGTGGCCTGCCGGGCCGCCCTCGAGGCGATCCCGGATAGCGCGATCTACGTCACGAAACAGATCGAGTCGCAGGCCATCTTTTCCCAGCGCTTGCCCGTCCTGCCTCTTTTCCAGCGACTCAAGGTGACCTTTGCCACGCCAGTGGTCGTCGGATTATCGCCCAACGTATCAGAAGCGTCGGAATTGTGGAACGTCGAACAACTCGACATAAACCCATGAACTGAATGACGATCTCAATAAGGCTGAATAAGGAGTGATGATATGAACCCTAAATCAAAGCAAATCGAGAACTATATTGAGGCCCACATCGAGGTATACCTGGAACGCCTGCGCCGGGCCTGCGCCCAGCCCAGCATATCGGCCCAAAATCGTGGGCTGGAAGAGATGGCCGAATTGTGCGTCGAAATGCTGAAGGACATCGACGTCGACGCCGAACTGGTTCGAGCGAACGGCCCGCCCGTCGTCCTGGGGCGGGTCGTGGGGGACGGCCAGCGCTCGTTGCTTTTCTACAACCACTACGACGTCCAGCCGGTGGATCCCCTCGACGAATGGGAGACGGCGCCATTCGAAGCGGTCATCCGCGATGGCAAATTCTACGCCCGGGGCGCCGCCGACAACAAGGGCGCCATCGTCTCGCGTATCTGCGCCCTGGAGGCCTACCTGGCCCATCACGAGCATCTGCCGGTCGACATCCTGTGGGTGATAGAAGGGGAGGAGGAGGTCGGCAGCCCTCACCTGGATCAATTCGTGGATCGGCACGCCGACACACTGCGCCAGGTCTACGCTTGCGTCTGGGAGGCCGGGGGGAAAGACGCCCGCGGCCGCTACGAGATCTCTCTCGGTTGCAAGGGTCTGCTGTACGTCACCCTGCGCGCCCGGGGCGCCGACACCGACCTGCACTCTGCGCTCGCCGCCATCGTCGCCAACCCGGTCTGGCGGCTGTCCTGGGCTCTGAACGCGCTCAAGGGGTCCGACGGACGGGTCCAGATCCCCGGATTCTACGATAGCGTACAGCCCATCACGCCGGCCCAGCGAGAGGCCCTCGCCGCGTGGGATTACCCCGAATCAGAGACCCGTGACCTCTACGGCATCGACGGGTTCCTGGGGGACCTCAGCGGAGAGCGTCTCAAGGAAGCGCTCATTTTCTCACCCACGTGCAACATCGCCGGGTTTCACGCCGGGTATGGCGGGCCGGGGTCCAAGACCGTGCTCCCCCGGGAAGCCACGGCTAAGCTGGACTTCCGCCTGGTGCCTGACCAATCGCCCGAAGAAATCGTCGCCCAGCTCCGGGCATATCTCGACGCGCAAGGTTTCAGTGACGTGGAAATCGTGGCCAGTGACGGCGAACATCCCGTCAGCGGCGATCCCGAACATCCATTCACCCAAAGCGCCGTGCGTGCAGCCGAGCGGGTCTACGGGCACACCCCTGCTGTACTACCGATGATGAGCGGCACGGGACCGGTCCACGTGCTCTGCGGGCAGTTTGGCGTGCCCATCGCCACCGCCGGCGTGGGGTACAGCGGTTCCCGCGCCCACGGCCCCAACGAGCACATCCACGTCGCCGACTTCATTGAGGGGATCAAATACATCGTCGCGCTCCTGGACGAATTCGCCGCGTAGAAGAGAGAAGCGAACACAAAGGGCGCCCGAAAAACTGGCGCCCTTTGTGCATGCAGGGTAATCTTGTGAGCGTTTTAGATGCAATCAGGTCGTCTCGTCTGTTCCATTAACGTTGGGGTGTTGTGCCTGCGATGCCGGCGACCAGCAGGTCGAGCGCGACCTCGGCGTCGATCTTTCCGGTCTTGATGGCGACGTCGGTCTCCAGCAGGTGGCGGTAGACTTTCTCCAGTTGGGCGGCGGTGAAGTGGTTGGCCTGGCTGTAGAGCTTCTTGGTGGGGTAGGGGTGCAGCTTGATGATCCGGGCGATGCTGTTGGCGTTTTCCCCAGCTTGCTTCAACTCCTGGACCTGGATCAGCAGGCGGAACTGGCGCACGATCATGGCCAGCAATCCCAGGGGGTGCTCGCCCGTCTCCAGCAGGCGGTGGAGGGTCTGGGCGGCGGTGGGGCCATCCCGCCGGCCCAGGGCGTCGACCATGTCGAAGACGACGGCTTCCTGAACGTAGGGCACCAAGACATCGACGTCTTCGCTCGTGATGGGCCGCTCGCCGTTGGTGTAGGTCGCCAGTTTGATGATCTCCTGCTCGAGCAGGCGCAGGTCGTTCCCCACCACGGCGGCCAATTGGTGGGCGGCCCGGGGCTCGATCTCGGCGCCGTGTTTTTTCGCTCGCTTGACGATCCATCCGGGCAGGGCCTTGTCCTTCGGTGGCTCGAATTGTTTGACGTATCCCCGATCCTCTTTCTGGGCCAGCTTCAGCACCGGATGTTTAGCCGGCAGGGCCTTGTCCTCGACGAAGACCAGCCGCGTCGTATCCGGCATGCGAGGGAGGTAGTCGAGCAGCGCGTCTACCTCGTTGGAAGCGGCTTTCTGGCCCTGCAGCCAGCTCAACATTCCATCGACGATGACCAAGCGCTTGTCGGCCAGGAAGGGGATGGCGTCGCAGGCGTGGTGGAGCTCGCCCAGCGAGAGGTTTTTCCCATCCAGGTAAGTGGTGTTCAGGTCCACCGTGTCGGGCGGGCCGAGCTTGCGCTTGAACTCGGCTATCGTCTCGGCGCGGGTGAACGCGTCGCTGCCGTGGAAGACGTAGAAGGTGGGCGCTTTCGCCATCGCGACCTACCGGCGTGCTGACGTTACGTCCTCGGTGCGGACGTGATGGACGATCATCGGATGTTGTTTATCCAGGCCGGCCTTTTCCTCGCGCGTGACGCCGGCGATGCGCATGTTGCCGACGTTGGCCTGGGTCGTCACGTGGGTTTGCAGCGCCTGACCCAGGGGACGTCCGGCGATGATGCCCAGCGTGGCGGCCGCGCAGGCCAGCGGCAGGCGCGTGACCCACGTCAACAGATTCTTGGCCCGGACGCTTGCGGTCTGCTCCCCCTCTGACCGGTCGAACCAGGCGCTGCTCAGGGCCAGGAAAGCGCCCAGCCCGGCCAACGTCCCGGCCACGACGATGTTGGTGCCGCAATTGGCGTGAATGGCCATCTGTCGTTGGCCAGCCCGGAGTTGTCGCAACCCCTCCTGGGCGGCGTCTAGCACCGCTTCGGTAGGCACGTCCCCGTAGATGTAGTAGCCCCAGAAGGACGAGCGCCCCATCAGCCGGATGCCGGGCAGGCGCTCGCTCAGGATGTGGATGGTGGCATGTTCCAGCGCGTGGTTGCGGCGCACGCGCGAGACGGCGGACGATAGGAATCCCAGGGGGGCGGCGAGTGGTGTGTGGGATGACGGGTGTATCCTTTGACTCATATTTTACCTCTCATTGTTTGGCTCTATTCTGCGGGCGATGACAATCAAGCGATATCTCAGGCTGCCGTAGGGATGGCAGGTGACCAGTGTCAAGCGCTCGTCCCCGGTGGGCAGGGTGTAGCGGGCGTTCTCCTGACGGACTTCCAACGGTTGGCCTGCCTCGGGCAGGATCAACGTCTCGGAGATGGCGTAGGCGTAGGCCACGTCGTTGGAGAAGATGGTGATGGTTTCCCCCGCTTTCAGTGTGTAGAGATCGCGGAAGATCTCGCCGTGGGAGGTGTTGTGGCCGTTGAGGACGGTGTTGCCGGGCGCGCCCAGGGGGGCCGAGGTATCGTGCCAGCCGGCGGCGTATTCGTCCGGTACTTGCCACGCGGCGTATGACTGGCCGTCCACGTCGATCAACTGGGTGGAGACGGGCAGGATCGGCGCGTCGATCTGGAGGGTGGGGATGGTGATGCGGGTGG
>Ga0129302_1001471_pt1 | contig 17521 bp, 9 predicted proteins | sample BlaSprsedimmetaG_FD_94476 | JGI IMG/M metagenome (GOLD analysis project Ga0129302, IMG submission 94476) | Hot spring sediment bacterial and archeal communities from California, USA to study Microbial Dark Matter (Phase II) - Blank Spring... | ecosystem: Environmental > Aquatic > Thermal springs...
CATCTATTTCTCCCTGTCTGACAAAGAGATTCCCAACAGCGCTTCCAGAGTACATACCAACTCTTGAAGCGCCGCTGCTTGAAATCGATAGCGCACCTCGCGCCCTACCCGCTCCGCCGTCACGAATCCGGCCTGCCGCAACTGCATCAAGTGCCACGAGAGCAGCGGCTGGCTGACCCGTAGCACCTCCTCCAAATCTTTAACGTTCGACTCACCTTCCGATAATGCAGCAAGAATGCGCAAACGCAACACCGAGTGCAGCGCCTGAAACCCCTTCGTCACACGGCGCAACTCTTTATCCGACATACGGCTCTCACTCATCATTTCCAATCCATAAATAAACGTTTATATGTTGCTCACATCCTAACGCGAATGGGGAATTTGTCAATCCCGTTGACCACAAATCCCTCTAACCTTGCAAGTTAGAGAGATTGCCTAAAATAGCGGATTTATAGTATAATAGGACTATTACTGTTCTGGAGACATCCACACACTATAACGGCGCCTGCTTCCCGCCGGTACGCACACAAGGGAGAAAGCTTTATGAAAGCTCAAACGCTGATCAGGCAATGGTTATCAGCTCCGGCCCATCGGTTGGTACATGTATTTCTCATTGTGATACTTGGGCTTAGCGTCTTCTGGTGGGCAATGCGGGGGCAGCCAATACAAGCTGATCCCGCTTTCATCTACGTGCGCCCCGACGGCAACAACAGCGCTTGCAATGGCGAATATGATGCGCCTGCTACGGCTGCGCCTAATTGCGCCGTCCAGACGATTGGACAAGGTGTATATTCCGTTACCCTGGGTGGGACGGTGTCCGTTGCGGCAGGCACTTACACGGAGAATGTCACCATCAATAAAGCCCTCAGCCTGCAAGGCGCCAATCCAGCAGATGATCCTGACGCAGCCATCGTCGCCGGAGATGTCACGGTCACAAGTGCGGGTGCTGGCGCAACCGTCAGGCAACTGCGCATCATCCCCGGCAACGTCACGGGTAACGCGGCGGCCATCTTTGTCAACGCCAGCAACGTCACGATTTCAGAGAATGTCATTGATGGCATAACCGGCAACGGCACAGGCACGGTCAAGGGGATTCACCTTTACAGCGGCGCGCTCCCTGGAATTACGAACATTGCCGTAACCTCCAATACGATCCAAAACGTGACAAATCCATTGAGCGGCGGTGGCAGCTATAGCGGCGCAGATGGGATCATGGTACAAGGTGTGATAACCGATGTAACGCTTATAGCCAACACCATCCAAACCGTAACGTCTGCCGGCTGGGCTTACGGGATCGAAATAGCCCCGACGGCTTCAGCGCCCTGGAACCCACCGGAAAACGTGCTGGCACAACAGAACTACGTTGTCAACGTAAACTACGGCGACACCTATACGGCAGATCCTTACACCGTTCCCTATCCGGGCGTGGGTGTTATCATAGATGCTGTAAGAACCATGACTGGAAGCATCATAGCCAGCGCGAACGCCAGCCAGGTAACATTTTTTGGCAATACGATCTCCAATGTACCCGCGCCGCTGGCTAACACAGATATAACGCACACACTCAATGCTTCGGGCAACTATCTGGGTTACACAGACCCCGTCAGCCTTGCGCAGGTCATTTCACAAACACTCGTAGGGCGCATCGATTACACGCCCTGGCTGGCGAATGATGCAGATACAGCGCCAAGCACACCCGGCTTCCAAGGGGATTTCTCCGCCCTGTGGGTAGGCCCGCACAATGAACAGACCGGTGCAGTCGGGCGGATTCAAGAAGGCGTCGATCTGGTGACAACAGGCGGAACGGTCCGGGTGACGGCAGGAACGTATCGAGAGTTGATCGCCGTGACCAAATCCTGTACTCTCGCGGGTGAGTCAGGCGTCGTGATTCAGCCAAGCGAGAACATCCACGACTTCAGCTCAAATCACGATGGCGCTGTCATCTGGATTCAGGCCCCTGATGTAAGCATCCGCACTGTGCTGATTGACGGAGACAATCCCGACATTGGCGGCGGCCATGCCTACGGCGGCGCAGACATCAACGCTTTACGGGGCATCTATATGAGCGCCACAGCCTTCGATCATCTACTTGTGGAGAACGTCACCCTGCACAACCTGGGGCGCGGCATCGACTTATACGGTGGACAAAACCACACATTGCGTGACAACTTCACAGACAACCTGGGCGGGCCAGATAATACCAGCTATGGTTATGGGGTGTTATTGCACAACGATAGTTCAGCGCAGGTCTCCGGCAATACATTTTATGCCGTCATTACGGCGATTGGAGTATCCAGCGACAGTATCGGTCAGAGCGTCAGCATGACGGCGACCAACAATTTCATCAATGAGGCTGACACCGGGTTGAGCCTCAGCGGAACGACGCCTATCGATCACGTCACATTTGCCGGTAACAGACTGAGTGATCTAACCACAGCATTTCGTGTCGGCACAACAGGCGATTTGTATGCTTACGCCAACAATGTCGATGATTTTGTGACCGCAATCGACGATCCCACACATACGCTCAACACACGCCACAACTGGTGGGGGACGTATCTCACCCAACCTAACGGCGTGGATAACGATAGCTGGTATTATCGCCTCGGCGCACCTGTCGAGACGTGGGGCGTGGGAATGTTAGCCGACGCCAGGTTGACCAGCGCCGGTGAGAGCGGGACGGGTGTTATCGTCGGACACGGCTACGGCGTAGATAGAGCGCCTTTCGGGCAGGCAACATTGCCTTATGGTGGCGCGCCGTGTTCTGATTACTACGATTTCTTTGTGCTCAATAACACCGGCCCCTGGACGGTACGTGTCCCGCTGGACACCTCTGTGCCGGGCTGCACCGCAGAGCAACAGGTTCTCTACCACTTTACCTTAACAGATGATGGCTGGCCCGATACGAGTTGTAGCGGCGCTGACTGCTGGTTGACTTCACCGGGCCTGACCCGCGATGGCGATTACCTCGAAGCTACCGTGGATGCTGGAGTGCTTCTGCAAGGCACGCCGTTTATCGCCGGGAACGGACTGGCAAACCTCGTCGTCAGCAAAGAAAACTTCCGCACCACCGTCCAACCCGGCGAGACGCTGGCCTATCTCATCACCATCACCAACACCGGCATCCAGAATGCAGCAGGCATCCTCCTCACCGATACATTGCCCGCCGACACCGCCTTCCTGGTCGCCTCTAACGGAGGCACACATAACGGTTCTGGCGTCGTCACCTGGCCCACTTTCACCCTGCCCGGCAACGGCGCGAGCACTACGCGCCTCGTCGTCGCCACCCTGGGCGATCCCTTGCGCGACAGAGTAGACGTCATCACCAACACCGTCACCGCCACCATGCCCTACGAAGAGGACGAGACCGACAATACCGCGTGGTACACCAACACAGTCAATGCCGCACCCGCCTTCACCTTGAGCAAAAGCGACGGCGGCGTGAACGCCATCCCCGGGACGACGCTCGTATACACACTCACTTACGCCAACGTCGGCAACCAGCACGCGATAGGCGTCGTCATCACCGAAACTGTGCCGGAGCACACCAGCTTCGACGCTGCTAACAGTAGCCCCGACTGGACCTGCGCCAATGGCGCACCTGGCGGAACGCTCTGTACCTACCCGGTCGGCAATTTGTCGGCAGGCTTTTCCGGGAACGCCACCTTCGCCGTACGGATCGTCTCCACGTTACCCGCGGGCGTGACGCACATCGACAATACCACGACCATCGCCGATGATGGCAGCAATAGCGCCGATCTCATCCCGGTCAACCGCACAGCGACCCTCGCCACACCCGTCGTGGCCGCGCCAGACCTGGAAATCAGCAAATCCGGTAGCGCGGACTCTGTCACGCCGGGCGCAACGCTCACCTACCAAATTGTCGTCACCAATACCGGCAACCAAGGCGCGACCAATCTCCACATCACCGATCACCTGCCCGCACACACGACCGTCATCACTGCCTCCGACGGCGGCAGTCAAACTGCGCCCGGCATCGTGACCTGGTCGATCTCCGCGCTGGAGGGCGGCAGTACAAGCATTACCCGCCTGCTCACCGTCTCCGTCGTCAACCCCTTCCCGGCAGATACGAATGTTATCACCAACACGGTCACGGTGGCCGATGACGGCGCGAACGGTCCGGACTCCACTCTGGGGAACAATACTGCGACCATCACCACAACGCTCGACGCTGCGCCGATTCTTGCGTTGAGCAAGGACAACGACGTGACCACCGTGACGCCTGGCAGCACGCTCATCTATCAACTCGTCATTACCAATACCGGCAATCAACTCGCCGCGGGGATCGTGCTGACCGACACACTGCCTGAACACACGGCCTTCATCCTGGCCTCACACGACGGTGCAGAAGAGAACGGCGTCGTCACCTGGCCCGCCTTCGACCTACCCGGCGGTGGAGTCAGCACCACGCGCTTGCTCGTCGTCAACGTGGAAAATCCCTTGCCCGCCGGTATTACCGCCATCACCAACACGGCTGCGCTGCACGACAATAGCGGCCTTACTGTCAACGCAACCGACGCGGACGCCGTCGACGCCAGCCCCAACTTCATCCTCACCAAAACCAGCGCCGTCACCACCACCACGCCCGGCGCGACGCTCAGCTACGCGATCACGATTACGAACACGGGCAATCAGGATGCAACCGGCGTCATCATCAGCGACACGCTGCCCGCCGACGTCACTTTCACCGCCGGCAACGCTTCCGATAGCGGTGTCCTGAGCGCACCCGGCATCGTCACCTGGCCCGCCTTCGACCTCGCAAGCGGCGCCAGTGCAACACGCTACCTCACCGTCACCGTAGACGACACACTCCCGGCGGGACTCGAACTAATCATCAACACCGTTGATGCTGTCGACGACCGGGGATACACAGCGACGAATCAACACGCAACCATCATTACGGCCACACCCGACCTGGAAATCGGCAAATCCAATGGCGTGAATACCGTCGAACCCGGCGATACGTTGGTCTACACGCTTACCATCACCAACAGCGGCCCCCAGGGCGCGACCGGCGTGCGCATCACCGACTACCTGCCCGCGCACACGACCTTCGTCAGCGCCTCGGATGGCGGCGCGCAGACCACGCCCGGCATCGTCGCATGGCCCACCTTCCCGCTGGCGGGCGGCGACGCGAGTGTGACGCGCCTCCTTACCGTCACCGTCATCAATCCCTTCCCGGCGGACACGAACGTCATCACCAACACGGCCTCCGTCACCGATGATGGCACGAACGGCCCTGATCCCACCCCGCAGAACATCACCACGGATACGGATGCCGTCTTCGCCACGCCGCAGCTTGTTATTGCCAAGTCCAATGACGTGGACACTGCCTACCCCGGCGATGCGCTGACCTACCACATCACCCTCACCAACACCGGCAACCTGGAAGCCACGGACATTCTCATCACCGACACGCTGCCCCTCAGCACCACATTCGTCGCCGCCTCCGACGGCGGCGCGCAGACGGCGCCCGGCAGCGGTATCGTCACCTGGCCACCCTTCAATCTGCCCGGCGGCGACGCCAACGTCACCCGCCTCGTTATCGTGACCGTAGACAGTCCCTTGCCCGCCGGGGTGGACGCCATCACCAACACCGTCGCCGCCATCGCTCCGGACCAAACGTTACTGACCGCTACGCAGGACGTCGATACTGTCATCGCCGCGCCTGATCTGGCGCTCAGCAAGCGCGCCGGCAATGTCACCGTTGAGCCTGGCGACGCGCTCGTCTACACCCTCACGTATGCCAACACCGGCAACCAGGGCGCGACCGGCGTCGTCATCACCGAGACCGTGCCCGCGCACACCACCTTCGCCGGTTCCGCCGGTTGGATAGGAAGCGGCACAACCTACACCTACACCATCGACAGCCTGCCGGCTGGAAACGGCGGAAGTGTCACCTTCGCCGTGATGATCGACCCAACGCTGCCCGCAGAGGTCACACAGATCGTGAACACCGCCGAGATCAGCGATGACGGCGCTAACGACGCCGACACCAACCCGGCAAACAATACCGACAGCACAGTCATCCCCGTCATCGCCGCGCCTGATCTCACGCTCTCCAAGAGCGATGGCGGCGTGACCACCGCGCCCGGCGCGACGCTCGTGTACACGCTCACCTACACGAATGTGGGCAATCAGGAAGCTACCGGCATCACCATCGCCGAAACGGTGCCCGTACACACCACCTTCGACGTGGCCGCCAGCACGCCCGGTTGGACGTGCGCTGACGGCGCGCCCGCCGGGACACCATGCACCTACGACGCCGGCAACCTGGAAGCCGGCGACTCCAACGCGGTACAGTTTGCCGTGAACGTCGTCGCGCCCGTGCCCGCGGGCTTGACGCACATCCACAACACTGCCTCCATCGCCGATGATGGCAGCAATGGCGCAGACCCCAATCTGCTGAACAATAGCGCGACTATCGCCACACTCGTCGCGGCCACACCCGACCTGGAAATCGGCAAATCCAATGGTGTGGACACCGTCGAACCTGGCGACACGCTGGTCTACACGCTCACCATCGCCAACAGCGGCCCCCAGGGCGCGACCGGCGTGCGCATCACCGATGAACTGCCCGCGCACACGACCTTCGTCAGCGCCTCGGATGGCGGCACGCAGACCACACCCGGCATCGTCACCTGGCCCACCTTCCCGCTGGCGGGCGGCGGCGTGAGTGTGACGCGCTGGCTCACCGTCACCGTCATCGACCCGTTCCCGGTGGACACGAACGTCATCACCAACACCGCCACCGTCGCCGACGACGGCGCGAACGGCCCCGACCCCACCCCAGAGAACAACAGTACCGCAGATGTGGATGACGTCTCCGCCGCGCCCATGCTGGCGTTGAGCAAGAGCAACGCTGTGACCACCGTGACACCTGGCAGCACGCTCATCTACCGCCTCGTCATCACCAACAGTGGGACGCAGCTCGCCGCCGGGATCATGTTGAGCGACACGTTACCCGAGCACACGGCCTTCGTCAGCGCCTCGGATGGCGGCCAGGAGACCCCATCCGGCAGCGGCATCGTCGTCTGGCCGGCCTTCGACCTGCCCGCCAGGAACAGCGCCACGCGCCTCCTCGTCGTCACCGTAGACACCCCCTTGTCCGCCGGCGTGACGGCCATCACCAACACCGCCACACTGCGCGACAACCGCGACAACACCGCAACGGCCCAGGACACCGATGCTGTGGATGCCAACCCGCTCCTCGTCCTCGATAAAACCAATGCCGTGGACTCAGTCGTTCCCGGCGAAACGGTCGTCTATACCCTCACGCTCACCAACAACGGCAACCAGGCAGCGACAGACATCCTTATCACCGACACCCTGCCCGCAGACGTTATCTTCGTCGCCGCCTCCGGCGGAGGTGTGGAGATCGAACCCGGCATCGTTGCCTGGCCCACCTTCAACCTGGCGGGTGGCGGCGCGAGCGTGACGCGCTATCTCACCGTCCGCGTCAACCTCACCCTGCCGGCCGGTCTCGAGCTGCTCATCAACACCGCGCAGGCCAGCGAGGATCGCGGCTACACCGCTATGGCTCAGCACGCTGACCTCGTCATCGCCGCGCCGGACCTGGAAATCAGCAAATCGAACGGCGTAGCCGAGGTCGAACCCGGCGATACACTAATCTACCAGATCGTCGTCGCCAACAGTGGCAGCCAGGGCGCGACCGGCATTCGGATCACCGACTACCTGCCCGCGCACACGGACTTCGTCTCCGCCTCGGATGGCGGCACGCAGACCACACCCGGCGTCGTTACCTGGCCCACCTTCAACCTGGCGAGCGGCGGCGCGAGTGTGACGCGCTGGCTTACCGTCACCGTCGCCAACCCCTTCCCGGTGGACACGAACGTCATCACCAACACGGCCACTGTCGCCGACGACGGCGCGAACGGCCCCGACCCCACGCCGGGGAACAACAGCGCGACGGACGTGGATGATGTTTTCGCTGCGCCGGACCTGCTGATGAGCAAGGACAACGGCCTGACGACCGTAACGCCCGGCAGCACACTCATCTATCGCTTGGTCATCACCAACAGCGGCACTCAGCTCGCCGCCGGGATCGTACTGACCGATACCCTGCCCGAACATACGTTCTTTTACCTGGCTTCGGACAACGGCTGGGAAAGCGCGCCCGGCATCATCACCTGGCCCGCCTTCGACCTGCCCGGCGGAGCCAGCACCACACGCCTGCTTGTTGTTACTGTGGACAACCCCCTGCCCGCCGGCGTGACGGCCATCACCAACTACGCCGCGCTGCGCGACAATCGCAATAACACCGCCACGGCGCAGGACACCGACGCCGTGGATGCCAACCCGCTCCTCTTCCTCGACAAGACCAACGCGGTAGACACCACCGTCCCCGGCGCGACGCTCGTCTACACGCTCACGCTCACCAACAACGGCAACCAGGAAGCGACCGGCATTCTCATTACTGACACCTTGCCCGCAGACGTCACCTTCGTTGAGGCCTCCGACGGTGGCACAGAGATCGAACCCGGCATCATTGCCTGGCCCGCTTTCAACCTGGCGGGCGGCGGCGCGAGCGCGACCCGTTTCCTCACCGTCACCGTCAACGCCACACTTCCGGCCGGTGTCGAACTGCTGATCAACACCGCTCGCGCCATCGAGGATCGCGGGTACGACGCCATCGCCCAACACGTGGACGTCGTCGTCGCTGCACCCAATTTGGCGATTACGAAGACCGACGGTGGGATTGCTCCGCAGCCCGGCGCTGTGCTGGTCTACACGCTCACTTACGCGAACGTGGGCGAACAGGGCGCTACGGGTGCTGTCATCTCGGAGACCGTGCCCGCGTACGCGGCCTTTGACGCTGCCGCCAGCAGCACAGGCTGGACGTGCCTCGACGGCGCGCCTGCCGGGACATCGTGCGTGTACGCTGTCGATGACCTGCCTGCAAACGCCTCCGGCGACATCGCGTTTGCCGTGCGCGTTGTCACGCCACTGCCGGTGTACGTCAGGGAAACCGCGAACACTGCCGCCATCGCCGACGACGGCAGCAACGGCGCGGATACCGACCCGACGAACAATACTGCGAGCATTATCACATCGCTCGACGCCACCATCGATTTGTTGATCACGAAAGATGACGGTGGCACTACGGTGGAACCGAGTGAGACCATTGTCTACACGCTGACTTACGCCAACAACGGCGATCAGATTGCGGGCGGCGTCATCATCACCGAGACCGTACCGGCGCTTACAACCTTCAACCAGACCGCCAGCAGCCCCGGCTGGACTTGTGCCGGCGGTTCGCCGGCCGGAACTGTGTGCACGTACGCACTCGGTGACGTGATCGAGGGCGGGACGGTGCTGTTCGCCGTGGACGTCGTCCTGCCGTTCCCCATCGAGGTGAGTGAAATCACGAACCAGGTGGTCATCGGCGCCGACGCCAACAACATCCCCGACGCCAATCCCAATGACAACACCGCCACGGCCATCACGACCATCATCACCCGGCCCGATCTCGTCACCGGCAAGGATGATCGCTTCAGCGTCGTGCAGCCGGGTCAACAAGTCACCTACATCATCACCGCCACCAACGTGGGGACACAAAATGCGACGAACGTCCAGCTCACCGATACATTACCCATCTACGTCTCTTTCCTCGGCGCTTCAAATGGCGGCGCGCAGAGCAGCCCCGGCGTCGTCACCTGGCCCACCATCCCGCAATTGTCACTCGATGAAATCATTACCCGTACGCTCACGGTTATGGTCGACAGCACACTGCCGGCCGGCGCATTGCAGATCACCAACACTGTCACCGTGAGCGACGATGGAACGCACGGGCCAGACCTGAATCCCGGCAACAATACAGCCACGGACGTCGACATCGTCGGCGCCATGCCCGATCTGATCCTCGATAAAACGGTCAACTACGCCGTCATCTATCCAAACGGTTTATTGGCCTACACGATCCATGTGGAAAACACCGGTTCGCGGGGCGCGTCGGGCGTGACCATTGTCGACAATCTGCCACCAGACGTACACTTCGTCAGCGCATCAGATGGCGGCTACGAGAGCGCGCCGGGCGTCGTCACGTGGCCGGCCATCACACTCAATGTAGGGGAAGAGGTCGTGCGCACGCTCACCGCACGGGTCGGCGCCGGCCTGCCGGACGGTGTGGTGTTGACGAACACCGCCACTGTTTCCGACGACGGTTTGAATGGGGAGGATCCAGTACCGGAAAACAACACGGATACGGCAAGCAGCGTTATTAAATGGCCCATAGTCTACCTGCCAATCGTAATGAGGGGGTACGCGGTTGGCCCAGACCTCATCGTTGAAGACATCGTCGTTAGCAACGGCGACATCGCCATCACCATCAGGAACCAGGGTAAACTCGAGGTCCCCGACACATTGGGTTTCTGGGTCGACCTATATATCAATCCCTTGTCCGCCCCCACTCACGTCAATCAAACGTGGGATTTGATTGCACCTTATGGGGCGGCATGGGGCGTGGATCGCGAAGCCATACCTATCCTTCCTGGCGAGTCGCGCACGCTGTATCTGTACGATATCTACTACAAGCGTGATTACAGTCGTCTACCGGTGGCACTCAAAGCAGGGGATATCATCTACGTGCAAGTGGACTCGTACAACGGCGCGACAAACTATGGCGTGGTGTACGAGGATCACGAGATGGGTGGAGGCGAATATAACAACATCGCGCGTCTGATTATCCACTCCTACACACCATTAAATCTCGTCACGTCGATGCAAAGTCCTCCGGAGCTGCCAGAAGCCGACGTCTTGCCGGAGAGACCATAGCGCGCATGTCCATCCATCTCTTGCCTGAGGACGTCGCCGCACGCATCGCGGCGGGCGAAGTCGTCGAGCGGCCGGCCTCTGTCGTCAAAGAACTGGTTGAAAACAGCCTGGACGCCGGCGCCACCCGCGTGGAGGTAGAAACGCGTGGCGGCGGGCGCGATCTGATCCGCGTCCGCGACAATGGTGAAGGTATCCCTGCCGCAGAAGTGGAACTGGCCTTTCGCCGTCACGCCACGAGCAAGCTAGAAAGCGTTGCCGATCTGGAGGCCATCCCCACGCTGGGGTTTCGCGGTGAGGCGCTGGCAAGTATTGCGTCGGTGAGTCGCGTAACGTGCCACACACGCTACACCACGGAAGATGCCGGAACGCGCCTGCGGATCGAGGGGGGTGAAATTGTCGCGCGGGCGACGGTTGGCCGGCCGCGCGGCACAGAGCTGCTAATCGAGGACCTCTTTTACAATGTGCCCGCCCGGCGCAAGTTTTTGCGAACGGAGCGCACCGAGCGCAACCACATCGATGCCTTCCTCACGCGCTACGCCATCGCCTACCCACACATCGCGTTCTCGCTGGTCAACGATGGGCGAGAAATTCTCGCCACGTCGGGCAATGGCAACGCGCAGGAGGCTTTGCTCAACGTCTACGGCATGGATCTAGGGACCAGCCTGCTGGAAATTCCGTGTGGGGATAACGTCCTCACATCGATAGAAGACATCCAGGTGTGCGGCTTCGTTGGCCCGACGAGCGTGCACCGGGCCAACCGGGGTTACATTACGCTCTTCATCAACGGGCGCTGGGTGCAGGATTTGCGGCTGACGTACGCCATCATCCAGGCGTACCACACACTATTGCCGGTGAAACGGTTTCCCGTCGCCTTTGTCAGCGTGACACTGCCTGCCCAAGACGTAGACGTGAACGTACATCCGGCCAAAACGGAAGTACGCTTCCGGGATGGGGATACCGTGTTCCGCGCGGTGCAGCGCGCCGTCCGCGCTACGGTGATGGACGAAGCCCCGGTCGCCAGTGCCTGGGAACCGCCGTCGCCATCCATGCAAGGCCCGGGATCCGATATGACGACGCGCGCGCGTCTTGCCGCGCTGACCCCGTCGGCACGACAAATCACCCTTCCACAGGCCGGCACGCGCAGCGAAGCAGCGCCATTGCCTGGTGTGCCACGCACGTCGACGGAGGACGCTGCGCCAGATAACCTAAAACCCGGACTACCTCCTGCGACCACTTCACCCACGCTGCCGCCTCTGCGCGTCATCGGCCAGGCCGCGACGATGTTCATCATCGCCGAAGGGCCGGAGGGGATTTATCTGATCGACCAGCACGCTGCGCACGAGCGCATCCTTTACGAGCGGCTGGTTACCGCGTGGATGCAGGGACAGGTGGTCGTGCAACCACTGCTGAAACCGGAGCCTGTGACGTTGCCCGTCGCCGAAGCCGCCTACCTCGAGGAACTCCTGCCCGCGCTGCACGCGTTGGGGATGGAGGTGGAATCGTTCGGGCCGGGGACATTCCTGGTGCGTTCGCTGCCCGCGCTGCTGGCGAACCTCTCTCCCGGCGATCTCCTGACGGACATCGCAAGCAGCAATGACGAAGAATCGCCCATCCACACCGCGTTGGAGGAGATGATTGTGCGCCGCATCTGCAAGCGCGCTGCCGTCAAAGCCGGGCAGGTGCTCTCGCGCGAGGAAATGGAGCGCCTGGTGCGCGACCTGGAACGCACGGCCAACCCGCGCACGTGTCCGCATGGCCGGCCAACCATCGTACAAATCGGGGTCGAGCAACTCATCCGTCAATTTGGACGCGGTTAAGGGTAAAGACTACAAAAGTCTCAGCACGTACTGCGCCCTGCAAAGCTGTCGTTTAGAACAGATATTTGCTCAATCAGGCATCTCGTGAGACTTTTGTAGTCTGGCTCCAGCTTGAATTTCGATCTACTGAATCTTGTCTCTTTTTACGGAACAGATATAATAAAGCCTGGATGAAAACTTGCACGCGGTGGAGGAAATACTGTGGCCCTATCAACCAACGATCAACAACGCATCGAAGAACTGGCTGTAAAGCTGGTGGAGCATTACGACTTCAAACGTCCACCTATCCAGATCGAAAAGGTGCTTTCCAATCCACCTGAAGGACTGAGTAGCGTGGATATCAGCGACATGTCACTCGTCTTCGGGATCGGCGAACATCGCTACGAATACCGTATGGCGATGGCGCGCCTGCTCTACCGCGAAATTTGCCGTGCCAGCGCCGATTGGGAACATAACTACCCCTACAGCAATGATGCTGCCAAGTACTTCGCCGCGAGTTTACTTATCCCTGCGAAATGGCTCCTCAAAGCTGCTCGGCGGCCTTTAGTCTCCCTGCAACAACTCAGCGAGGATTTTCAAGTGCCGGAATACGCCCTCGCCAGCCGGTTGGTGCAGATGGGAAAACGCGTCAAGGGAATGTCATAGGGAAATCTAACCCCGCCATACCTCGATCATCTGCTTGCCCATCCACGCCCACTGCCGGCGAAACGCGTCAAGCGATTGCCACGTCATTCCCGTAGCATTGGCCGTAGCAGGATCGACGAAGCCGAGATTCAGCTTACGCTCAGGGTCCCACGCATCCAGGATTTTGTAGTGCGACCAACCACGCCATGTGCGTCCCTCAAAATACAATGGCTCGCCTATCATGACAATGGTGATGCGATCTTGCTGAAGGTTCGTGAACAATCGCCGCAGTGCCCCCCCTAGACGCCAGCGCGCACGCAAACCCAGACGGCGCAACGACGCGACGACGCCCCACGGCAGCGTTGCCCAATCAGGGATACGCTCCGGGAATCCGCGCCGGTTCAACTCCTCCGACAGCGCCTCCGCGTTGACAAACGGCCCTTCGTACAGTGTGTTGGTCACCATCGCCACGCAATACGGACCACAATCATTACTGTCCCTTTGGAAAACGTGATAACGCTCCACCGGGAGCGATAGCTTAACGAACTGGTGAGGGACGATGGCTCCCATTAGTACCCGCCTTTGCACACACAGCGCTACGTTAGTTCCGCACCAGCGACCACATCTTGCCCGGGTAGGATGTAAGCGTAGGCCATATTCGGCGTATTGTGCGCCAGCCCGATGTGCCCGTGCCGGTTCACCAGAATGATGCCCCCATAGCCGCCCACCCGCCCATGCAACAGAAGAATGACGGAGTCGGCAGTCTCTTGCGCAGGCTTCCCGGCGGCCAGACCATCGCACGCCGTCTTGCTGATCACGATGCGCATCAGTTTCTCGCCATGCCCGGTCGCAGATGCCGCACCGGCAGCGTTGTCGGCGTAGGCCCCGCAACCGGCCAGCGGCGAATCGCCCACCCGCCCAGGCCACTTGTCCGCCGTCCCGCCGGTGGAGGCAGCGACGGCCAGATTGCCGCTTGCGTCCAACGCCACCGCGCCCACCGTGTCGGTCTCTTCGGGCGGCGTCCAGCCGGCAATGCGCGACGTTCCCATCATCGCCGCCGGCTCAACCAATGGCACGCCCATCTCGCGGGCGAAGGCCTGCGCTCCCGCTCCAACGATGAAATTGTGCGGTGAACGTTCCATCACCAAACGTGCCAGGCTGACCGGATTCCGCACGCCCTGCACCGACGCCACCGCGCCGAGGTCGAGCGTGGCCCCGTCCATGATGATGGCGTCGGTCTCCACATCTCCGGAGCGATTGAAGTGGCTGCCACGCCCAGCGTTGAAGGTCGGATCGTCCTCCAGCACGCGTACTGCTGCCTCTACCGCATCCAGGGCCGATGCGCCATCAATCAAGTGCGCCCATCCCGCCAGCGCCGCTTGCCGGCAGCCGGCGATGAAAGCTTCACGCTGCACCGGGGGAATGAACCACGCGCCACCGTGCACTACAATCACCGGATGTATCAGGTCTTTCACGCTCTCAGGCTCCTTCTTGCGTTCTCCTCATCTCTAGCACGCCCGATCACCCACGCGCTCAGGGCCAGCAGCACGCCCAGGTGCAGGTGCACGTTGTTCACGAGGATGTTGTCCACGAAGTTGTGGACGGTAAAATGCGTCCACGCTCCGGCCAGACCGAGCGCCAATCCACGCAGCCAGCCCGTCGTCCGGCGTGAGGTGCGCCAGAGACTGACGAAGATGCTGCCGAGTAACGTGAGATACGCACCCAGTCCCAGAATGCCGGTCTCGGCCAGCAGGTTGAGATAATAGTTATGGGCATGGCCCAGGGCGAACGGCCAGTTGATGAGCCGGTGCGCGGGATAGGCTGCTTCGTAGCAGCCGAATCCCACGCCGAGCCAGAAGCGCTCGCGCCACATCGACAACGCCGCCTGCCAGTGCGCCATGCGCTCGATGACGGCGAAGTTCGCGTCGTTGATGCCGACCCCGCGCACGTCCTCGAAACGCGTATATTCCAGGAAACCGGTCAGCCGGGAGGCAATGGACGGGTGCAACCATCCGGCAGCATACAGCCCCAGCCCACCAACCACGATCACCACCGCCAGCACCAGTCCCCACCCGCTGCGACGTGGCAACAAGATCGCGATGACAAAGATCGCCGCAGCAAAGCCCATCCACCCACCTCGCGACCAGGAAGCCAGCAAGGCCGCGACGACCGCAACCAGCGCGAACAGAAGCAAGCCAAATTTGAAATTCGTGATTCGTGATTCGTGATTCGTGATTCGTAGCAACCAGTCCCAAACGCCCGCTAACGCCAGGCCCGCCAGAAGCCCGCCAATGAGACCCAGGAAGCCAGCGTAAGGATTGGGTTGCTCGAAAGTACCGTAGGCGCGATAGAACCGCGCATCAATGGCAAAATGCTCCGGCAAATCATCGGCGAGACCAAACTGCCACAGGCCAACCAACGCCTGAAAGACGGCGACACCCGCTAACAGTGCAATCACCAGGATCACGCGCTTCCGGCCTTGCACACCGCGCACCCGGTCGTAGACCAGCAAGAACATCACGAGCATCTGCCCCCACTTGCCCAACTCCAACAGTCCCATCCACACATCCGTGGGCTTCCACAGCGAGAGCAACGCCACGCCCACAAAGCCGAGTAGCGGTAAGAGCAGCGGCGGCAAGGGAATGTGGACGTCACGCTGCAGCAAACCACGCCCGATCCAGATCGCCACCGTAACCATAAAAATACCTTGCCCGATGAGCGCCGGAATCTGTGGCCGTTCTATGCGCAGCCACGCCTGCAATGGCCCCAGGAAGAGCGCCGCGCCGACGCCAACCAGCGGTTCCCACACGCTCGTTACCAGAATAAAGGCCAAAGCCGTCAGCAGCAGGCCATCCCACAACGAGAGACGCGCCAGGAGTACGCCCCACGCCACACCGAGCAGCGCCAGCACCGCCGGGACCAACCACGCGGGAAGGGCGTCACGCCGCGCGCGCAGTTCTGTTAGCTCGAGTATTCTGTCCACGTCACCAACTTCAATGCCTCATCGTAGACAAACTTCGCCTGGAACACACCCATTTCCATCTCAAGCACGCGCGGTGCGAAGATCGTATCCGCCTGGGGGACCGGCAGATCGTTCAGATACGTCGATTTCACACCAGGTCCAATTTCACGCGGAAATAGTCCGCCGTCTTGCGCAGCCCCTCTTCGACCGGCACGCACGGCTCCCATCCCAACGCCGCCTTCGCTTTGCTGATATCGGGACAACGCTGCTTGGGGTCATCGCGCGTGCGCTCGTCTGTTGGATGAACGAAGGTGATTTCTGACGCGCTGCCGGTCACTTCGAGCGTCAACTGCGCGAATTCCAGAATCGTTAGCTCCACCGGGTTGCCCATGTTGACCGGGCCTTCGACGTCGGTCGCCATCAGGCGCACGATGCCTTCGACCAGATCATCCACGTAGCCGAACGAACGCGTGCGCGAACCATCTTCGTAGACCGTCAGCGGATCACCGCGCAGCGCCTGGCAGATGAAGTTCGGTACCACACGCCCGTCATCGGCGCGCATACGCGGCCCGTAGGTGTTGAAGATGCGCACGATGCGCGTATCGACGTGGTGATAGCGGTGATAGGCCATCGTCAACGCTTCAGCGAAGCGCTTACTCTCGTCGTAGACGCCCCGTGGCCCGATGGGGTTGACGTTGCCCCAATAGGTTTCTTCCTGAGGATGGACCAGCGGATCGCCGTAGACTTCAGACGTGGAGGCCAGCAGGAACTTCGCCTGCTTGGCCAACGCCAGGCCCAATGTATTATGCGTGCCGAGCGCGCCCACTTTGAGCGTCTGAATCGGATAGTTCAAGTAATCCACCGGGCTGGGCAGCGAGGCCAGGTGCAGTACCATATCCAACGGACCAGCGACATAAATGTAGTTTGTCACGTTGTGCTTGACGAACGAGAAGCGCGGATGCCCGGCCAGATGCGCGATGTTATCCGTGCTTCCCGTGCTCAGATTGTCCATCGCGATAACTTCGTGGCCTTCTGCCAGATACCGGTCGCACAAATGGGATCCGATGAACCCCGCCCCGCCTGTAATGAGAATACGCATATAGCCCCCTTGAGAATGAGAAATGAGAAACGGGTAATGAGTAACGAGTAATTGGTAATTGATAACTGGTAACGAGAGTGAGCGAACCAACTAACTCTTCACTCTTTACTCTTTACTCTTTACTCTTTACTCCCCCGCCTTGCATCTTACCCTATCTCGCATTATACTCCAAGCTGTAAACAGGCCAATCGGAGAAAATATGGG